>TARA_R110000796_G_scaffold106684_1_pt1 | contig 10334 bp, 13 predicted proteins | sample TARA_R110000796 | Tara Oceans TARA_R110000796 (sample SAMEA4397815) | marine metagenome | biome: Polar Biome; feature: [SRF] surface water layer (ENVO:00010504); material: water (ENVO:00002006), including particulate matter (ENVO:01000060) such as... | depth 5 m | reverse complement strand
ATCTGTGTTGCCATGTTACAAAGGTAGTAATTTACTGGTTATCAAGAAGTTGGCTTATACCTGTTTTGTTATCAGAAAGTTCACCACGATTTCCTTGACGTTGTGATAAAAGTTTAGATTGTTCTACAGCTTGTTTTTGAACTCGTTCGTCTTTTCTGTCTTCCTTCATCATTTCGTCTTGAGCTTCAGCACGGCTTTCAACTTGCTGCTCAGCTATACCGTAATCACCTTTTAAGCGTTCAATATCCATTTTCATTTCATGCTCCATTTGAGCAAGCTGTGCCTTTAATTGAAACTCAAATTGTTTATTTTGCATTTCAATTTGTGAAATAGCTTGCTGCTTTTGCACTTCAGCCTGCATTGTAGCTTGAGATTGCTGAGCTTGTGCTTGTGACTGAGCCATTATGTTTTGTTGCGCTAATGCTTGTTGTTTAGCCATACGCTTTTTACGTCTAATAACTAAAAGCCTTTCTGCCTGGTCAACATCTTTCATCTGTCTGACAGCTATAGCATCTTCAAGATCTAATTCTTTTTGAGAAAGTGCGATTTGTATATTTTGCTCAAGATATTTTCTATCCATATCGTTGAGATCCGTAAGAACACGTACTCCAAAATTATACATTGGAAGATCCCTAAAACTTGAAAGAACTTGCATATTGGATTTACCAATAGCTTTTTCATATACTTTAAATATTACTGATTCAATAGGTAGTATCTGTACAGATCTTAAAATATCTTCACAAACCTTACGATATAATATCATGCTTGAATTAGTAATATCATAAATAGCATTATTACCCGCGTTTACAGCCATTTGGTTTACGCCAACAAGAGCTTCTCCTTTTGGAGTAGATCCATCCATAACCTCATTGATTCCAGTAGCGTCTCTAATCATACGTAAGTAATGATTGTACAAAGCTATAAGCTCATTAATATTACGTATAGTATTGTTGATTTCTCTTATTGGAGGATTTTGAAAGCCACCTTCTGGATTCTTACTACGGTAATAAAACACACCTGTTTGTTCGTAGATATCTTGAATGTCTAAAGGCTGTAAATCACCACCTCTACCAAGATCAACATTTTCAAGACCCTCAATGTCTACCATTATGCCATCAGGCTTGCTTTTGGCGACTGCTTGTTGTAGTTTTAAATGGGTGAGCTGTAATTGATCTGCAAACCCAACAACCCCAGAGACTAAAGATTTAGGAATCATGTTACGCATATTAACAGCTACAATGCTGTATGATAATCGCGCTCTAGAAATATCGTGTATGTTTTTGGGTACGTTTGCTTTACGTTCGTAATTATATATCTGATCTGTACCAATTATATAAACACCACCATAAAGAGTAGTGTTGCTCATGTATACAGGGTCGCGATCATAGACTGAGTTTTTTGGAGCTTCATAGCTCTCACCTTTAAAGTAAAAACCTTTATTTCCAAAACGAGACATTTTATTCTCGTAAATCATAGAATCTACAGAAAGGAATTCAAAATCTAGTACTTCAACAGTATACTCGTCATATCCGTATTTATACTTATTAAGCTGTTTGTCATAATACTTTTCAGTAAAACGATCAGCACTATTACTGTGCTTATTCATGACATCACTTGCCATGGAAGAATATTCTTTTTCAGTAAACTGATCACCAGCAATACGCTTAAGCTCTGTTATACTTAGGCGTTTAATATGTCCAGCGTATACAACATCTGAAAAAGTAGGATCATCAGTGTGGCTATGGATGAACATTCCCGGATCTACATATTCTTCATTTATTCCGTAGTTAGGATCATTAGATCTTTTAGCTACTGCCATCCCACATGATGCTAAATCTTCAACACAGCGTCTGTAAATACGATCATCAAAATCGTTCCAGCTTAATGTTAATTGAGTTGCAATTTGACCTGCAATTTCAGCATCAGTTTTTATATTTGTTTCTAGAAATATTTCAGCCTCTTCAGGTGTTTCAGGAAGTTGATCTGGATCCATTTCTACTTGTAAGCCAGAGTTTTTGGCTTCTTGAATCATTTCTTTTTTCTCAATGCGTAAAGCTACTTTTTTCTTTTTAAGGTCTTTTTCACTTTGAGATAAAGGATCTATTGCTTCTATCTGAGGATAACGATAAGATGATATAATCTTATTTACAACAATTTTTACAAACTTAGGCACAATAGGCACAGGTGTCCAATCAATAGATAGCAATGAGCCATCATCATTATTGGGATCTAAACTATTAAGTATTTGTTTGTATATACGGGTATCTTGAGTTCCGTTTGCATACATGCGTGACTGCTCAAACTCCTTGTATCTTTTTTGATATAAGCTACCTTCTGTATCTAGTCCACCCCACTGGTTCATTATAGCTTTAGCATACTCTAAACCGTATGCTTTGACAGACTTTTCTCCGCTGTCAGCCAATGGGTTAGGGAACCCTCCTTTTTTAGTTGTATTCATCTGTTCGCTGAATCTTTATCAATCACAAAGATAGATAATATATTAACGTTGAATTGGCGTGGCTTTACGGAAAAATTTTCGGTTATCAACTACTTTCTTTTTTTCTTTGTTAATAGATTTTTGAGCTGCAAGAAGTGCAAGACCGGAACTTATAGTAAGATCATATTTTGTACGATCATCAATTTTAAAGTTAATCCATTCTTCAAGAGTCTTGTCAAAATACATTTTACGGGCATGTCCCTCTTCATTTGTTCCGACATGTTCATGTATATATGCTTCTATAGATTGAGCATGAGCTTGTATTACATCTTGTGAGTTAGAAGGAATTCCTTTTGTTTTTGTTGCACTACGGGATGTGTTTAGATGATCTGGTCTATTCATTAGATAACTATCATATCCTCTGTTCTCAAAATATCTAGCAATACCGTATTTGTTATTTTCTATAAGTATTAAATAACCGTAAAAAACAGCAGCCATTAAAACATCTTCATAAAAAATCCTAGCTAACGGAGGTCTTGACGCATATTCTAGAACAAACATATTTGATGGATGTTCCATGTTTACTTTGTTGTATAAATGCAACGCTCCCTTTGATCCACGGCCATCAACAGTAGAGTCAAGATCATAGCTATCAACCCCACCAACACCTAACCATGCGTTACCTGGATGTTTTTTCCCATTTTTCTGTTCTTGTTTATTTTGAATATCAATAGGCGGCATCCAGGAAATTCTAAATCTACCATTTGCGTCTGGTCTAAATATAACCTCACTGTCCTGAACTCCATCTTTCCAAACAAAATTACCTTGAACAACAGGGCTTGGGTAGATCTCCATATTATGTTCTAACTGCTCATATATCTTAGCGATATTAAATGTAGAGGCTTTTGTAGAATCTCTAAATGCTTCTTCCATGGTAAATGGAAACTGACGTATAACCTCGTTTAAATCGTAGCTGTCGTTTGATAAAGCTTTGCGTTCATTTTTTAAAAACGTTTTTGCTCCAATTTCTATCATCTCTTGGTCCACGCCTAATACTGGTTCTTTAGGATCGTCTATTACTGGATTGCCATATAAATCAAAAAAACCTTCTAGTGCTTCATAAGCTGGAACAAATATTTTATAAAGCCCGCTTTTTGTTCTACCATTATCATTTCTATCTGATGGGTCTGAATTGTATACCATTTTCTTGAAATTAGCACCGCCTTTATCAAGTGGGTTAACAGTAGAACCTACCATTGATTTACCTATGATTTTACGACCAACCAATAAACAAGTACGATGTATACGCCATATTTCTGTTATGTCCTCTGGTCTTTCTATTTTACCAGCTTCATCAAGAAACAGCAAATGTAATTTCTCACCATCATAAGCATTAGATGTAGTGTTTTTCCAGTTTACAATTGTGTTAAGGGCTTCACCAGTATTTGTTGTTTTATTGTTTTTAGTAATACGTTTAGATGGCTCACGGAAAGCAAGCTCAGAACGTGGATTTGTTGTACCATCTTGTATAGGCTTAAAGAAAAACGGATAGTTCCTGTATATAGGCATTATCTTTTTCATAAAAACGTTTTCTTGAGCGTCTTTACCAGTTTTAGAAACTATACCTAACAGCTTATCTTTAACTTGAGTGCCTTCGTCTGCGAGGATGCCAGAACACATTTGCGTATACCCGGAACGTCTACACTTTACGTAAACCTGTCCCATTGATCTAGGGTCATTTTCACAAGCTACAAAATGTCTAGATAATCTATTTTGAAATTCTAAATAACTAGGATATCCAATATCTATTTTAGACCATTGTAAAAACATATAATGATGACCAGTTATATATGTTGGCACACCGTTATTCATAAACCAAACACCTTCACGTCTACGCTGAAATTCATTACCTATGAAATCAGTATATCGTTCTTTAAACTGCTTAGGCATATCATGCCATTCATCCATAGAACGTATTTTACTCAACTCGGTAGGAGGGTCTATTCTACGCCAATGTTGTTGCTCTTTTGGCAATTTATTAAAAAGTATAAATGATTTATCTGGAACCGCTGGTAGTTGTATTTTTAAATCGTCAATATCTATTACTTCACCAGCAGTACCTTTAGGACATATGTTTATTACATACTCTTCTATATCTTTTATTTTTACTAGACCCGCCATTAATGCTTTGCAAATTTCTCGCTAAAACCAGAAGAGAAATCTACATCTTCTTTTATTTTACCAGTTTTCTTTAACTCTTTCAACATTTGCTCTAGCTTCTGATATTCTGTAATAAGCTCTTTAGCATCTATAGCAGACTGCTTAATGCTTTGCAGTTCAGATCTACGCTGACTTCCTGTAAGATCTTTATCTACAGGTTTTTTTATCTCTTCTGTTATGTTTTCTATTGCTATAGACATTGCGTGTAACAATTCTTCAGCAGCTCTAATACTGTCAAAACTTTTTCTACGTCCCATCAGAATCCTGTTGCGTATATATTCTCTATATGTGTGCGATAGACTTTTTGACCATCAATCTCCATTTCATAATCAGAATTTTTCATGATCATTACTTTGTCTCCTTTCTTTAAACCTAAATCTCTAACAGCTTGAGAATCGTATAAAACGTATCCAAACTGATTGTACTCTGGTTTTTTAATGTCTAGTATTATACCACTATCTGTTTTTTCTTCTAATTCTTGTTCTGCTGGCTTTAGAAAGATCCATTCACTAAGTAAGTGAACTTCTCCTGTATCCTTGCATTTATAAGCATAAACTTGCGTAGCCCTACTGTTATGTGGATTATAAAACACAGAGTAAAGATTATCATCTATTTTCTGACCTTTTCCCTCGTTTGAGACAACTACGTGGTGATGGAAATATATAGTGTCACCAACTTTTACCGGTGTGTCATATTTCAATGGCGTGCAATATACTTCAGCTTCCATTTTACGGTTACTGAATTCATCCCATTTAGAATCAATATGAATAGTGGTGCTGCCTAGCTTCACTTCGTCATTAAATGCTTTAGGCATGTAGACGAAGAAATCATAGAGTGATTTCATTTATATGTAATTTAATTTATTTAAAGTCGCAATCGTACTCAATGATAACTGGCATATCTGTTACAGATTTCCAAAGCATTATCCCATCATTAGGATGAGAGATGTAAATAAGATACCTAACTTTATTGTATAGGTGGGAATATTTATCATCAACTATAATAGTGTCTATTGTAGACTCACCGGCTCTTTGACCTACATAGTAAGCCATAGCTTTTAATGGATTTACTCCTATTACAATTTTACGTATCATTTAATTTAATTTTCTGATCCATTACTGCCCATTCTTTTTAGCCAATAATCTATTTTGCTTGGATCGTTTTCTTCTTTTTCTTCTTCTTCTTGTACTCTGTATGCTTCTACGCAGTAAGATAGCATTTCATCTAACTCGTCTTCATCTTGACAGTTGATAGAAGAAAGCAAGTGCATGTTAGCCAGTTCCTGGCCATCTTCACTGATGTATGTATCTTCAAGATTTATGAAACCAACAGCAAGAGAACTTATAAAAGAATCTTCTACGTTGTATTTTTTTACTGTTTCGTTTATAGCTACGAACAGTTTTTGGATCTCAGACAGACAATCTTTTTGCTCTTGAGTCATTTAATTTAATTAATTTCACACAAATATACTAATTTAATATACAGGCGTATGCCAAAGGGAAGAGTAGCTAAGACCAAGCTTTTTAGAGACTTTAGTTTTATAAAGGAAAAATTTATAAAAAACAACTACCTGAAAAACTGGTCTTTAGTAATGAGAGACATGACAGACAGGTATCAACTTCTAGATAAAGAGATGCGGTTCATGATCTTCATCTACGACCTTGAGTTCTTTACTATTGATTGGATTTCTTCTGAATACGAGTATGAAAAAAGAAACGTAGGAAGAAGGCTTGTATATCCCCTTGTTACTAAAGGATACATTTATAAGCATTTTGATAGACTTACACCATCGGATACAAGAGAAGATCATATTTTCAGAGATGAAACTAAATTTAATTATAGGGTAAGGTATGCATTATCTCAAAAAGGTAGGCTTGTGGTGGCTAGATTTTATCGTAAAATGGAAGGTGATGAACTTATTGATGTGCAGAAAGAATCTTAAATGGCATTTCTGTTGCTGCGTTTTTGTGAGGTACAAATTTGCCACTGTGCTCCATTAAGAAATATCTACCTCCCTTAGACATCCAGTGATATCCTGAAGGAGCTTTTACCATTTTCTTTTTATCGGTTTTTTTAGCGTTCATTTTTTTTGCTTTAGCAGGTACATTTTTTCTTAGATGAAACTACTCCACCCATTGAATATTTCTTTTTTTTAGGAACGCAGTTAGGGACTTTTTTATTTCCTTTCATTTTAGTTCCAATCATTTGATATCCTTCCCAGCAAGGATTTTTTTTTGCTTTCATATTGTTATCTATTAGCACGCATTTGTTCCATTTGACTTCTAAGGATGTTGTAGAATGTAGCATCTTCTTGCCCTACTTTCTTTCTTATCTCACCGTGAGAAGTATCATATACATATTCCTGTGATTGTTGATTTAGCTTACGAGAATATATTGTTGGAAGAGGATTTCTTAAAGGTATCTTAGGCATTGAGTTTAAATCCATCTTACTAAACGGAAGCTTAGATGGTAGATCTACCATTGTTTCTTTTTGTCTTACCGGTTTTTTACTTGAAGCTTTTACTGATCCATTATTATAGTCAACCCCTATGTTAAAGCTTGATTGCTTACCTCCTGGAATTTTATCGTAAATACTTGCTTTTATAGTAGCGTCTAAATCTGGATCGTAGTAAGATGTATCCATAGTACTGCCATTTTCAAGCATGTCTTTCATGAATCTTGATTCATACGCATCATAAGCTCCGGGTGTATTATACAGGCTGTCAACTTTTTTATTCATGTCTTTAGAAAACTCCTGAGCATCACTAAATTCATTAGGTTCACCTGTATACACGGGTTCAACATTCGGCTGTTGGAACCTATTAATAGTAAAGCTTCTGTCTCTATCGTATATATTGTTATCCAGATTGTACCGGTGATTATACCTCCATCTAGGATTTCTTTCATAGTTTATATAACTACCTTTATCATTGCCATCCTCGTAAGTGGTCGTGCTTATTCTATCATCGTTAGGGTCAACGCTGTATTCCGTATCTGAAAGCACTGTTTGGGGAGGTCGGTATGTGTATTGTGCTACAGGTCTTTGGGGATTCTTGAGTAGATAGTTTTGATAGCTTAACGGTGTACTAGTAGTATTTACATTTAATTGGTCATCTCCAAAGTAAGTTTCATACGTGCTAGGAAAAACAAAATTATCTTTTGTAGCGGTTACGTTTAAATCATAAGGTTTTCCTGTTGTATTGGTGTTTTCTTGCATGTCAGCATATGATATCCTGCCATATGAATCACTCTTAGTAACCCCCTGTGGTCTTTTATCGTAGCCTACAAGTGCTTCATCAAGATATGCTAACGTTGCTTCTGAGGTGTTTGCTGCGTACAGGCTGTCATTATACGCGCCCAGGCGATTCAGGAATTCCGTGCGGTCAGTAAATTCTTTTTTGCGTTTCTTTTTCTTAGGTTTTACTGGACCTCCTTTATTGTATTTTTTATAGCTTGCTTTCATCGTGGCATAATACTTCTACCTAACATCATTGCTCGCACTTGATCATCACTCATTGTGTTTGCTTTTTTAGCTTGATCTGCTAAAGCTGTAAGCTCTCTGAAATGCGATCTGTCAGCTCCTAATACTTTATGACTGTCTGCCCACATATTTTCGGTGTTACTTTCTCCTTGCATAAATGCTCCAAAAGGTATTTCTCCTGCTTGACTGTAGTCTGCTAAGAATAAAGATTTCTGTTGAGGTGTAGATAGTTTAGAAAAATCGTATGATTCATTAGATTCATCAATAAATTTCTGTAACCATTCAGGCATATCTCCTGTTTCTTCATCAGCATAAAATGCTTTAGCTCTAGATACAGCGTCTTTAGCGCGATTGCTACTGTCATCTGTAAATGGTCCTTCATATTGGAATATGCCACGACCTGGTCCTCCGCCTTTTTGTTTTATACTTGGGTCAAATGTCCCTCCTGATTCAACAGCAGCAATGTCATACATAAGATCTTCCATACGCTCACGGCTACCTCCTCTAGTTTCTAGTAGATATTTAGCCATTTTCTCATAAGAAGCTGTGCCAGTAGTATCTGATATAGGAAACCCATATGGATCATATTTCTGATCACTAGTCTTGCCACCGTTTTTGTATTTGTATTTCATTACTTCTTTTTATATTTAACTGCTTTAACCTTGCCACCATGCTCTAAGAATATAGGGTTCCTATTTTCTCCTCTATTAGGATTGCTTGGTATAACATATTTAGACATATCCCTCCTAGGTGTTAATCCAATTGTATTATTATCAACAGTTGGGGTTACACCATATTCGTTAAAGTATCGCTGTAGGTTCTTCTGTAGCTCCTTGTTGGATTGGTTTACTGTGTACTGCTCCCTACCTGAATTATATCTTTCCTCAGCTGTCCTTAAATCTTTTTTATTTGCTCTCTTCTGCTGTCTGTATTTTTTGTTTAAAGGGTTAAGCATAAAACCGGGTGTAGGAACTACAGCACCATCTGTGGTGTCTCCGGAATATGATAGTAACGCTGATGGTGTGCCTAGAAGTAGAGTTTCAGCTCCCTGTTTACCGTGTTGTTTTTCTAATGATCTATATTCATCTAAGAAAGGATTTAAGTCTGGGTTTCCAAAATCGGTACTATTCACCATTGTGCCGTTACCAACATTGTTTACCATCCAGTCCCAAATATCTGCTTGTCTTTTCTCTATTTTATATAGATCACTATATTGTTTAATGCCATACGCAAGCATTGCGGCCTCATCTATATTCTTACCTCCTGTAGATGCTCCTCCGGCAAGTAGTATGTTAGCTGGTGGAAAATAATTGCCTATACCTTGTTTGATCTTATCTAGAGTTGTGTTGTCTTTCTTCTCTATCCTGTGACCCGGTTTATAATTACCGAATCTATTCATTGTAGCGTCAAAATCATCCAGGCTTTGGGAATCCATACCCATACCATTTACTGTTGCTTTTTTAGTTATCTCCTCTGTTGAACCAGCCAAGTATGGAGTCTTGTAATTCTTTCCGTCAGGAGAAGTTTTTTTACCTTTCCAGTTCTGGTAGGCTAGATTCCCTAACATATATGTGTTCTGGTAATCTTCTAGAGGTAGAGCTTCCTCATATGCTTCTTCAGACTCTCTATGAGTCATAAAGTCTAAGAATGTAGGAAGACCTTCAGGCGTTGATACCTGATTGTAGTCTTGAGTAAAGCCATACTTTTCAGAAATATTATCCCTATGATTAGTCATAAGGTCTTCAAACTTGTCTTGCCATCCGTCTTTATAACGGACTGGACCGCCAAGCATCCTGGTCATACGTGGCCCTTTCTTTTTCTTTTTTCTTTTCCTCGGTTCCATAGTCTTGCAAAGATAATGAATAATATAAAACGGCTATAACGCAGCGCTGGACTTGACAATGTCAAATATTTTATGTAACTTAGCAGAGTAATAAGTGTGATCAACATACAGATGCACTCATGACAATAGTGTTTTGATAGCTGTTGCTTCCAAGCAAACAGCAATCTTCTCAAAATGCGTTACAAGTATAGCTCTAGCCCAAACTATACCCTTTTTCAAAGGCTCTCCCCAGTCCTGTTCTAACAGCATATATATTACCCTCTGCTGTTATGTACCTCTTGGACAATACACACCCGCAAAATCTATCTCAGACACCTTACCGTCCTTTATACAGCTTTATTACACGCTATTAC
>TARA_R110000796_G_scaffold20274_3_pt1 | contig 10339 bp, 5 predicted proteins | sample TARA_R110000796 | Tara Oceans TARA_R110000796 (sample SAMEA4397815) | marine metagenome | biome: Polar Biome; feature: [SRF] surface water layer (ENVO:00010504); material: water (ENVO:00002006), including particulate matter (ENVO:01000060) such as... | depth 5 m | reverse complement strand
CATAAGTGTTAGATGATAATGATGAAGAAATAGGAAATACTTTTTCTAAATTTAATCTTAATGTTGGTGTTTCTTGATTTCCATACCTTCCTACAGTTTTAGAATAGTAAACATATTGTTGAAAATATGATTCGGGGTTTATTATTTCGGGATTATGTAATGCTAATGCGCCTACACCTTCTACAGTATTAGATGATATTACTCTACCTAAAATACTAGGACCTGCTAAATTTTCACTTGGACTATTTACATAAGGTATGCCTGTGTAACTTACATAAAATGATTGTGTTGAGGGATTATTAAACCCAGTAACTGGATTATCTGCTACCCCCGGTGATCCTAAAGGACCCATATACTCATCAGGTGATTCGTAAATTTCATTTAAGATAATGCCAAAATTAGCAAGTAATTGCCAATATTGAGAATAGTCATAAGATACCTCCCCAGTTCCAGCATCAAAAGATTCTGAAACTCTCTCTTGTGCTGCTTCTCCATATACTCCAGCTATGAAACTCTCTACAACTCTATAACCCCATCTATTTTTCCATAATCCTACAATCATTGGTCTGTTACCCTCTTGCATTAATCTTGTTTGGGAGTAAGGTGTAGGTGAAACAACTTCAGTTGCTAATACATTAAAGGTTGAAGGTTCTTGGTAATAACCATTGTCCCCAATAAAATTTTCACTTCTAGGAATATATCGTACATCTAAAATAGATGCTGTTGCAACTAATAGTGACGAAGATGGTATATATCTGTAACCATTAGCAAGTTCTACTTTATCACTAGGATCTCCATTATAGGCATAACCTTCAGTATATTGTTGAATTCCTCCAGTATTAATTAATTCCGGTAATTCAGGAGGAAATCCATTATCCTCAATGTCCAGTCGAAAATCATCACCACCAGGAAGATCAGCTCCTAAAGATTCTGATGAGAAAATAATGGTTGATGGCAAAACACCATCCCAACCGATTCCAGGATTTACTACTTCAATTAGATCTTGAGCAATTTCGGATTCACTTAATAATGTAATATTAAATGTTAATGAATCTGCTGTGAAATTTGATGATGTTGCTACAACATTATTTATTGTTAATGGGAAGGTTGGGGGAGTTGCATATGTAAGGACACCATCTTCTAATCGAACAGCCCCACCACTTAAGTACTCTAAAGATATAAAACCTGGGTTAAATCCCCCAGCGGCTAACCCTAATGTTTGTTCTGGGGATGGGTTAATAACATCAGTAAAGTATTGTACATTTATGTTTGATTGTTTTGAAAATGGATTGTAAAATAATGATTGAGAAGTTACTACTTCTTCACTACCACTAAATATACCATCATAAAATTCATGTTGGGTATTTATAGTTTCTTCTACTGCTCCCAACACAGTATCGTTTATTATTTTATATGATTGAGTATTTACTACCTTACCAAAAGGTGTATCATGTGGGTTTCCTTGATCTTCTCCGGATTCTACTAAAAATGAACTGTCTAAATAATTAAATTTATTTGCTGATCCTCCTGTACTTCCTGAAGGTGCTTCTTGGTTAATAGTATCTATACTACCTGATATTACTATATTTTCTAATATAATTGGAGTATTTAAAGCACCTGAAGGTGTAGTAGCGACTTGTGTTCCTTCTGTTATTTGTACAGGTTGAAATCTACTTCTTTCAAGCATATGTTGTTTAATAACAATACCTGTAGAAACATTTGTACTAGCAGGAACATATGATTTAATTGCTTGAAATATAGAATTATCAAAATATTTAATTAATCTTAAATAATCATAAACATTACCTTCTGTATATTTTTCAAAGTAAGATTTTGCAATTTCTTTTAATTTAGGGTAATATGAATCTGATGATGATACAAATCTAGGATCAGCAATTGCGGTTGCTATAACTCCATATCCAAATGAAGCAATAATATCATCATTTACTTCATCTTGAGGTGAAAATGCTACCTCTAAATTATTAATATTTTCAGTATAACTTCTACTAATTTGATAATCTTGTTGAATACTTATTCTATTTGATAAGATATTACCATAATCATCTCCATCTCTTAATTGGATTTTATCTGAAATTCTATTTCTAAACCCAATAGCTGGTTGATCTAAAAAGTATACTTCTGTATTTGTTTTACTAAATGTTCTTAGTGAAGAATTTTCATAATATAAAACTCTATATTCACTTGATGTTGTTTCTGTTGTAGGATTCCAAAATGATCCTGTAATTAATATTGGTGCTTGACCTTGAACTGCAGGGTGCATTGATTGCATTGATTCTGAGTATGAAGAACTGTATGATGAAGTAAACATACTCTCCATTTCATTCCCTAAAGGTGCTCTAAAATTAACTATATCAAATGATCTTTGGGATCCTGTAACTGCATTACCCTCAATTGATTCAGGATTCATTACAAAATCATTAAATGTAGCTTCTGGTATATCGTTTGAATAATATCTAAATTCTTGTAAAGAACCTGAAAGTATTTTACTTTCAAGACCTGTTATCTCACCCCCTACAGTTGAACCTGAAATAAATCCACCTAAGTAAATCCCATCAGCAGCTGTAACACCAAATTTATTCCAAGCTTCGTTATATGAAGGTCTATTTACTCCTGCTCCTGTTTCACTAATAAAACTAGCTGAGCCTTCAAATCCTATTTGAGCTCCATCATTACCATTAGAGATGGTGTTTTTAGCATATAAGGTATATGTTGTAATATTTGTGTTATCACTCGCAGATACGTGTTGATCTCGTTGTAACATTACTGTCCACCAACCCTTGTCGAAGAATGGAAGGTATATGTTATCTGACGCAATAGTATCACCATCCGCAGCTGAACCTGATATATAAAATCTCATATTACCCCAATTCTCGTATTCACTAGATGCTGAACCTGAGTATGAACCTGTTGTAGGTGGGTCATAAAATAATGAAATACCAAAATCAAAATCAGTTGATGTATCATCTCCATCTGATTTTTTAACTGCTAAAGATTGGGTAAAAAAGTCACCCGCAAAAGATGAGGATGGGTAACCTGTAGTTTTAAATCTAAATTGGAAACTATCAGGTACTATATTTTTTTCATCGGCAATATGATTTCTCTCTAAGGGCATCCAAGGAAATACAACAGATGAACTTGCTACATTTTGGGTAGAAACAGGAGTATAAGCATAGCTATATCTATTATACCATAAATCATAATCATCAGAATTATCTCTATCTTTACCCCCAAATTCATTAATTCGAAGAATTGTATTTGGTATACCCCAAATATTAATAAGTTGTCTTAAACCTGCAATTGTACCTTTTTTCTTAACCAGGTAATTCATGTTGTGATAAAGACGTTTGTAAATTTCACTACTTACTTTATCTATTGCATATGGGAAACCTGGATCTTGTAATTGAGATACGTAATTTTCCCATGAATAATTTGGATCCCAATAATTAACAACTTGACCATTATTAACAGCAATATAATTAGTTATTAATTCACTACCTGTTGGAGGAACATAAGAACCATTATTTTCGCCCGTTAAACCTATAAAATTATCTTGATCGTTAAAATTATTTCCAAATCCTGTATAGCCTAAAGATGTAATAACATCATCAGCTAAATCTAAAGGGACACCATCTTCTAATTGAGAAGTAGTATTAAGTTTTTCAGTTATAGCTCTAGTATATAACCATATTTCATCAAAATGTTGACCCACCATATTTGAAAACTCAAGATATTGGTTATTGTCACTATTATCTCTAATAAATTCTGGTATTGTATAGTAAAGCCAGTTTTGATTATTATAATCATATAATGAAGCTGAAAGTTGAATACCTCCATAATACTGAGAGTTTTCTACATCACTACCTAACCATACAGAAACACTTACATCGGTTGTTGGTAATAGTTCAAATGGGTATGCTGATCCGGTTTTTGGGTATGAAAATGAGCCTGTTCCATAATATAAAAAATATTCATACCCATCAAAATTAGTAATTAAATTTTGAATATTAGTATAAGCTGAGGCTATACTAGAAGATACTGTAAAGGATTCTGATGTTTCTCCTCCAATACCATCTAAGGTATTTATATCTGATTGATAAGCTTGGATTTGAGTTACTTTTTCAACAAAATTTAAAATTCTTTTTTGAGCAGATGAAAAATTAACAAACTCATTAAACGTATTATATGAATAATTAGGTGTTAAAGTTATACCTTTTCTATTAAGGATATTTGATAGTTGATCTGAGGAGCCGGAAGAATCAGTCTGTAATAATTCATTTTTAGATTGTAAATTTGTGGAATTATTTAAAAATTGGTTTACCTCTAACTTATAATTAGGTCCTTTAATATAAGTAAAATCATCAGGAGTAGTATCTATAAATGGAAAATTAACACTATATGCTAATGATTCTGCAGGTTTAGTAACTACTGATAAAGTATCATCTAATGAATATTGGGGTGGTAAAGCATCATATAATTTTACTAAAACTGAAAAATTAGTAGTTGATGTATCTACTATACAATTTATACCTATTTGGTATTGATTTGAACCAAAATTTAAATAAAATTCATCAGCAAAATCATTCTCGTTTAATTGAGCCTTAAATGCATTATATGTTGAATATATAATATCATTACTAATAAAATTAGATTTTAATCTTAATTCTGTTCTATCAGATGATATTTCTGCTAAATAATATTGTAGTTGAGAACTAGGATCTGTACTAGTACCTAATTGGGGTTTTATAAAATTATAAATTAGATTTAAATTACCAGTATCAAAACCTAAACCCCTTGCATCTTCTGAGGGGTTGAGTTTTAATTCACTAGTACTACCATTTACTTCTTCTCCACTACCAGGAGAATCAACAAGTGTATAGTTTTGAAAATTTTGATTTCCCCCAATTAGATTATTATTATTATCATATACCCAAACCTCCATTGAATCCTGAAACGGGGTGAAGGTGGCTGCAATTTCAGCATTAGGTATAATGGTTTGGGAGGAAAGTTCAAATCCTTCCCCATCTCCTATAAAATTAGGATCTGCTAGTGTAACTGATGCTGTAGGTAATAATGCCATTTATCTATAAATATTTTAATTTGTAAAAACTTCAGAATTATGTTTGTGCCGTTGCTCGTAACGCTGCTGCATCTGCTTCTGCTACTGATCCAGACACAGTTAAATCAACATTTTCAATTCTAAGGTTTACATTTTCTTCTCTTATTTCTGCAATTTCGTCTAATAATGCCTGTATTTGTTCTTGTATTAATTCATAGTTTGCATATTCTCCACTTGTTTGAGCCAACGTCTCATGTGAGTTTGGACCTGTTTTAGGAATATCATAAAAGAATTTATCATATAATGTCCAAAAATCTTCTAGCGTAGCCAAGCTAACATCAAAGAAAGATGGATCTAATTGATTTTCTGGTCCTAATTGGGAGAAGGCAATATCTAATGTTTCATTAAATGATGATTTATCAAAAACCTCTTTTGTTAAGTTTGTAATTGAAAGTGGTGTTAAAAAAGCAACTTCTGATGGGTCCGCAGGTCTTTCACTTGTTGTTGCTCCCGTACTATTGAGCATACTGCTTAGTAAATTTGGATCAGGAGGAACTGAAATAGGTTTAGGACCAGATACTACAGGTGGTGCAGGAATACCTTGTATATTTAAAGGTGGAGGATTAATTCCTGATCCTACTCCCGAAGAACCTCTTGCTCCAAAACCCCTTTGGGAACTTACATATCTATTTTCACCTACAATTTGACCATTTATAGTAAAAGCATATCCTCTAGTACTTTGTGTTTCATCTAATTCTTCTTGTTTTCGTCTTCTAATTTGGGCTAGTTGTTCTTCCCTAAATTGAGCATTTTTATTTGCTTCATATCCTTGGAAATCAAATTTTTGTGGTGCAGGTGGGTATATCATTCCACCTCCTCCACCAGAACCTACACTGACCATTCCCATACCTGAACCTGATCCAGATCCTTGATTTGCAAATGGGTTTACTAAAATTGGTTTTGCGCCTGAGTATCTTGCCATAATTATCCGTTAACTACTTTAAACATTATATCTTCATCAAATACTTTAGTAGTACCATCTAATACAGTTTTTATAAGAATTGTATAATACCTTTCAGGTTCTAAACCATTCATATAAACATCAAAATAACTTGATGAATAATCTGCACTAATTCTTGTATAATCAGAATCAAAATCGACTACAAATTCATTTGTTGTCGTATCTTTAATTGCATAAAGAGATACGTTTTCTGGTAAGTAGAAATTTGTAGTCCACTCAGATGCTGTACTAAATGTTTGTAAGGGGTATTTTGGAATAGCAGCTAATCTCATTCTAGCTACACTTTGAGAATAATATGTACCCTCATTATTATAAACTGATATGAAAGCTTCAGCAGATCCCAAAACAGTATTAGTTGATGAACTAGTATTGAATATATAATCATCCCATTTAAATTCTAATGATGGGGGGTATATTGTATTTGTATCAATTGAAAAGTATTTAAATGTAGTTACAACATTTGGATTTTGAACAAATTCAACTGCATCCGGTTGTTTAATTAAAAAACCATCATTTGGAATTGAACCGCTATGCCAAGATAGAATTGATGGCGTAACATCCACATTTATATCCGTTGTACTTCCATAACTAAATGATTGTGAGTAAACGGGGTTAACATATGAATCGCTGCCGGTAGATACCCAAGCATTTGAACCTGAGTAGCTTCTCCAAACCCAACTACATCCATTTTCTACTGGTGGGTTATAACCTAATACTCCGGTTCCCATATCCCAACTACCTGAAATTGTTTTAACTTCTAATTTAGAATCTGTATTTAAAGCAGTTACTAGGGCTGAATAATTTCTTAAATAAGTAGCAAATGAGGAATCACCTACCCTATTATTAAGTATATCTGTAATTTCTGTTGTTGAAAATTCTATTAAATATCTACAAACATAAGGTACACCTTTCTTTAAATATGTAGAAGCTTCTAATACTTGATCTAACCCGGTATTAGTACTAGGAAATTCACTGTAAAGTGAAGCATCTTTAGTTGGGAAAAGTTTATATACTGCCATTTTATTTTTTTATTATAGTGGTACTACTCTACCTTTAATATCTGTATCAGGATATTTAACTTCAAAAACCATTGGATCAATTGATGGGTAAACTACATCATTAATTGTAGCTCCAACAACATCATAGGCATATTCACTATATCCTAAAGCTTCACCTGCTAAATTATCTATTTTTAAATTTTTAACTGTTTGAACACCTTCAACTTTATCTAAAAGAACACTTAATTGTGGTAGAATAATTGGTTGGTTTATTTGCCAATTTTTAATATTAAAATAGGTAGTTAATGCTGTTATACATTTAGTTAATGTTTCATTATTATTATAGTTAGGTCTTACTACTATAGAAAATTCAATACCAATATTAATGATAAAAGCATCTTTAATATTAATAGCATCATTTATCATCCTATACTCAGAAAGATATGTTTTTAAATTTCTTTTTAATGTTGGGGATGCTTTTTTTAAATTTGTATTAATGTCATATGATAAAACATATAAATCTAATATTGAAGGTAAAGTACCAGTTTCATACTCACCTACTTTAACGGGCTCTGCAAAAGCCATTGCTATTACTCCTAAATTAGAGGGCATTGACATTGCTCTTATTAAATAATCTTCTTTAGTTACTGTTCTTAGTTGGGTTTGGTAATTACCTAAAGCATTTTGTCTTAATTCTTCAGTTGTATCTCCATCTTGACCACCATCAGCTGCTATTGGGTTGTTTGTTGATACTGAATTAAATATTTCATTAGCTAATGCTGAGTTACCTAGATTAGAATTAATAAATCTAATATTAGTATCATCAATTCCGGTTAAAACCCCAGATTCAACATTAGAACCAACACCCCCTCCAGTTAAATATCTTACAGTTAAAGTTGTATTGGAAGGAGCAATTCCATAAGTATTTGTAAATACAAAATTTAAAGGTGAAAATGCAGTTGTTAATTGATCTCTCTCAAATGGTAAACCTAAACCTACATTATCTGGGTTTGGGATAATTTCTTCATCATTATCTCCAAAACTACCAGCACCAAATTGAAGTTGTATTGAACCTGTATTTGTAAATCTAGCTGCAAATCTTCTTTGAACTGATTTAAGTTGTAAAAGATAAGGAACATCATTTCCACTACCATCATCAGCTACATTAGGGTCATTTGTATTAGTATTTCTAATAGTATCAAATACGTTTTCTTGTGCTAAATTAGGTACTTCATACCACTCATTCCCATCAGAATCTATACAATCTAAAATACCAATAATATTTGAGTCGAAAATATCAGCAGTATTAAATCTAACAGGTGCTTCAAAATTAAATTGTTGAGAGTTAATTGTTGCTGATATTGCTTTTCGTGTTTTTTTAGCTAAAAATGAAGTTGGAGTAGCTCCTGATATTTGATATACTGAAATTGTGGTTGGATCTAATGAACTTGAAGAAGAAAAATCTATTACATCTTCAATTAAAAATCCAGTTTCACTTGCATTATTAGCCGTAACTGTAGTATTCTCGGGAATTAAAAGAGAATAATCAAAGTCAGGAATTATTACGCTTGCGCTTGTTTTTGCAGGTAATTGTTGGTAAAAATCAATATCAACACTAGCTGCTGTTGTTACTTTAGGTTTATAACCAAGCATATAAGCCATATTAAATAAATTCTCGGTTTCACGAGCATATTGAATAAAAGTTTCTTGTACTTGATTATCTAAATAAAATGATAAAACATCTCCTACATAAGAAGCCATTTCAATAAATAACATTCCTGTAGAATCAGGAGTAAAATCATTATAAGTGTCGGGAAAGTAAGTTTGAGAATAATTAATTAATTTATTTCTAAAATCATTAAAATCTCTATCAATATATCTGATGTCTCTTTTTAATTCAGCCATTATGTAAGTTCTATATTTATTTCATCTTCAAATCCTAATAATACTACTGTATATTTTAATGTAAAAAATAAAATATTTCTATCTTCTTCAGGATTAAATTCAACTTGTTTTACCTCAACTAAAGGAAAACGTTCACCTATATCTGCAATAATAATAGATTCTAAATTATCTAAATTATCTTCATTAATTATTTCGAAAACTTGGGCTCTTAAATTAGCTCCATAATTAGGATTAAATACTCTTTCTCCCCTATTAGTTAATAAATAATTAACTAAATTAGCCTTAATTTGATCCCTAGTAGTATATGTAGGTACAAAAACAGCATCTCCATTTATAGGAAATCCAAAACCAACCGCTTTTCTAGGGTTGGAATCAATTGGGATTTTATTTGCTAATATCTGAGCCATTTAAATTATCTTTTTCCCATTAAATTTGCTATTTGGGACATATCTACTTCTCCTGAGGGTAAAGCACCATTAACAGAATCAACTCCTGATGGATTAAATCTTTGAGGAACATTATTAGTTGTCATTGTATTACCCATTTCCCCTAAAATATTTTGATATGCTTCTCTTTTTTGGTCAGCATTCATTTGTGGTTGTTGGGGTTGGATTGGTGTTTGAGCAACTGATTCTTGTACAACTGCTACAGTAGATGCTTTTGGAGCTTTAACAGCTTCTAAAAGAATATCTTTCAATTCTTCTTGAATAGCTTCTCTTACGGCATCCTTTATCATATTTTTAAGTTCTGTAGATTTCATTTTTTGTTATAAATATTAAATTAATTGTTTTTTTGCATGGAATATAATTAATACATTACCAGGTTTTGTCTTCTTCGTCTTTTACCCAACTAAAAAGTCGAGTTTCTTCAACATCATGTAAAACTATAGTGTGGGGATCATCTCGTTCCCAATTATAGAAGTATTTATAGTTAAACAGCGCTATATCAGTGTCCATATGCGCTATTAAAGCATCACTAAACATCTTACATCCATTAGCCCAATTTATATCATCATACGTTTCTAAACATAAATTAACTGCTCTTGAATTTGGGGCAGATCCATAAACTGTACAATCTAATAAGGTATTATTTTCTTGGGTTGGTTTAAGACCTGAGAAGAATGTATGGTGAGGTTCTAATTTAGATAAAATATTGTTAAATGATCTAATAGGCTCAGCGTCTATATCAACGTAAACACCACCATAATCTCTAAGTAATAATAATCTAATTCTATCGGCAATAAATGCCCATTTGTATAATTCAGCATTTTTTCTGTAATTTGATAAAAATGGATCATTAGGGTAGTAAGTGGTAAATATTTCATTACCCCATAAATTT
>TARA_R110000796_G_scaffold27081_13_pt1 | contig 10342 bp, 9 predicted proteins | sample TARA_R110000796 | Tara Oceans TARA_R110000796 (sample SAMEA4397815) | marine metagenome | biome: Polar Biome; feature: [SRF] surface water layer (ENVO:00010504); material: water (ENVO:00002006), including particulate matter (ENVO:01000060) such as... | depth 5 m | reverse complement strand
TCACCGGCGATGTAACGACTCTGATGATTTTCCTTGCCGGTAAAGTGCATATCTCTGAGTTGTTAATTCTGTTCATTCCTGCCAGCATCAGCGTTATGATCCTAGCAATATTGTTCTCACTCAAAGCCGAAGGGCATGTGAGCACATCGCCAATTGAGCAAAACTACAATACCGTTGATATCGTCATTGGCTTGATTTTCTTCACCACCATCGTATTAACCATGGTACTTAATGTGCTGTTTGGTATTCCACCGGTATTGACCTTTTTATTCGGTTTATCAGTAATGTTCTTAGTCGGCACTACCCATAAGAGTAAAACCGAAGAAGTTCAGGTATTAGAATACATTCGCCAAGTTGAGTTCGATACCCTACTGTTCTTCTTAGGTATCTTGTTACTGGTTGGTATGCTTAAAGAAATTGGTACGCTTAACCTATTAACTGAAGTCTATGGCATGTATAACCCAAGCATTTCTAACTTCTTTACCGGTGTCGGTTCTGCATTATTAGACAACGTGCCACTAACCGCAGCATTATTAAAAGCAGATCCCGTACTGACAACAGCACAATGGTTAGGCTTAACTTATTCGGTTGGTGTCGGCGGATCGTTATTAATCATCGGTTCGGCATCTGGCATCATCGCGATGAGTAAAGTTGAAGAACTGACATTCGTAAGCTACTTAAAATATGTTCCAGCATTACTATTATGCTACTGCATAGGCTATGGATTAACACTGTTTTTAGCCAATAACATTCACGGCTAATATTACGATTTTTCAGACAAAACAAAGGCGCTAATAGCGCCTTTGTTTTGTCTGTTACATGCCAACATAGACTTAACGTTAAACCGCTCTAAATTGCTGGCACTCTAAATTGCTCACCATCAATTTCTAATACGATATCTCGTGGTCGAATTTCTACAATCGTCAGCTTATTCTTGATCATATCGCCCTGTTGTAATTCAACCCCATCGACATTTAACCAACGGTTATTTGGTTCTGTCGAATACACATGAGCATTAATATTAAACTCGGGTACTTGTAACTGCACGCTCGCGGGTAAGTCACCATACTTAGGGATTTGCTGATTTGAAGGTCGAGGAATAGGATCCAATTTTGCTGACGTCACTTGTTGATTAGCCGACTGTTCATATTCAACGTCTTTAAGCGCCGTTTCAAATGCAGCAATCAAATTATTATGTTCATTAATTGATGGTGCTTTAACAGAGGCGAAATCGACTTCTTCTGCGGCAGCATTCACTTGCAAGCGCAATGCTTCAAGCTCAGCTAAACCTCGGCGATTAGCTTTAGCACCCAATACAATCGCTTCTCGCAGCTGTGCCTGTTGACGATTGTTCTCTTGTGTTTGATATTCATCAACTCTGCTATCTTGCTCACTTTGATAATTAACCTGTTCAGAACCGGTTTGCTGAGAGTTGAATTGTTGAGAGTTAGCTTGTTGAGAGTTAGCTTGTTGAAAACTGCGCTGCCCATCATTTTCTTGCAGGTATAATTCATTCACACCAGAAGACTCAGCGTAACCATTGTTATTATAACTTGCTGCTTGCGTGTTCATTACATTCGTATTGAACGGTTTGGCAATAGGCAATGCCACCTTACCCGCTAAACGAATATCATCGTTACTTTGCACTGCGGGTTCATATTTTTTAACGGTCGATGCTTCAGCTGCTTTATTTGACGTAACAGTGACAGGGGCCGTGACAGCTTGCAGTGCATTAGCGCCACTGGGTTGGACAGTCGTTAACGATGTTGATGGTGACTGTAATAGCACACTCATCCCCCATGCAGCGCCAATACCCAAGGCAATGGCTACGGCCAATAGACTATACTTATTCAACTTATTTGAGCTGTTAGATTGCGATGTATATTGAGGCGGCTGCGTCGACATAATATCGACAACATCACCTTGTTGCTGCTTTTTACGGTTAACCGCATCTAATAAAATTGACATTAACTGCGCACCTCAGAGGCACTTAAACGTGGGCCTTGCTGGCTCAAATATAAGTTAAGTTGCACCAAAGTCTGATTGCCTGCTATACCGTCTGGTTTTAAACCATGTTGACGTTGAAAAGTCATTAATTGTTGCTCTAATTCACTATCAAACTGTGTCAGTAGTCGTGCACGTCGTTTGTTAACTAACGCTAAGCTATTTTCAAGCCATTGTACTTGCGCCAAACTAGAAGACTGGCCAATTTCTCGCGGTAAGATACTGTCTGGTTGCCACAAAATTTCGAAGGTGCCGCTAAAGTGGCGATCAAACCAATCTTTATTCACCCAAAACTGTTGCTCGCCTAATTGCAGTAGGATCTGCTCGGCTTGACGCTCAACAATTACACCATAAAATACGTTCGCTTGTGCGTCTTGCAAGTAAGCAACCGCAGGGTAATTAAGGCGCATAATACTGTGCCAATTACCTTGTTGCTGGTAACAGGCTAAATCTTGTTGTTGTGCCGCCTGACAAGCAGACAAGCCGATAATAGGTTGTTTATTCCACAAGCCGAATAATCCGGCAAAGGCATTATCAATGCTACTACTTTGTAGCATGGCTTGACGCATAATTTGTTGTTGTGCATTGGCAACTGGAGTTGCTACTTGAACTTGCTGAGGCTGAGTTTGTGCAGCTTGGTTTATCTGACTTGGCATAGATGCAGGCGTTTGATGGACTAGGCTAGATTGCGCTTGAACATCTGCTATCGCCGCATTGGCACTCATATTGTTTTCAATGGCTGAGCGATTAAACAGATAGAATGATAAACCAAAAGCGAGCACTAACGCTGTAGCGGCAATAAATGGCCAGCGTTTATCGCCAGGTACATCAATATCACCCAATACTTCGACAGCCGCTTGATTAACCATTTTATGATCGATCGGAACCTTAGCTTGCCCATAGCCAGCCATTAATGCACGTTCACATAATAAGTTGGTTAAACGCGGAATACCGCCAGAATGTTTATGCAACGCGGTTATCGCTTTACGCGTAAATAAAGGCTCATGCCTACCAGCCACCTGCAAACGATGCAGCACATATAAAGCAATTTCATCTTTATTTAGCGGTAGTAAATGATAGCGAGCAGTGATCCGCTGTGCTAACTGACGTAAGTCTTGGCGCTTTAGCAGTTGTTGCAATTCGGGCTGGCCAATCAAAATCACTTGCAGCAGTTTTTTGGTATTAGTTTCTAAATTGGTCAATAAACGCAGCTGTTCTAATACTTCAGAACGCAGATGCTGTGCTTCATCAATAATCAGCACCGTATTACGACCATTTTTGTGATTATTCAGTAAGTACATGCTGATTAAATCTGTCAGCTGCTTTAACGTCGGATTATCACCGTACTTAATTTCCAGCTCATCACATAGCGTGGCCAAGAGTTCAAGCTCAGTCAATGATGGATTAAGAATAAACGCGGTATCGGTATTATCGGGGATTTGTTGTAATAAACAGCGAGAAACAGTGGTTTTTCCAGTGCCGACTTCACCGGTTAATAATACAAAACCACCGGTTTCACCAAGGCCGTAGGTTAAATGAGCCAACGCCTCACGATGACGGTCACTTAAGAACATATAATGAGGGTTAGGCGCGATAGAAAATGGGTTATCGTTTAATCCATAGAAGGCTTTATACATTCGACCAAAAATCCTTATTTGAAACTGACGGCTCACGTTAATGCTTGTATGACAGCTTGTCAAAAGTTAGCCGTAAAAATCTAACTCTGATAAGATTTAAGCTACTTATTATTACACGTTGTGATACGCCATGAAGATTTATTTAGTAGGTGGGGCCGTACGCGATACCCTTCTTAAACAAACTGTCGTTGATAAAGATTATGTGGTTGTTGGCAGCAGCGTAGAAGAAATGCTCGCATTGGGTTATCAGCAAGTCGGTAAAGACTTCCCTGTTTTTTTACACCCTAAAACTCAGCAAGAATATGCACTAGCTAGAACAGAACGGAAAACCGGTTATGGCTATCAAGGTTTTAGTTGTGATGCCAACAAAGATGTCACCCTCACCGAAGACTTATTACGCCGTGATTTAACCATTAATGCCATCGCACAAGATGAGCACGGCACATTGACGGACCCGTTCCACGGTATCGCAGATATTAACGCTAAAATACTTCGCCATGTGTCAGATGCCTTTACTGAAGATCCTTTACGCGTGTTACGTGTGGCCCGTTTTGCAGCTCGATTTCATCACTTAGGGTTTACTATTGCACCTGAAACCTTACAGTTAATGACCGACATAGCTAATAGTGGTGAATTGGATCACCTCACCCCAGAACGCGTATGGCAAGAATGTGATAAAGCATTAAGCAGCCAAAGTCCGCAGGTTTTCTTCGATGTGTTAAAGCAATGCCAGGCATTAATCGTATTATTTCCTGAAGTTGATGCGTTGTTTGGCGTGCCGCAACCTGAAAAATGGCATCCTGAAATAGACACTGGCATTCACACCCTCATGGTTCTCGAGCAAACGAGTCTGTTAAGTGACAATAAAGTGGTACGTTTTGCCGCGCTGGTTCACGACTTAGGGAAAGCGTTAACCCCAGAACAAGAGTGGCCTAAGCATCATGGTCACGGCCAAAAAGGCTTGCCGGTCATTAAAAAGCTTTGCGCACGAATTAGAGTGCCAAACGAATACCGTGATTTAGCTTTATTAGTCAGTGACCAACACCAAAATATTCATAATGCGTTTGAACTAAGAGCAGAGACAATCGTCAAACTATTTGATAAAGGTGATTTTTGGCGAAAACCACAACGCTTAACAGAGTTATTATTATGTTGTCATGGCGACTTAAGAGGGCGAACTGGATTTGAACAAGCACCCTATCCACAAGCCGAATATTTACAACATTGCTATGCGTTAGCCAGTAACGTCGATGTGCAATCGATTATTGCAGCGGGTTATCAAGGAGCACAAATTAAAAGCCAACTTCAGATAAAGCGAGCTGAAACGATTAATCACTATAAAATACAATACATTGACAGCAAATAGCTACATTAGACATTACCTATTTAGGCTTTTATGAAAAAAAGCGGAAAAAAGCAATTTTTAACAGGGAATTAGCAATAAATCACTAAGATTTATATAAATTCGGCAATTAATGATGCTTTTAGCCCAGTAGACTTGCAATTTTCATTTATTTCGCTATTTTAAATAAACATTCTTATATTTGCCTATAGCAAATAAAAAAATCTGTGACATAATTACGCCGTTGCAAAGGCACATGCCGTTGCACTATTTAACAACCTATATATTAAGGGATTTACCCATGAACAAGAAAGTACTGATGATTGCTGGTGTTGCGATGACTGCTTTATTAGGTGGTTGTGCTAACACTACTGCTTTAGAAGAAAGCGTAGCAAACCTAGGTAACAAAGTTGATCAACTATCAGCACAAGTTGGTTCTTTAAAGTCTGAGCAAAGCAAGCTATCTGCTGATGTTAAAGGCGCTAAAGCTGCTTCTATGGACGCACAAGCCGAAGCTAAACGTGCTAACGACCGTTTAGACAACATGGCTTCTTCTTACAAAAAGTAAGAATAGTTATTAAAAATTAGCTTATTTACATAGGTTGATTATTAGGGCTTGATTGTTGATGCAACTACTTTCAGTAGTACTTCAACATCAAGCCTTAATTATTTGTGATAGTTTTACAAAACGATATCAAGCGGTATCAAGCGGTATCAAGCGGTATCAAGCGATATCAAGCGATATCAAGCGGTATCAAGCGGTATCAAGCGGTATCAAGCGAAAAATCTAAACACCTACAGCTTCGCCACACCAGCTTTTTCGCTATTAATCTATACATTCATTTAATCTTTCTAAACAATCTCACAGAAATCTTAGCACCAGCTCTTATAGCATCTAGCCGCGAAGCGCCCTAGCTCTTAGGCTCTAACACTCTCACCGCATTGTCGTCCTTATCGCTAGTCATCGCTTAACACCGCTCGCAACCAATTTTAGCTTGTATATCATCTAGCCGCGAAGCGCCCTAGCCCTTAGGCTCTAACGCTCTCACCACATTGTCGTCCTTATCGCTTTCCATCAGCTTTCACGCTTGTCATCAGCTTTTACATTTTTATAAGCGTTTTTTGAGCGTTATGATCTGCCAATCAAACTCTAACTCACTGATTGCCGTCGATTTAACTTGATGCTTTAGCTGATCATTAGCACGCCAACCAAATATCGACATATCAAGGAGTGTTAATGCCTGCTCACCGGTCACAGATTGAGTAAATACCACTTGTTGCTGGGCCTCAATTTCAACATCATTAGGTAAATTTAACTGCAACGGTTTTTCGACTAAGTCTGGATAAACTTGTTGTTTAATTTGCCATAAATGCCTAATACCAGGCTGCAACAATACAATTCGACCATCATCTTTTAAAATCCGAATGCATTCTTTCCCCTTTAACGGTGAATCAAGAACCGTCACGATATCGACTGATTGCGAGGCAAAGGGCAATTTTTTTAGTGCCAACAACAATAAGTTCGCCGGTGTTTCAGATTTTGCCGCTGCAAATATTGCGTTTTCAGCATCAGTAATGCCCCAGTGCTGGCACGATACATTTGCTTCAACTAGTGCAGGAACAAGCTGACGCAAATAATATCCATCAGCGCATTGGTAATCGATATGCTGTAATTCTGCATCACTATTAGAAGCACATAAGTCCAGCAATACTGCTTGAAGTTGTTTAATTAACGGTGCAAACAAACCTGTTTCTAATAAAAAATGTCGCCCACGCATTTGCTGGCGAGACTCCACTTGCGGCTTACTCTTGCCTTTTACGTTGCTCAGCAGTGGCCAGTAACCATTAGGGTGTTTATCAAAATGATGTTTGTTGTCGCAATAAAATCCCGCTGAAGCTTGATGTTGATTTAGTGGAGCTGAACACACTGGACATATTAAAGATAAAGTCATAATTACACTGATAGTTAATTGAAAGATGGTAAAACAAAAACGGGTAGAAATACCTAGTATGGTAAGCCTACCCGCTATGCAAACAAAAGTCGCTTAAATGCTTATCTTAAAGATAGAGCAATCCAAGCAATATCGCACCAAGAGCAAGGCGATATAATACAAACGGCGTCATGCCTATTTTGCTAATAAACTTTAAAAAGAAGTGGATACATAAATACGCAGCAACGAATGAAACAACAATCCCTAAACCAAGTGCTTGGTAGTCAATAGGGGCAGGACTGCTAACCAAGTCTTTTGTCACCAGTAACGCAGCACCAAAGCTCACAGGAACAGACATAAGGAATGAAAAACGAGCAGCTGCATCACGTGTTAACCCTAACATCAGTGCTGCTGTCATCGTGGCGCCAGAGCGCGACGTGCCAGGTATTAATGCCATTGCCTGCGCTAAGCCGATAAGCAAAGCCTTTTTCCAACCCATTTGAAATTCAGTTAACTGTGCTTTTGACATTCTATCTGCTGCCCACAACAATAAACCAAAAACAATCGTGGTTATCGCTATCACTAAAGTATTTCTGAAATGGGTTTCAATAAAGTCTTTGGCAGTAAATCCTACAATTACAGCAGGGATAGTCGCTAAAATAATCCACCAGGCGAGTTTACTTTCTTGAGTTTGTTGCTTGCTAGCTAAGCTGGTGAACCAGGCTTTAGCCAGTACCACAATCTCATGACGAAAATAAATGACCACGGCAAATAAAGAGCCTGTATTAACTGCCACATCAAATGATAAACCTTGATCTGCCCAACCTAATATTTGTGATGGTAAAATTAAATGTGCCGAGCTAGAAATAGGCAAAAACTCCGTAAGCCCTTGGATTAATGCCAGCAGAATAACTTGAAACGTTTCCATATTTGTCCTTGTTAGAGATTAACTTATCAATTGGTTATAACGTGTTGGTAGGTAATAGTTCTGGTGGGAACTCAAATTCAATAGGCCACAGTTGTTGACACTGTTTGTCATAATTCTGCCAAAGTGTTTGATAGGTTTGTAACGTCACCGGATGAGATAAATTAGGGACTAATTCAGCCAAAGGCCACAATACAAACGCGTTAAACAAAATTTCACCACGGGGTAATTCTACGGGAATGTCACAAATAACATCGTCATACAGCAACAAATCAATATCAAGGCTCCTTGGGCTGAATTTCTTCCCACCTCTAATACGGCCATTGTCTTGTTCAATTTGTTTAAATGTCGTCACAACCTGTGCAATTGATAAATCGGTATCAGCCGCGGCTACCATATTTAAAAAATTAGTGCCTTTAAACCCCACCGATTCACTCTCAAAAACCCGTGATAATTGTAATGGGCCAAAACATTGCTGTAAATCAACCAAACCGGCTTTAAGATGTTTCTCTGGTGAAATATTAGTGCCCAAACTTATGTAAATACGTGCCATTGACTGACCTAATGCTAAACAGTAAAAAATAACAGTTAAATGCTACCGCGTTCGATCTCGACACCGACAGAAACAGCATGAGGTATTGCACCTGGCTTCATCACAACCACTTTAACCCAAGGCACATTAAATTCGTCTTGCAAACAATGCGCAATCATTTCAGCGACCGTTTCAATCAATTCAATCGGATTCTCAGTAATTAAAGCCGTTAAACGATTTGATACCGTTTCATAACACAATGCATTTTCGTAACTATCACTGGCGGCCGCAAGACGATTATCCCAGGCCATATCTAAATCGATAAGCAATGTTTGATGAAGTTTTTTTTCCCACTCATAGATACCAATAATGGTCTCTATCGCTAACTGGCGGATGAGTACTTTATCCATAAAAATCCCTACCTTAATCGATGTAAAAAGACGTCAAATTCATCTTAATCAAACTTTATTACCGATTATATGCCTAATAAACACATTTAAGCTTCTTCCTAATGAATTAAAACAGTAGGATAGGCGTTGTTGTTCAATTAACATCAACAAAATGGTTAATGTTAACGCGAAGACAGCTTCAGTGGATACTGAAAATGACTTGTCTCACAAATGAATGCGCGATGATACCCTAAGAAGAGTAAGGAAACCAATTTGAACGCCGTTACAGTCACCATTTTGATGATCATTGCCGCCTACCTAGCGGGTTCGATCTCAAGTGCCGTACTGGTTTGTAAATTAAGAGGTTTACCTGATCCAAGAACCAACGGCTCCGGCAATCCCGGTGCCACTAATGTGCTACGCATTGGTGGAGTCAGTTCTGCAGCTCTTGTGTTATTTTTTGACATGCTCAAAGGCGCCCTGCCTTCTTATTTGGGCTATAAAATGGGACTTGATGCGGCATCATTAGGTTTTATTGCTGTCAGCGCCTGCCTAGGGCATATATTCCCAATATTTTTTGGCTTTAAAGGCGGAAAAGGTGTTGCTACAGCCTTTGGTGCAATGGCCCCCATTGGCGGTGATTTAGCGCTATGCCTCATCCTCACTTGGATTGTATTTTTACTATTAACGCGTTATTCCTCTGTAGCCGCTATGGCAACCGCAACTTTAGCGCCCTTTTTTACTTGGTGGTTAGACGAACGTTTTATTCTTCCTGTTGCGATGTTATCAACCCTTATTTTAATCCGCCACAAAGACAATATTGGCCGTTTGCGCCATGGCGAAGAAAGTAAAGTCACACGAAAAAAATCCATAAAAAAACCCAATACCAAATAGTATTAGGTTTTCTTGGTGGCTTGAAAGTAAGTCATCACTTAAAGCAATCATGCCAACTCAAACACGCTAACTCATCAATTAATCTACTGCAGGCAGCGTATCCAAGGGCCATCTAGGCTGACCTTTAACCTCTAGCCCCTCAATATGCCCTGCACGTAAACGTTGTAAACCAGCATAAGCAATCATGGCACCATTGTCGGTACAAAACTCCCCACGAGGATAATACACTTGACCACCTAACTTGGTCATCATCTCAGCCAAAGACTCACGTAAACGGGTATTAGCGCTTACACCACCGGCAATCACCAAACGTGTGTAACCAGTTTGCTTTAAGGCTCGTTTGCATTTTATCGCAAGAGTATCAACAACAGCTTCTTCAAATGCACGGGCAATATTGGCACGAGTCTGATCATCATTGGGTTCTGCAGCGATAGTATTTGCTGTAAATGTTTTCAATCCTGAAAAACTAAAGTCTAAACCTGGTCTATCAGTCATTGGCCGCGGAAATTTATATCCTGCAGGCACGCCTTTTTGAGCTAATTTGGCTAAACGAGGGCCACCAGGATAATCTAAGCCCATGAGCTTGGCTGTCTTATCAAAAGCTTCGCCAGCAGCATCATCAACAGATTCACCTAACACTTGATATCGTCCAATGCCTTCAACTTGCACTAACATTGAATGGCCGCCA
>TARA_R110000796_G_scaffold252457_2_pt1 | contig 10351 bp, 7 predicted proteins | sample TARA_R110000796 | Tara Oceans TARA_R110000796 (sample SAMEA4397815) | marine metagenome | biome: Polar Biome; feature: [SRF] surface water layer (ENVO:00010504); material: water (ENVO:00002006), including particulate matter (ENVO:01000060) such as... | depth 5 m | reverse complement strand
TGTTAGGATTATAAGCATAGCGGAAAATTTATGTTCGGCTACTTACATACTTTAAGCAAGCACTGTTGGTAACGTCTTTATTGAGAAGGCATCCAAGCGGCTGCCTTTCTTTGGCTAATTTGAAAGGGCGCAATGCCTTAAGAATGGCGCCCTTTCGTTAGGGAGCCGCTGCATAAATACGGCCGTTGCTGCCTAAGTGCCATCGGCAGGGTAAAATAGGGATTTCCATTGTCCGACAGAGTTTCCGATGAAGCAGATCTCGTTTGCTCAGGCTGAGCACCAGAACAAGAAGAGGCCACTCGCCGGGAGCGGTTCCTGGCACAGATGGATGTCCTAATGCCATGGCAATGCCTGATCGAGGCATTGTCGACGTCCTACTTTCCGAAGTCGGCGGGCAAGCGCGGTCGACCACCGATTGGTCTGGAACGGATGTTGCGGGTCTGGTCTGCTTTAAGCGACTCACGCGACAGTTTTGAAAGGCGCTCTTACTCTCCAAGGCTGGCCTCTCTAGTACATTCACTGCTTCTGAAAGTGCGCAATGGGAACTTCCACCTGTTGGGGGCGGTTTAATAAGGTAAGAAGGAGAAGGGCGCGGTCTTGGCCTTTTAGTTCAGTGAGCTGTGCAAGCTGACCTTTGAACGGTCCTTCGGTGACTTCCACGGCATCGCCAACGTGGAAATACACTTCTTTTGATGCTTCATCCTGAACGCTATGCTGGCGCAAGGATTCCACGATGTAAGTGGGCACGGCAGCGGGTTGATCGCCAAAGGAGACTAGGCGCAATACACCTCGTGTAGAGCGGATCGGCCGCCAGTTACTGGCCACATGATCAAGCTCAATAAATAAGTAATGCGGGAAGAGTGGTTCGGTGAGCCACACCAGCTTGTTGCGTCGTTTTCGCTGCACCGCCAACACCGGGTGAAAAACACGATAGCCCTGGTTTTCTAAATGGCTCGCCGCTCGGAAAGACTCGCCCCCCTTACATTGGATAAGGTACCATTGCGCGCACTCTGCGCTGGCTTGGCTATCGTAAAGGCTCATGTCGCTCCTTGCGGTAGAATGAGTTAACCCAGGGGGTTATCTAAACTCACGGTATGTGCGCATTGTAACAAAATCACAGCGACCGAGCGCAGCAAACGACGCACTAAGGGCGCCGTCTGCACGCCAAATGCTAATTAAGACTAGAGCGAGGGAAACGTCTGAAACAATCCCTGAGCGGTAGCGTGCCTGAACGTTTTTGTAGACAGATAAGTTTGAAAACGGAGTACTATGGAAGTCGCGGCGATACTTACCCTCTTGGTGGTGGTTGCCACCTTAGCCGCACTCGCGCTAACCCGTGTTGCCCCCGATGCGATTTTAATGGCCGCCCTCGGCTGCCTCGTTATCAGCGGCACATTAACCCCCGCCCAAGCATTACAAGGATTCTCTAATCCTGGAGTGATTACCATTGCCACGCTTTACGTGGTCGCAGCAGGATTAAAAGAAACGGGTGCGATTCAGTGGTTGGCCCACCGTCTACTGGGTCAACCCACGCAGCTACGACAGGCGCAGCTACGTGTGTTATTGCCTGCCGCTGGGCTCAGTGCCTTTATGAACAATACTACCGTCGTGGCCATGTTCATTCCTGCCATCCAAGAGTGGGCGGCACGTTTAAAGCTGCCGCCGGGCAAGTTACTACTACCGCTGAGCTATGCGGCGATTATTGGCGGCACCTGCACCTTGATTGGTACCAGCACTAATCTGGTGGTTGATGGCCTGTTGCAAAGCGAGCGCGGCGTCAGTTTGTCGATGTTTTCGCTGGCGTGGGTGGGCGTGCCGCTAGTGATTGTTGGCGGCACGTTTTTGTATTTTTTTACCAACCGCCTATTGCCGGAACGACAGAGCGTGCTTGAGCAACTTGAGCAGGCCCGTGAATACGCAGTTGAGGTAGAAGTTGAAGCCAAAGGGCCGCTGGTGGGTAAAACTATCGCGGATGCTGGCTTGCGCAGCCTTGTCCATGGCTACTTGGCAGATATTGAGCGGCACGGGTATTTGCTAACGGCCGTGCCGCCGGAAACAGAACTGATGCCGGGTGATATTCTGGTATTTATTGGCGCACCCGAATGCGCCCGCGAGCTGCGCAGAATACACGGCCTTAAGCCCGCCAGTGGAGATGTTCGTAAGCTGGATATTGCCCACCATCGGCGCTGTTTAGTGGAAGCGGTGATTGGTCCCGATTACGCGGGCCTCAACCAAACCGTCAAGGCATCGCGCTTCCGCTCCCGTTACCAAGCCGTCATTCTGTCGATCTCTCGAAATGGCAAACGCATGCCCGGCAAGCTTGGCGCGATTTCATTACAAGTGGGCGATACCTTGCTAATGGAGACTGCCCAGGATTTTGTTGAGCAGTACCGTTACCGAAAAGACTTTTTGCTGGTAAGTGGTTTAACCGATTCGACTCCGCCGGATTTCCGCAAAGCGCCCATCGCCCTGAGCATTTTAGCGGGCATGGTGGCCCTCAGCGCGACAGGGCTGCTGTCGATTCTGGAAGCCGCGCTACTCGCCGGTGGCGGCATGCTAGCAACCCGCTGCGTACCCATGAGCAAGGCACGTCGATATGTTGACCTTTCCGTGCTCATCGTCATTGCCGCTTCGTTTGCGCTAGGCGCAGGGATGACCGAAACCGGTGCTGCCGCCCAGGTAGCTCAATGGTTGCTGTTAGCGGATAACCTAGCTCCCTGGATGGCCCTGGCTTTGGTGTACTTGATGACAGTCGTGTTCACTGAGCTGATTACCAACAACGCTGCTGCCGTGCTGATGTTTCCAATTGCCGTCTCGGTGGCCGACCAGTTAGGCGTTAACTTTTTACCCTTCGCCATCACCATCATGTTCGCGGCCTCGGCAAGCTTTATGACCCCGCTTGGTTACCAAACTAACCTGATGGTACTTGGTCCCGGCGGCTACCGCTTTAGCGACTACCTACGGCTGGGCGCGCCGCTTAGCGTTCTTGTAGCCGTTACAGTGATCGGATTAGTGCCGCTGGTGTGGCCATTTTAATAGTTACCCTTGTTTTAAGGATGTTCAGTGACTGCTTTCATCTCTAATGAACGACGCTCCCGCCTGATCGAAGGCGTACACGCCGCTGGTTGTGAGGTCATGGCAATTTATCAGAATGATTTCTCTGTCGAGACCAAGGCCGACCAAAGCCCCCTGACCGAAGCCGATATGGCCGCGCATCATGCACTGGTCGCGTTGCTGCAAAAGATTACCCCCGACGTGCCGGTGCTATCTGAAGAATCCGGCACGATTGATTTCAGTACTCGCCAAGCCTGGCAGCGCTACTGGCTGATCGACCCGCTGGACGGCACCAAGGAGTTCGTCAACAAAAATGGCGAATTTACGCTGAATGTGGCACTGATCGAAAACGGCGTGCCGGTGTTCGGCATTGTCTACGCGCCGGTGCTGCAAACCACCTGGGTAGGGCAGGTAGGCGGTGATGTGTTCAAGATTGCGCAGGGCATCTACATTAATATACAGGTGCGTGAACTGCCTGACCCCGAGACGGCTCCTTGGAAGGTCGTCGGTAGCCGCTCCCACGGAGCCGAGGAATTTGAAAGCTTCTGTGCCGGCTTGCCTCAGCACGAGCGGGTTAGCATGGGTAGCTCAATCAAGCTGTGCTTAGTAGCCGAAGGCCATGCCGATTTATACCCGCGTCTGGCGCCCACCTGTGAATGGGACACCGCCGCCGCCCAGGCGGTGGTAACTGCTGCAGGTGGGGAAGTGCTCAACGCCCATACTCTTGAGCCACTTCGCTGCAATCAACAGGAAAGCCTGCTCAACCCCCACTTCATTGTGTCTGGGCAGCGCAATAGCTGTTGGGAAGACGCCCTCAGTGCGGCGCTCAATACGTAATCAAAATGACCGAAGCGAAAGGCAAGCCAATGTCAGAAATATCCGCCCAGCGGCAAACGCATTTAAAGCAGCTTGAAGCTGAATCGATCCATATCATTCGCGAAGTTGCCGCCGAATTCGCCAATCCGGTAATGATGTACTCCATCGGCAAGGATTCCTCAGTAATGCTGCATCTGGCGCGCAAAGCATTCTACCCCGGCACGCCGCCGTTCCCGCTGCTGCATGTGGATACCACCTGGAAGTTCCGCGAGATGATCGAGTTCCGCAACCGCATGGCGGCGGAAGCGGGCATGGAACTCCTCGTCCATACCAACGAAGAGGGTCGGGCAGCCAATATCAATCCTTTTGATCACGGCAGCGCCAAATACACCGACATCATGAAAACTCAAGCGCTCAAGCAGGCGCTGGATAAATACGGTTTTGACGCCGCCTTTGGTGGTGCCCGCCGGGACGAAGAAGCTTCCCGTGCCAAGGAGCGTGTCTATTCGTTCCGTGACAAGTATCACCGCTGGGATCCCAAGAACCAGCGCCCAGAGCTATGGAACGTATATAACGCCAAGGTTAACAAAGGCGAATCAATTCGCGTATTCCCGCTATCCAATTGGACCGAGCTAGACATCTGGCAGTACATCTACCTGGAATCGATCCCTATAGTCTCGCTGTACTTCTCAGCGCCGCGACCAGTGGTCGAGCGCGATGGCATGCAGATTATGGTCGACGACGATCGCTTACCCCTCGAGCCGGGTGAAGTGCCAGAAGAAAAATCGGTACGGTTTAGAACCCTGGGCTGTTATCCGCTGACAGGTGCGGTGGAGTCTACCGCGGCCACGCTGCCCGAGGTTATCCAAGAGATGTTGCTGACCAAAACCAGCGAACGCAGCGGCCGCGCCATCGATCGCGATCAAGTGGGTTCAATGGAGAAGAAAAAGCGCGAGGGATACTTCTGATGTCTCATCAATCCGAGTTAATCGCTGACAACATCGAGCAGTATTTGCACGAACACGAAAACAAAGACCTACTGCGCTTTATCACTTGCGGCAGCGTCGACGATGGCAAATCCACGCTGATTGGCCGTTTGCTGCACGACTCCAAGATGATCTTCGAAGATCAATTGGCCGCTATTACCAAAGCCTCTAAAACCAGCGGCACCACAGGGGATACGGTTGATCTGGCGCTTTTGGTGGATGGGCTACAGTCGGAGCGTGAGCAGGGCATTACCATCGATGTGGCCTACCGCTTCTTCTCCACTGATAAACGCAAGTTCATCATTGCCGATACCCCAGGGCACGAGCAGTACACCCGCAATATGGCAACTGGGGCATCCACCGCCAGCCTGGCGATTATCCTGATTGATGCCCGCTATGGCGTGCAGACCCAAACCCGTCGACACAGCTTCATTGCCGATTTGCTTGGCATTCAGCACTTCATAGTTGCCGTCAACAAGATGGATCTGGTTGACTATTCAGAAGCGCGATTCAACGAAATCAAAGCGGAATACCAACATCTGGCGGAAAAACTGACTGTCCCCGATATTCAGTTTGTGCCCATGTCGGCGCTTAATGGCGACAATGTGGTCAATCAAAGCGAACATATGCCCTGGTACGAGGGCATCACGCTGATCCAGCAGTTGGAAACAGTCGAAATCACCCACGACCAGAACCTGCGCGATCTACGCTTCCCCGTGCAATACGTTAACCGGCCCAACCTGGATTTTCGTGGTTACAGCGGCACCTTAGCAGCGGGTATTTTGAAGCCCGGCCAAGTAGTGCGCGCCTTACCTTCTGGCAAAACATCCAAAGTGACTCGCCTTGTCACGTTCGATGGCGACTTGGAAAGCGCTTACCCAGGCCAAGCGATTACCATCACGCTGGAAGATGAAATTGATTTGTCCCGCGGCGATTGGCTGGTGGAAGAAGACAGCCAAGTCCCTCTTGTCTCTCGATTTGAAGCCGATATTGTATGGATGAGCGATACGGCACTAGAACCTAACAAATTATACGATTTAAAGCTGGCCACACGTGAAATGGCCGGAAAAGTGAGCGTTATTGACTACCAAATCGACGTGAACACGTTAGAGCACCGTCATGCAGAACACCTGGATCTGAACACAATTGCCAGATGTCAGGTAGAGCTAACAGCCCCTATCCCCATCGATGACTACCGCACCAGCCCCGGCACGGGGAGCTTTATCATCATCGATCGCCTTACCAACCTGACCGTGGGCGCGGGGATGGTGCATCAGCCGTTGGAAAGCGAGCTACCCTACGAGTTTCGTGAACACGACAGCAAAGCCAACGTGGTGTGGAATCGCGCAAGCGTGACACCCGAGCTGCGCGCCCGCATAAAGGGTCACAAAGGTAAATGTGTGTGGTTCACAGGGCTTTCCGGGTCAGGTAAATCGACCTTGGCGAATGCCCTGGAAGTAGAACTCAACCGTCGTGGTTACCACACCATGCTGTTAGATGGCGATAACCTGCGCCACGGTCTGTGTAAAGACCTGGGAATGACCGAGGAAGACCGCGGCGAAAATATCCGCCGCATAGGTGAAGTGGCGCGACTCTTTGCCGAAGCAGGCATCATCGTGATCACGGCGTTTATCTCACCGTTCCGCAAAGACCGGGAAACCGCTCGCACCTTGTTTGAAGAGGGTAGCTTTATTGAGGTATACGTCGACACGCCGCTGGATATTTGCGAACAACGTGACCCCAAAGGGCTCTACCAAAAAGCGCGAGAAGGAAAGATAAAAGACTTCACCGGTATCAATAGCCCTTACGAAACACCCAAAAAAGCCGAGATGACCTGCAACACAGCAGAAATAGAGCAAAGCGATATAATCAATAAATTATTAAAAATTGTTTGATAGCGCACAGCCCTCAACACCACCCGGCAAGGATTGGTAAAACCCGACCTGTCAGGTGCTTTAGAATGATTCTGTAACCTTGGCTCACTTTTAAACACATATGACGTCTAAATAGAAACCTATGCCCATTAAAACCCTCTGTGTATTCGGCACTCGCCCTGAAGCCATCAAGATGGCGCCGCTGGCCTTATCTTTGGCTGATGATGAACGGTTTGATGCCCATATTTGCGTAACTGGTCAGCACCGCGAAATGCTCGACCAAGTGCTTAACCTGTTCAACATCACCCCGGACTTCGATCTAAATATCATGAAGCCAGGGCAAGATCTTACCGATGTGACCACGGCGATTCTTCAGGGCATGAAAAGCATTCTGAAGGAGGTAAAACCGGATATTGTGCTAGTGCATGGTGATACTGCGACTACCTTTGCAACAACGTTGGCGGCTTACTATGAGCAAATTCCGGTGGGCCATGTTGAGGCCGGGTTACGTACAGGAAATTTGTATTCCCCCTGGCCGGAAGAAGCTAACCGCAAACTCACCGGTGCGTTGGCTGAGTTACATTTTGCTCCTACTGCCTTATCACAGCAAAACCTGCTGGATGAAGGTGTCGCGCCAGCCAAAGTGATGGTCACTGGAAACACCGTGATTGATGCACTGCTGAGTGTGGTAGAAAAGCTGGAAAGCGACAGCACCTTCCAAGCCGAATTTGCTGAGAAATTCCAGTTTCTAAATACGGAAAGCCAACTGATTCTGGTGACGGGTCACCGGCGTGAGAGCTTTGGCGGCGGCTTTGAACGTATTTGTCAGGCATTACGCGAAACCGCGTTAAAGCATCCGCAAAGCCAAATTGTCTACCCAGTTCACTTAAACCCCAACGTGTGTGAGCCGGTTGAGCGTTTACTGTCAGATATCGACAACGTTTTCCTTATCGAACCCCTAGATTACCTGCCATTCGTTTACTTGATGAACCGTTCAGCAATTATTCTGACGGATTCTGGCGGCATTCAAGAAGAAGCGCCCTCGTTGGGCAAGCCAGTACTGGTAATGAGAGACACCACCGAGCGACCAGAAGCGGTAGGCGCTGGTACGGTTAAGCTGGTGGGGACAGACGTAGAAAAAATTGTTAGTGAAATAACCACGCTGCTAACCGATAAAAGTGCCTACGAGACCATGAGCTACGCTCATAACCCCTACGGTGATGGAAAAGCGTGCGGCCGAATTCTTGAAAAATTAGCTACGCACAATCACACGAAATAAAACGGAGAGTGATTAAAAAGATGGAATTTAATACCATTTCAGTTATTGGCTTGGGTTACATCGGTTTGCCGACCGCCGCGGTGATTGCTTCACGCCGTAAAAAAGTTATTGGGGTAGACGTTAACCAGCACGCAGTAGATACCATTAACCAGGGTAATATCCACATTGTTGAACCAGAGCTGGATATTGTGGTGCATGCCGCGGTAAAAGAAGGCTACCTGCGGGCAACGACCCAGCCAGAACCCGCCGATGCTTTTTTAATTGCCGTACCTACTCCGTTTAAAGCCGAAGGTGGCAACGAACACGTACCCGACCTCACCTATATTGAAGCCGCCAGCAAAGCTATTGCCCCTGTGTTGAAAAAGGGCGATTTGGTGATTCTGGAATCAACTTCACCGGTAGGCGCGACAGAGCAGGTAGCCAAATGGTTAGCCGAAGCGCGTAGCGACCTCACCTTCCCGCAAACTCAAGGTGAAGATTCCGATATTCGCGTTGCACATTGCCCAGAACGGGTGTTGCCTGGCCACGTAGTACGCGAGTTGGTCGAAAACGACCGTGTAATTGGCGGCATGACCGAAAAATGTTCCGCCGCCGCCAGCGCGCTCTATAAAATATTTGTAGAAGGGGAATGCATTACCACTACTGCACGCACAGCGGAAATGGCCAAGCTGACTGAGAATAGCTTCCGCGATGTGAATATCGCCTTTGCGAATGAGCTTTCCATCATTTGTGACAAGATCGATATCAGCGTGTGGGAGCTTATTCGCCTAGCAAACCGCCACCCAAGGGTAAATATCCTCCAGCCTGGGCCAGGCGTAGGCGGTCACTGTATTGCGGTAGACCCTTGGTTTATCGTCAGTGAAACCCCGGAAGAAGCACGGTTGATTCGTACTGCACGCGAAGTAAACGACAGCAAGCCAGAATGGGTAATCAGCAAAGTTAACGAAGCCGTCGGTAAGTTTTTAACAGCTAATCCAGAAAAAACAGCCAAGGATGTGACTATTGCCTGTTTTGGACTGGCCTTCAAGCCTGATATTGATGATTTACGTGAAAGCCCTGCGCTAAAAATTGCAGAAGCTATTGCTGAAAAGCATGTAGGTTGCTCTTTAATGGTAGAGCCAAATATTAAAAAATTACCTCAAGGGAAGTTGCCTGATTCACAGTTAGTTAGCCATGAGGAAGCAATTGAAAAGGCTGATGTGGCTGTTCTTTTGGTTGATCATAAATCCTTTAAAGGTATGAAAAAAATGAAATTAGAGAATAAATTAATTATCGACAGTCGAGGTATTTGGACAGCATAAAATTCAGCTGTTAATTGATTTAAATGATAGTGAGTTCATTCCATGATATATAAGCCTCGGCATGCTTTTCCAGAGAAAAAAAGTTTTTCACCAGATTTTGTATTCCAAAGAGATGGTGTCTCTTTTTTTTATACATATATACGTAAAAATGCATCTACCTCTTTCAAAAAGTTGTTCCAGTTGATGCATCCGGGGCTATGTCCTGGGAAAACTCCTTCATTGGCATGCATGGCAAAGCATGCACAAATTAAAGATCTATCACCAAATGAAATAGATCAGAGCTTTGAAAAGAAAGTCTTTATCTATAGGGATCCAATCGATCGAGTTTTTTCAGTATATAAGAATAAGTTGATTCAGCAAGATGGAGCAGAGGATCTACTAGGGAAGCTTAAGGCAGCCACAGGTAGAGATCCAGGCTTAATGACATTTGGTGACTTTGTTAATGAATATGTAGCTTTATTAGAAACTGAACGATGGAAAGAAGTAGATGGCCACTTGTATCCGCAAACATGGCATCTTCTTCCTATCACATATAATATGGTAATTCCCATGGAACGAGTCCATGAGGAAATGTCAGAAATTCTTCCTCAAGACTTATGCGATCAAGCATTTGGTAAACCTAGTAATAGTACCAACGAAGGAAGCAACTTCTTGGAAAGTTGCGATGTTGATACACCTGCTGTTTATCTTCAAAAGAAATATATTCAATTTAAGTCGCTGCCAAAGCTTGGTCAGCTAATCACGCCAGATATTGAAGCACGTCTAAAAGAAATATATAGTGAAGATTTTGATATTATCAATGGTCAGGCTGATAGAGATGAGCTCTATATAAATGAGTCTACATCTAAACAGCGAAAAGATAGCTTTAGTCAATTGTTGGTGAAGTTGGATTCTAAAACATTAGAAAGTGAGTCGTTGGTTCGTGATATATCTAATCTTACGGATTCCCTGAATAGTATTAATGAAAAATATAGTGAGGCGTGTCAAAGAATTGCCAGCCTTCAGTCAGTTATAGAAACCTCTAGAGATCAATATAAAAAA
>TARA_R110000796_G_scaffold76303_3_pt1 | contig 10359 bp, 10 predicted proteins | sample TARA_R110000796 | Tara Oceans TARA_R110000796 (sample SAMEA4397815) | marine metagenome | biome: Polar Biome; feature: [SRF] surface water layer (ENVO:00010504); material: water (ENVO:00002006), including particulate matter (ENVO:01000060) such as... | depth 5 m | reverse complement strand
TTTATCATTCTACTTAATAGCACTAATACATTCACTAAATATATGAGAGATATTTTTAAGGATAACATTAAGTATCTACAAATGATTACACCTGTAGGTAAAATAAACTATGAAAAACTAATCTATGAAACGAATGAACTGAAGCCTACTAATAACTGTAGCTTCTACTGTATCTATCTCTGCTATAAAATGGAACTCACGCCAGAACAACTATGGCTCGTTTAAACAATAGCACAGAACCCTTCACTATCCTCATGTATAACTTCAGTATCCTCTGGGACACAGCCGTCCTCGTCCAGTTCTACTTCACTATCTTCTTCACTAGTATCTGTAGATACTTCACTTTCACTTTCACTTTCTTCAGGCTCGTAGTCTGGATCTTCTTGTCTTTCCATATCTTCCTGTATTACTCGTAGTACAGAAAGCATATCAGTATCTCCTCGACGTGCATAATAACTAATGAGTTCTTCAAAATCAAGTGTAGGCATGTTATACTTAATACAAACATTTTAATTTCAGGGAATTTAACTTACTTCTTTAAACTATCTAATAATTGCTGGGCTAGGTCTAACTGATTTACAACCTGCGACTGTATCTTATATATCACAGCACTATCCCCATTCACCTTACTAAATGTCTGGTCTGGATCATGGATACTTGTAGTGATATTAGTTATAGTTTTCTCTTTAGTAATGGTGAACTGGAAATCCTCGTCTGAACTGAAATAAAAATCTCCCCCAGAGTATTGCTTATCACATACACTCACGACTGGAAGGAGAGTATTGCTTTCATGTCCGCCTATGTAATGTGGTGCGTCTATGATATCGCTTCGAATGCAGTAATAAGGTCTTAACATTTTACGAGGTAGATTACTAGCGTTCAACTTGATACTCGTTGTATTCTGTGTGATAGCCGGTAGGAAGGTGGGGTTCTTATGACTTGCATTCGTGGAAGCTAGGAAAGAACTAGTGGGTATCTGGTTAGTGAAATATCCTGCTCCAAATTGATTAACTATATAACTACTTAAATCAGAGGGGACTACGTCAGCATTAGTCGTAGCGAGATTTAAATTATTACTATTTATATTAGTAATACGAGTTAATCTATTAAGTTCTGTCGCTGTATTGTTGAACTGATCGTAAGAGAATCCTAAAATTCCCCATAGCCCAGTATCCCAGTCGTCCTCACCATATCCAAAATCACTTATGTATATTCCAGTCTGGCTATCAAAGATAGACCATGCGTTAATATTCCTATTAGGTCGTGATATCTCACGTGCGATATCTGAAGCATTACCATAGTTATATTTAATGTTAGGATCATATTCATAGACATAAGGTTTCATATCTGGAGTGAATGTATATGGGTCTATCCTCTTATTTAATTTATACACTACGTTATCTGCGTTCTGTGTATTATCTGGTATAGAAGGTGAAACCCCAGAAGCACTATCTCCCGCTCCTACCCATTCCTGACCTATAGTCTCCGCTGTATGTAATTGACTAAAATAAAATCTATTGTTGACTGAATCATATTTAAATAAAGGATTATCAGCTCCAATATACTGCTGTCTTAAAAATCCTGAAGAAGATAATGTCTCTGAACCATTAAGTAAATTACTACTACCCACACCCCATTCATTAATATCAGGTAAGTCTCTTCTTAATCTACCATTATATCCCATGACCGTAGCGTTTCCGTATGCATTAAAATGGTGATCGTATCCTAACATGGTAGAGTCTGCTATGGAAATCGCGTCGAAAAGTCGTGGATTGATACCTCCTATTAATTCAGGGTGGAGTTCAATATAATCAAATGAACCATTTGTATATCTAGAAGCGAAGCCATATGCTAATTCTGTGATAGACGATCCGCCAGAGCCTATATCCTCTCTACTCTTATCAAAATAAAAGAATAGAGGTAATGATTGATTATTAGTTAGACTAGCACTCACCTCCATATTATCTCCTCCTAAAAATGTATTTCTTGTACCAGAGTCCTGTGTATTCATGTGGATAAACCTTGCATTCTCTACACTCATTCTCTTTCCATTATGGACTGGTTGAAGAGCCTGTGCGTTCTTATTACTAAATAATTCAGGATATAATTTCTGTGCTTTGAATAATTTACTTAATTGTAGTAGTTTACTGTCTTCGAACTTTATAGTAGTCTTAATGGTTGACGTGGCTTTATCTGCGATTACTACTGTCCCATAAGTTTTTAGACCTGAACCAGCGTAATTATTAAAACCCTGTCCCTGTTCTCTTATTTCTGGTCGCTTGACGTATATATTATAATATGAACTCCAGTACTCCCATGCTCCGTCCTTCTCTGTCGCCGAAGCGGAGCGTGAACCATAGAAAGCGTCATATGATTCCTCACTCATACTTACGTCTGTCGCACATAACTGGGGTTTATATGTTGCTGATTCAGTTGTAATACTAATCTTTCTGGCTATCCCAGCATTCTCTACGATAAACGGTTTAGGCTCTTCAGTCTTCTTTAATTGATTATCAATATCATTCCCTATACTATCAGGTGAATTAAAACCATTCTGAACCGATATTTTTAAAGGTTCTTTATAGGTGTAAAATTTATCACCGAAAATTAAAGGTGCTGTAGGAGGATATCCATTATCTATATTAGAGCCGTTTAAATGATCTATTGTTTCACGCCTTAACTTTAAAGTCCCAGCACGTTTCATAAGCGTATATCTACTACAATCACTTCTTAATTTATAATATCCGGTACTTACAGATTCAGAAGCAGAAGTATCATAATATAAATAATCGTCTGATACGAAGCCTCCTGTTAACTGCTCGTGAAATGTTCTTCCTAAAGAAGCGTTTGTATCTGGATCTTCCCATAGACTCGCGTTCATGGTATAACTTGCATTAACCACGAAACGTCTGGGGAGACTTACATATCCACTATCTCCAGATAAATTTATGTAATACTGATTAGTAATGTACGTCTCATTATCCTTTATATCATATGTAATCGTAGCTTCATTATCTATCGTGTATTCCTGAAATCCAGTAATTAAAGGGGTAGGTCTAGTATCGTCCGCATATCTATCGTCCAGCGTAGTATAATAGTTAGGAGTTTCTTTAGTATACGTTATACTTCTCTGTTTCCCTGTGGCTTCACCCTTGAACTCTATGGTATCTGATCCAGCACCTATCTCTGAAATAAAAGAACTCTTAACCGAAACTTTATCACCTACATTTAATTTAAGACCCCTCCCTAATTCATTCGTGAATAGAGCTGGGTTAGTATAATTACCGCTTCTAGCCTGTATGCTGTGCTGTCTATTACAGTCTATTATTTTGATATCCGTGTATTCAGTTGTAGACATATTTATAGTATATCATAATATTATTATTTTATGGATAAAATCCGTTTTAATAATTCTACCTTCTGTCCTCCATATTTCCCGTTCAAATCTGTATCAGGACTATCGAACTGTGCTTTATCTACTGTATTACCGTCATGAGCCACGCATATCATACAGTAGTTTATATCAGTATTAAATACATTCTTCTTCTGGTTCTTTATCATATCAGCCCCTTCTCCTTGAGAGGACTTCCTGAATCCTCCCATACTATTAAAATACTTACGTGTGAAACACATGGTCGCCTCGTGTATCTGTACTAATGCTCCACACTTGATACCGGTTAATTTAAATTCTTTTTCAGGATAACAAAAAAGCATTTGATTAGAACCAACTAATCCAGCTTTATTATCTCTTAAACATTCATAAGAATACTTGATATAATCGTCCAAATAAATATCGTCGTCGTCCATGAATATTACTACTTTAGAACTGCATAGTTTCTTTACTAATTCATTACGCTTTTCTCCTATTGTTTTTTTTACTTTTTCCCTATGATATACTAATTTCATAGGTTTCAGAGTTTCTTTCATACGATCATAATCACAGAAAGGTTCTGTTCCGTCGTCATGAATGACTACTTCTATTTTATTATGTGGATAAGACTGGCTCTTAAGGTTATGTATATATAATGGAAGGAATTTACTTCTATTATATGTGGGCGTTAAAACTGATATCTGCGGATAATCACTCATTTATATATTAAAAAAACATTTTAATTTTAGGTATTTAACCTTTCTTTTCTCTGAAATGTAAAGTGCATACTGTTTTCCCTAAAAGGTCGTCTGCTAGGGTCTCGTCCTCATTCACGATATCTATGTCTACTTGATTAAGGTTAATATCCGCTATGTTATCGCATGAAATATATGTTTTTTCTGGTGCTTCGAAGAACAAAGAACCGACCGACTGGTCTGTACCAGAACTGAAGCGTGGAGCTGAATAGATAATCTGTGATCGCCTACTCTGTCCTGCATTATACGATTTAACTGGAATATTATTAAGTCTCACGAATAAAGAACTGGTTGATTTAAGTTCTGGAACGTTCGTGCTAGTGTATGACGAAATCTCTGCATTACTACCTGACTTACTAGCGTTCTCTAATAGGTTCACACCGTCAAATCCTAAAAGTCTATCAGCATTCGCCAGTCCGCTATCTGTATATGAGGCGTTAGGTCTTAAGACTACCGAGAAATCATTATCAGTAAACCAGTCTGAAGCGTTCCTCCCTAAATATGTGGGCTGGACGATAGGGTCTTGTGAAGCACTTAAGTCAAACATGGGTCTAGATTCTACCGGTCTCGCTAGGGTCTGTCCTAGATCAAAAGCGTTAATGTATCCCCACCAGTCATTTTTAGGACTAGCATATGTAAAGTTAGTGATTGTTCTACCGAGCCACTTATCTATTTTTAAAGAACTATTATTACTGGCGTTCTGCTGAATGAAGCATACCGGATATAAGTTCCTACATGTATCTCTTACAGGTGGAAAGCGGATAGGGTGCGTGAGACCGCTTATTACTTGTTTATATGGAGAAGTGGTGGCGACTAATGTATAAGACTTTCCGCCTCCAGTTAGGACTACAGAAATCTCCTCGTTTATTACTTCCATTATTAGAGTATCAATACCAGACCCATTAGTAGACCAATTATATTCAGAAGAGAAGGACGTACCAGCCGAAGCGTTAGAATAGACAACCTCTTTCATGGTGGAGTAGTAATCGTCTCCGTCCATAATAATACCGTCATATGCCGAAGTGTGGACTTTGATCTTAAAGTTATTTCCAGCAGTCCCGATATTATCTTGAACGGCGTGGACTATGAAATCCGCATAATGTTCTGAATATCCTAATTCTGAAAATGCTGGATCATAATCTAAAGGTACGGGTTCACCCTCTACACCAATACACCGTCTTAATCCTACCGCCCATGCAGTTCCACTAGCGTTCGCTAGGTTAACCTGAAACACACCGCCATTTAGACAGAGGGGAGTATCAGTAGCCGTAGCAATATTATATCTCGCCAGAGCTCTCTGGGCGTATGTCGTTTTAGGAGTTAATGTATTACTCGCCGAATTAAAGGTCAGACCCGTAGTAGGTTCTGATTCAGACCATAGATTAACCCAGTTCTGCGGTATGCTCGAAACAGTCTCCGGTTCTCTGGTGGTAAAGCTCATTTTAAATCCTAGAAAGTCTGTTTTTTCAGCGTTCCTAACTACTTCACATGAAGCCATACCAAAGGTTTCCGGTGTAGGTAATGCTCCATTCAGTCCTGCCTGAATTTTAGTGGCGAGTGTCTCCACCGTCATATCCGTAGGTGAGGTGATACCTAGATCAGCTATATGAACCGCCGAAGACGTATCCTCTATAGCGACAGTACCACTTAACTTCTTACCAAAGTAAACATAAAACTTATTATGAGCGTTAAGAGTGATTGTTCCGTCTTTGTTAATTTTAAGACTTGATACTGCAACTTCCGATCCAGCTTTGATTACTAATGGCTGGTCTAAATGATTAGACCATGAGAACGGTGCTTGAAAGGAACTTCCCCTGACTGTGTTAGATTGAATTTCATTACTCGCGATTACCAAAGACATTTGTTTATAATTTAATCAAATATAAAAATTATATCTTACTAATTATAAACAAATGTCTCCAGTCAAAAAGTCCGCTGTAAAACTTAATCTCCCTGTACGTGAAGAACGAGTTAGAGCCTGTCGTGTCCGCTGTTATACTGAAACACTTAAAAGAGGTCGTGATACATTTACCGACGAAGAGATTAAATACTTTGAAGATAAAATTAATGAATATAAATAATAATCTTTAGTATTATTATAAATGCCGAAAAAAAGTAAAGTTAAGCCAGTCGTCATTACTGAAGATATGGAAAGGAAAATTAACGACTACACGAAAAATAAACACATTATCAAAGAGAAGGTCTTTGAAGAATCTAAACCTAAACCTAAACCTAAAAAGAAGAAGAAGAAATACTAATCGTCGTCTATCATATTTATCTTAAGCTCCTCCGCTTTCTTTTCATTCACCTGCATATTAACCCAGCAGTTAATACGCTTCTCATTACTATCTGTCCTCTTTGTTTTCATACACCCTTTACCCAGTAAATAATTCTTATATTTCTGTGGTGATAGACTTACATGAGCTTTCCTTAAGAGGTGTTTTATCTGGTCTATCGAAACCCAGTCTTTACCTTCTTCTTCCCAGTCCTTATCTCCTACGAAAGTAAACAGAGATAAGAAGATATCTTCTTCCTTTTCCTCGTCCTGAAAGTCCTTCATTTCTTCCTTCATGTTTGTAGGAATAGAAGTCTTATATCCGTAATGCTGGAAGATAATATAAATGAAAGCATTAATGACTTCAGGCTTCTTACACCACATTTTAATATCGTCGTCCTTCTTATAGAAATTACATACGTTAACCATTTTCTTTTCTCCATTCTCGTCCAGATCATATTCTATCTTATCCTCTCCACACTCCTTCATAACCGGTCGCATAATAGGCTTACCTAATCTTTCGTCTTCTGGATTAAGGAACTTACTAGGATATCTAAACATGTAAGAAGTCTCCTTCGTATCCGCCGGTTCAATAGGCGGAAGGTCATTACAGAACATACACACTCTCGCCTGAATTTTAAAGTTAATTTCGTCTTTATGATTTACCCTCGCCTCAATCTTATCTCCGCCAGAAGATAACTTCTTAAGAGTATTACCATTAATTCTATATTTCCCTTCTGCGTCTACTGTAATCTCATTCGTTAATAGTAGTCGCCTGAACTCAAACGGAACGAGCCATGATAACGCTTTAGCACTATCACTCTGTCCCTTCTTAAACAGGAAGTTCTCTGAATTAGTACTTCTACAATATTCACCGAAACAACTTTCTAACATACCTACTAATACACCTTTACCACAATCGCGTTCACCTATGCCTACACCCCAGTTCTTATCCTCTATATGACCTGCTAGACCCCGTGCAATATAATTTAACCAGCACCTCATAAGCTCTTTATCATTATTAAAGATAGGGTTTAGTATCTTATCATATACGTCCCCCACTATCTTCTGGTCTGGAACTTCTAGATCGCGATTGATTTTAATAGTAGTATGGGTCTCATTATCATAATCTACTAATTTACCCTTTTTGAAGTCATAGTATCCATTCTTAAAGCATAGCTTATAAAGATTAGATAACCATAGTTTATCTACGAAATCCTCGTCTTCTGTAGGCTCTACATAGACTAGCATATCCATACACCCTTTCTTCATAGTCGAGTGGGGGAGGAGTTTAATTTCTACTTCACCGTCTTTACTAACACTTTCCTTCTTAATAAAGATATCCATATTACCTATTACCTTTACCAGATTACGCTGGATTACTTTAGGATTATCAGTCCATACATTATTAACCCTCATAAAGATTCTCTCCTGTGAAATCACGTAATCATGTTTAAGTTTATCGCTGATATGGTCGCCTCCCTCCTTATCAGTATCTACTACGATCATATTCGTTAATTCAGGAACTTCCTGAAATGGTTTAATTTTAAGGTCTATTAGAAAGCCAGTTTCACAATAGATATCATTAACTAAATCGTCTATAAGAAGACACGTCTTAATATCACGTTTCTTATCAATATGGAGACCGTCATGAATTAATGCACCCAGTCTAATCTTTTTATCCTGTAGGGATTTCACCATAGTCATAAGACATTTACATTCTAAAGTCTGTAGGAAATAAGACATAGCTGTTCCGTCTATATTGTAGTAGTCAGCTCCATTCTTCTCCACCGCTCTCATTCTATATTTTAACATTTCATTCTGGTTAAGAAGTTCTTTAGAATTACACTTTAGTTCCTGTTCCAGACCTTTAAAAATAGCTGGTAGTTGTTCCTGTTCTATGTTATGTTCCTTACAGAATGCGGATACTGAACCGCCATAAAATATTCTCATAGTTAGAACCTTAACACTATCACGACTTAATTTACATGTCTCTAGAGATTCCTTAAAAATAGAATCACGGTCTTTAACATAACGCTCTAGATTATCACACTTATAATCTTTAGCCTGAAACACTTGAAGAAGAAGAACAGGGTGGGCGTTTACAATATCTAGATCGTCATAGTACTTACTACACAGGGCGGACTTACATACACCTTTCATAAATGACTGTGCCGTGCAGGTGTCTTTTTCCTCCATTCCATTTACTTTAATATTAAGTCTTCCTATTTCATTCTGGATATACTGAATCTCTACTTTACCATTCTTACCATGTTTAAAATACTTCCTTAATCTACATTTCCATTCGTCGTCTAGAGCCTCACTCATAAGAAGTTTTTTAGCATTTATGATATCATATTGTTCTGTGATTGTAAATGTCTTCATATTATTTACTTTATATATTAATTCGTTAATCTTATTCTTATCCATTTTATATTATACTTATACATATATTTTAATCTTTAAGTATAAACGCACGTATATATTTTAATTAGAGAGATAAAGTTAATTATAAATTTTATGACGTGTTATAGTCATAGAATAAATTATGAAAGAGTTAAATGGTAAAGTTTAAAAAAGGGGTAAAATTAAATTAATAGATTAATGGAACTTAATAGTTCTATTTTTTCTGGGTATTTTTGTTTAAAATCTTCAAGGCGATCGTTCCTTTTATAGTAATAATATGAGCTTCGTGCATTCAGTAAATCTCTGTTCTCCATGTAGTTATTCTTCTTAACTTCTTTATTCAGGTTATAATGATTCCTCGCACGTTCACGATTTTTATTCTTGAACTCCTCCGTTTCTTTAATTCTTTCATATCTCTCTTTTTCTCGCATTCTTTTTCGTTCATATTGTTCCAGTATTTTCTTAACTTTCGGATCAGTAATTTCAGTCATTCTTTTATATACTTAATATAGATTTTATTTTTTAAGTAATTAACGCATGATTTAATAATCTACATTATTATAAATGCCGTTAGATAAACAGGGGAAAGCTATACTTTATAAAGCATGGAAGAATACTACTAGCTCTAAAAAGAAATACTGGGTCTATGTGAAAGCTGATAATAAAAGAGGCTATAAGAAAATAGGGTTCGGTCATAAAGATTACGGACAGTTCAAAGATAAACTCGGTGGCTATAAGTCTTTAGATCATGGCGACCCTAAACGGAAGAAGGCTTACTATGCACGACACGGGAAGGCTACTAGTAAGGATACCGCTAAATACTGGTCTCATAAAATCTTATGGTGATATCACCTCCGCTTTAGGATCATATTCAGGTTCAGGTTCAGGTTCAGGTTCAGGTTCTTTTTCATATATAATATCACTCGCATAAGGTTTAATCTCTTTCAGTCCATTACACACTAATGGCTTACGTACATTAGGATAGTCGTGCTGGAATTTTTTATTAAACATACCTATTATATCTAAATCTATCGAAGGGGAACTTTCTAATAGATTATCGTATTCTGCTCTACATACTTTTAAGAAGTCTCTACATGATTTACGCTTCTTATCGTGTAGCGATAACTCTATCTCTATATTTCTACTTAACTTACTCCACGCTAATCCGGATATCCTATGTCCCTCCATTATCTCACTATATCTTAAGAATGATAAGAGTGTGCCTAATATTCCACAGAAGATATTTAACCCTCCTATACCAGCTGTAAACCCATGCTGGAAGTCTTTAGGAATATAACTATCTACGGCGAAATTACCCACACCTGTTAATGTGGATAGGATAATTATAGGTATCTGGATATGGTGATACTTATGTTTATATTTTCTCTGACTAAAGTTATGCAGATACGCATAGCACATAGCCACCTCACACCACTCACTTAACAGCACCTCTATCTCGTCGCTCCAGTCCTCTATGTCCTCTGGTAATGGTCTGGGTGTCTTCAACTCATTCATATTCATTATATTTATATATTACATGAAGATAATTATTA
>TARA_R110000796_G_scaffold164624_1_pt1 | contig 10361 bp, 2 predicted proteins | sample TARA_R110000796 | Tara Oceans TARA_R110000796 (sample SAMEA4397815) | marine metagenome | biome: Polar Biome; feature: [SRF] surface water layer (ENVO:00010504); material: water (ENVO:00002006), including particulate matter (ENVO:01000060) such as... | depth 5 m | reverse complement strand
AGCCAGAATACTAACTAAGTACGGTAATGACGAGGGAGACAACGGAGTCCAAAATTTTCAAGCAGAAGTAACTAAAATTCTTGAATCGAACCGTAAAGCAATTCAAAACGGATCAAATACAGGAAGTCTTATAGGGGTAAGCTCCGAGTTTACAAATTTGACGCGAGATCAACAGCTAACTGATTTAAAAATGGCAGAAATGAAAGTCCTTATTGAGGAGAGGCTTTTATTTGGCGCTGAAGAGAGGCCAAGGCAAGAAGAGGTTGAAAGATGGTTGGCAGAAACCGAAGTCGATGTAAAAGCCGCTAAATTTGATGACAGTGGGCAGACCCTTGGTCAGATTATCAGTGAAGACCAGTGGAGTCCTCAACTGGTCTCTAGTTTAAATGCTCACTTTGACGGTGACCAACCATCAAACCCAGCCGAATTAATTCGTGAGCTTAAAGCAAAAGGCTACTTGCCAAGTGGTTACGGAGCTAAATAAGCAACACTAGTTTCTTTAAAATAACGCATCTAATTAGGGTTCCGCATGCCGTTAAACAGCGCAAAAACATTTAAAGAAGAAGAGTATTGGGCTAATTTGTACGGGGAAACCATTGCAACCCCGATTGCCTCTTTGCCTCCTACTACCCCAGCACCCGAACCCGAAAGCGAGATGGGCAATTTTACTCGCGGGTTAAATGCCGGCATAGATCAAACACAAGCGCTTGGTGGTGGCCTAACAGCGGCGGTTGGTTCCGTTGTTGGCAACGATCAAATGGTCGCCGCTGGCATGGAGACTTATCAACGAAACATGGCCGAAGCTAAAGAATATGCTGGCGACGTTATGGCTGTTGAGGAAATTGAATCTGTCGGAGACTTTGGTAGCTGGGCGGCTTATACCTTAGGGACACTTGTTCCTGACTTAGCTATGGGAGGCGTCAGTGCATTCGCAGGAAAGGCTGTCGCTAAACAAGTAGTAAAGAAAGGTGTTGAAGAGTTTGCTGAGAAGGAAGCTAAGGATATAGCTCAAGAAGCACTGAAAGCTGGTGTAGAAAAAGACGCGGCAGAATTTATTGCTAGGGAAGTTGCTGAGAAGGCGGCGATAACTCAAGCTTCAAAAGCGGCAGTTACTGGAGCTGTTGGTGGAGCTGTAGCATATAGCACCCCCACGCTTACAGGTGGTTCGTTTGCTAGCATATTAGAAGAGACTGGAGTCGAGGCTCCGTTTACTGCGCTAGGGGTTGGTGTCGTGGGAGCTGGATTAGAAGTGGCTCCGTTTATGAAAGCTTTTCGAGGCTTGTTCCCTGACGGTGGGGTGAAGAAATTTAAAGACTTTGTTGCTGGCAGTGTTTCCGATCAGCCTAAGTGGATGAAGCAAGCGTTTACTGAGATAGTTAAAGCCCAAGGTGTGGAGGGTGGTACGGAAGCCCTTCAGTTTTTGCTAGAAGAGTCCGCAATCACCTTTGTAAATAATAACTACACTGAGTCCGAGGCGAAGGAGTATTTTGATTATTTAAGTAACGAGCGGAAAAGGTCTGGTCTATTGAACTCAGCCGCCGCCGGAATACTTATGGGAACGGGTACGGGTGCTGGAACCGTAGGAATTAAAACTTTTAAGGGTCAGTACAAAGCAGAGCAGTCTAATGCGGCGGGAGACCTTCGCACAAAAACAAATAATGATCCAGATTTGCGCTCTAAGGTTATTGAGGTTTTTTCAAAATATGAAAACGCAGATGCTAACGAAGAAACTGTATTAGCAGAGCCTACTCAAAGCGATAATGATTTTCTTGCTGAAAACGAACCTCTTACGCCAGAACAAAGACAAGAGGCTGGATTATCTGAGCTGACCGATTACGACGGGTCAGACATGGTCATCCCTGAAGGTACTGAGCCAGATGCAAATGTACCTGAGAGTGCCCCTGTTGTAGAAGCTCCCCAACAGCCTATGTTTGCCGAAGACTCTCTGCCTCCATCACCTGAGTCTCCTCAAGCTGATATTGTTACTGACTTTGATTCAGCTCCGGCGTTTGGTGAAAGAGCTGTTCCTGCAAACAGTACGGAATCCGGTACGCTTTATGAGTATCACAATTTTGAAGGACAGCTTTCAGATCCAGCCAAGCCAGTTACTGATCAGCTTGTCGAGCTATCAGTTGCGGCTAATACACCAGAAGCGCTAGACCCAGCTAATACTGATGTTGTTGTTGAGGCTATTGACGCAGATGATGTTGACAGAATATTTGATAGAAATGACTTTCTTAAAGTAGAAACCTCTGACAAGCCCAGCGGAAAGAGCTTGCCTACCGTAGATGAATCTTTTGGCGAAAATGCACAAGAGGCTACTGACGTTGTTGCTGGTGTTGTTGCTGACCTGTCTGCGAGCGGTGTTCCTAAGTCGTTCTTAGATTCTGTAACAGGCATGTATGTACACAAAGAATCAGAGCTTGATGTTCCAGCCCTAACAGGGAACAAGAGCCGTGGGATCTCGCTTAATTCAAATCTAGTCTCTGGAGCCGCTAGCGATCCTAAACAGTTAAGTGAGCTGGCGTGGAGCATGACTCACGAAGTCTACCATGCCGCAGATTTTGCTATGGGCCTAAGCGATAAAGACCCTCAATTTGGAATAACCATTGTATCTGAACGTGACCAGCCTACTGTTGTCATGGGCGATGTTATGGATGAGATCTTTACAAACTGGGAGAACCGAACAGAGTTAGGGAAAAGGTTTGATTATCCCTTTAACGATCTAAGCAAAGAAATCAATGATCTAGATAAACCGAATGAGGGTTTAGATAAATCATACAGGCAGGAAGTTTTCGCACAGCTTGGTGCAATGTTTCACTCCAATCCTAAGTTGCTACAAGAGCAGTCTCCTTTAGCGTATAATTTCATTAAAGAAATAAGAGATAGCAACCTTAAAACTAACAATGTACCGGAGGTACAAAGTGAAGGAACGAGTCGTACCAGCGATCCAGACACCACCGAACCTACAGGCTTACGAGGACAAGTTCGGGCACCGTCAGAGTCCGGAAGCGTCGAGAGCGCACCCGTTGCCGATACTGGATCAGATGGCGAAGGAAGCACTGGAGTCGGGCGAACCGATTCCGCAGTGGAGGGACAGGTACAAGAGGAAGCTGGACAACGTGAACGACCAGCGGTACAAAAGCCTGACGTAAAAGTATCTACTGTAGTACCTACTACAGTACCTATTGTAAAGTCGTACACTGTTTCTGAACAAACGCAGGAAGGTAATCGTCAGTACACCAGAGCGCAGGGCGCAGATGGCGATAAAAATACTTATTTTACAGAAGATGAAAGAAAGAACTTTGTCAGGGGCTTTAGGGACGGCTACCAAAATACAAACGGTTTAAGCTACAACCTCGACGATAACTCAAAGTCTGGCGGATCTATATATAGTCAGGGTTACTATTCTGGCAGTAAGGATCTAAGAGATATCAATGAAGAGAATGATAACTCAGGCAGAGACCTTAATGACGGCAAGGGCGTATCTAAAGACAATTCAGGCTACAAGCAAAAGCAAGCAAGCCGGCAGTCGAAACCTATTGAAGATACTCCTGTAACAATAAAGTTATCTGACAAGAAACCTACGTTTAAGAAGGCGGAGAACTGGGAAGACACTGGCAATCAGATTGTCACTTTCCCAGACGGTGATCGCTATCAAGTCTATTTTGATGACGACGCCAGTGAGGGCAGGGACTCTGGAGATGATGACGTTTATTATCAGTCTATTGACGGCAAGGTTGCTGATTCCGATCTTGGCACGACCAAAAAAGAGGCTCTACAGGCAATTATTGATCACCGCGAAAAATTATTTGCGGCGGGAAAAAATTCTTTTAACACCCCTTTAGATCCTGAAGTCGGTTTCGATACCTATAGTAAGGGTTACGATCTAATCACAGACAGCCCAGAGGGTAAGCTAAAGCTTACTGACCTACGCAAGAAGTTTAAAAAACTTGATGACAATCAGTTTGATAATCTTGTAGAGCAGTTACTAGACAGCGAACCAGACGGCTTTGGCACCCCCAAAGAAGCGGAAGATATCTTCGAGATTGATGGTGACTTCATTGTTAACCCTGAAACAGTCAAGCTTCTTGAAGAAGAGCGTGTAGCTGAAGAGCGCATGATCGCCGAAGAGGCTGAGTTTGACAGCTTTGACTTTGATGATACTTCGTTTATCAAGAAAAGTAGCTTATCTCCGGCGGCTCAAAAAATAACTGTTGTAGATGAGATATATAATAATAAGCCAATCTCGATAGAAGGTTCCGGCGTTAACGGAAAGGTGACTATTCGAGATATTGGCATAGCTATGGACGCCAGAACAAGAGCGGCTACAGGTGGAAAAAGTTTAGGCCAGTACTATGCTGATGGACGGGAGTATACAGAAGAGAACAAAGCCATCGTATCAGACCTGATTGCTTATGAGGCGCTTGCGGCAATGAAAGCTGACGGCAATGCGGGAGAGTGGTATCAGGAGACGGTTCGCAAAGCGCTTGATATTGGGGGGTTAATCCACCCTGAAATAAACACTGACCAAAATAAGCGTACAGCATTCATTAGCATTGTCGCGGTAACATCCAACGGATCATCTGTGCCTGAAAATGCAGTTAACTCTTTTCCTTTATACGATTATTTTAACAAAAACGGCAAATTTAAGGAGTTCGGTACAGGTAAAGAAACGGTTGGAATGCAAAAAGGGTTTCAACAGTTAAACGCTCTAATTGATGCTGTTGGGGTTGCAGGAATGACCGAGTTTCTTTACTCAGACTTTAAGATGTCTGATTTAACTCGCATGGGATTTAAGGTGTCAGGGGAGATGTCCGTTAACGATGTTAAGGGATCAATGATTCTTGGAGCCAAAATTGGTCAAGGATTCTTTCAAAATCTTTCTGGTAATTTTGATCCACTTACAATGGATCGCTGGTTTATGCGTACATGGGGTCGATTAACCGGAACCATGATGGCAGATTCCGAAGCCGGATTGCCTTCAAAAATAAACGATTTTAGAAAAATTGCGTTAGCCAATAAAGCAAAATTGCGAGCAGATGGCATAGATATTGAGCGCTTAAAAACTGACGACAAGTACCTGACTGATTACGGCAGTAAAGTCTATGGACAGTTTTCTACAGGCGGGTTTAAAGATAAATCTAAGATAAATGAGGTTGCTAGACAGTTAAAGGGAGCATTGTCGCCGAGAGAGGCACCTAAAAATGGATCTGAGAGAAATTGGATCAGGGAAGTCATGGGTGAAGCCCTTACAAAAGTCAACGCTAATAGCGACTCTCAAATTAACATGGGTGCCCTGCAAGCGCTCATATGGTATCCTGAGAAAGTCTTATTTAAAACTTTAGGTGTAGGAAATAAACGAAGTGAGCCAACTGACTATGAAACAGAATTCAAACGAATCGCAATCTCCAAAGGAATCTCCGAGGAAAGCATCTCAGGAGCTGTCGGATCTGCACAGCAGTATGGAGCAGGAACAGCACAACGAGTTGATATCAACGATGACAGTAGGGGAGATGAAGGTAGCGGCACAGAACGCCAAAAAGTTTCTGGCAGATCGAAAACAGTCAAAAGTTTCATCAAAGCAAAAGTCTACGAAAACCTTCGTCGTCCCCAACCATCTAAGGGAGTCAGTAGCGGAGATGAAAAAAGCGTACCCAGACGCTTCAGAGCAAGACCTAGCGGCACGACTAAGTTATTATTAGACGGTATTTCGGTAAGAGGTAGAAAGAGAAATCTAAATCCAGCCGCGAAGAATGGGTTAGCGCTGACGGACAGTTATAACGGTACTATTCTAGAGCTAGAGCCTTCGGCTGAAACTGCTAAAATATTTGCCTCAAAAATGCAGGATGGAAAATCCAAAAATCAGCATGGTGCGGCTGTCTTTGTCTACTCAGAAGCTGAATACCAAGGCATGCAGTTATTTGTTACGGAAGACGGCAATGCTGGTATTGCAGTTAATGGCGAAGAAATTGTTTCTTTATTTAGCAACAGAAAAAATAAAAACGTAACCTACGCATTACTATCTCTAGCTATAGAAAGTGGTGGCAGAAAAGCTGATGCGTTTGACACTGAACTTCCTTATATTTATAGACATTTAGGAATGAAAGTAATTTCCCGATTAAAGTGGGATGACCAGTTTGCTCCGGAAGGCTGGGACAAAAAAAGCTTTAAGCCTTTTAATAACGGTGAACCTGACGTTGTATTTCTTCGGCACGATCCTGAGTACTTTGACGAGTATAAGAAGACTGATGGCTACTACGTTGACACCTATGACGAAGGTCTGGCCTCGATTAATGATGCACCCGCTGAAGGCGTATCTTTTATCCAAAAGAAGAACAACAACGCCAAGAATAATACTCTTGACGATGGATCTCCTTCAACTTCTCAATTCTCCTTTAAAGATGAAATCGATGGTCAATCTGATCTGAGACGAAGATTCAATAAGGGAAGAAACCCAACAGTTAGAAGCTTGTCTGATCGATACGATACTTTAAAGCAACTAGAAGATCAGGCGGCAGACTATCTTGAGGTTGGGCGAATCCCCGCCAGCATGTCACCGAGAGATCAAGAGAACCTTTCGCACGGCAAGGTGCAAGATGATTTAGATGAGTTTCATAAAACCTACGTGGATGTTATTGGTGACTTAATCCACAAGAGCAAAATTGATCCAGAGTCCATAGGCGTCTATCTTTTAGCCAAGCATGCTCAAGAGCGTAACGCTAACGTCTTTGAAAAAGAGAAGGCGCAACGTGAAAAGAATATTGCTCGAACTAAAAAAGAAATCCAGAAACTAGAGGATGATGTTGAGGTCGATCACACTGTTGCTATTGCAACGCAAAAGGAAAGGTTAAGCCTATACGAAACTATGCCGTTTAAGTTTGAAGATAGCGGATCTGGAATGACTAATGGCGAAGCGCAAAGTGTATTGAACACTGCGGAGAGAGAAGGCACTAAAGGTCAAATGGAAGAGATAGCGTCTAAGGTATATGAGATGCTTCAGTTCCAGCGTGACAGGATGGTCAAGGCTGGACTGCTTGATGAAGTATCGAAAGCAGACTGGGAAGATACTTTTAAGTTTTATGTCCCCTTAAAAGGCTTTGCCGCAGAAGAGAATGGTGACTCATATGTTCGGGGGTCAGCGTCTAGAGGTTTCTCTATAGTCGGCAGTGAAAGCATGAAGGCTAAAGGGCGAAAGACACTGCCTGTAAATCCTTTGCTAACAGCTATTGAGGATGTCCAGAAAAAAATTATTCGGGCGAGAAAAAATGAAACAGCCCAAACTCTTTTAGACCTATTAAGCAACCTAGGTACTAGCGACTCCTATGTAATATACAACAACAAGTTCCGTCCCCCAATGGAATCAGATCCTCTCACGATGCAAGACTTAAAGTCTATGTCTCGCGATAGAAGACCCAATGGTGACCCTAAGTATGTAGAGGTCAAGAAGGGCGGACAGACTTTCTTTATCTACTTTAAAAGTGACAGCTTAAATCACTCGCTACAAAACATGAGTGTGCCACTTCTTAGTAGAGCAAATGAAAGCATTGGTAAGGTTTTAACTTTTGCCACTAGGTTCCAGACGTTCCGTAGAAACATGCTGATCAACTATAACCCGTCATGGGGGCTGGTTAACCCGATACGAGATGTGCAAACAGCGCTTATGTATGGTTTGTCAGAGATGGATAAAAAGGGTAGCCGGACTAAGGGCAAAAATATTGTCGGAGCTATGGCTAAAACTTATTTCCCTGCAATGCGATCTTTGTATAGGTATTACAGAGAAAAGCCTGTCAGAGAAGGCAATGAAATAGACCAGTACACACAAGAGTTTCATGATGATGGAGCGCAGACTGGTCTTATGTTGGTTAGAGACCAAGCGGAACAGTTACGCATTCTTAAATCTAAGCTCAAAAAAGGATATACAAGAGACTCAATACGATCTCTTTTAAAGTTTGTTGAAGACTTTAATACGACGATGGAGAACTCGGTCAGACTATCTTCTTATATTGAGGCAAGGAAGGCCGGAGCGCCTAGAGAAGACGCGGCAACCCTAGCGAAAGACTTAACTGTAAACTTTAATCGAAAGGGTGAGGATACCACTACGGTCAATGCTTTGTACTTGTTCTTTAATGCGGCTGTGCAAGGTAACGTCAACATCATGCAAGCGTTAAGCAATGATGGAAGTAGTGGCAAGAGATTCACTACAGCGCAAAAGACTGCGGCTGGTTTAGTTGCAGTTGGATCTAGTCTTGCTTTGATGAATATCTTGAACTCTGAAGATGATGATGACGGAGACAAGAAATACGAAGACTTACCGGAGCATGCTAAAAACAGATCCCTATTAATTATGGGTCTTGATGGCGAGGAAGGCTTTGCTCTCCCTGCACCTTACGGATACAACTTTTTTACAAACATAGGGCGTTATGGAACAGAGCTTGCTATGGGAGTAACTGAAATTGAGGATGTAGCAGTTAACTTGGCTGACAATATTCTACTTAACTTTGTACCAATCACGCCATCAGCGGGAGATAACTGGGCAGAAAATGTGAGGGGGGCTTATCCTGATCTACTTGAGTTACACCAAGATTTAGTAGCCAATAAAGACTCCATTGGGCGCGACATTGCGGTTGAGCAGAATCCTTTATTTGTAAAGCGCTCACAATCTTATGTAGCAAAAAGAGCTACCGGAAAAAACTTTAAAGAAATCACGAAGTTCATGAATGATGCAACTGGCGGTGATGAGTTTGAAGATGGTCTTATATCGTTTAGTCCTGACCGGATGCAGTATGCCTATAGTTATTTCTTTGGCGGACTGGGTAGGTCTGCCAGCCAAGCTGGGGATGTAATGTCATTAATGATGGCTGATGAAGAAGTCAGAAAGCAGGACATGCCTGTTGTGAGTACGTTCTTCAAAAGACCTTCTGAGAATGAAGATCGCTTTGAGTACTACGATAACTGGGAAGAAGTCAGGCAGATCAAGACACAGCTTATCCAGACAACTGATCCGCAAGAAAAAGCAGATCTTATTAAAAAGTTCAGTCCTTTTTTTACAACTCAAGCGGGAGAGGAAATGCCTGTCTTGCATGAGAAAGATGTCCCGAATCTTTATGACTTAGCCAACAAGGATATTATAAAAATTAGAAAAAGCCGAAAGCTTGTCGAGAAACAAAACTATGGAGCTGGCGTCTTAGGAGAGGAAAAGAGAAGACAGGTACTTGATGAACTAGAGAAAGATGAAAATTTAATCTTTGATATATTCAACAAGGCTTACAGAAAGGCCGAAAAGAAAGCAAAAGGCTAGCATGAAGATAATTATAAAATGTTTCTTATTGTTTGCTTTTTGCTCTTTTTGTACAGCACAAGAAACAGAGCCGATGGGTGATACAGACTCCGATAATGTTCAGGACGGTAGTCTAAACACGAACACGGTTGGCTCAACAGTGAGCAGTAATAACAATAGCAAAGATGACAGTGTAACTAACACTTACAACGGAGCTGGCTCATCTTCTGATATGCCAGTAGGTTCAGCTATCGCCCCTTCCTATATGTCAAACGGAATGGAGACTTGCCTATCAGGAAGCGGGACATCCATTCAAACAGGGCTGGTTGGTTACACAAAAGGAAGCTACCAAAAGGATGTTGACTGTAACCGTAGACGGGATGCCAAGGTACTTAGTGATTTAGGAATGAAGGTTGCGGCGATAGCAAGAATGTGCGAAGACGCTAAGGTCTGGAGAAGTCTTTTTATGTCAGCTACGCCTTGTCCTTTACTGTCTGGTGGTCGTTTGATCGTTGGCCGTAGAGCGTTTCAGATGATGAAAATGAACCCGCAACTGCACATCCCAGACTATGGTGAAGTCAGAATGAGGGCTTCAGCAACTTGGTCTAAAAAGCCACCAACGCCAAGGTATAACGACACACAGAAGTGGTACAACTCAATATTACAAATAGGGGCAGACGAAAATGAAGAACAAGTACAAGATGGCGATGATAGCGAGTCTGTTTCTGACAAATTCCGTAGTAGTATCAAGTGAGCTTGACACGTTAATCGAAACTTCCGGAGCTATCGTCAGCCAAATAGATCGAGGTATCCTAATGGCGGGTGCGGCAATGGGTTTCGCGCATACCGGCACCGGCATATCAGATGGACAGCTAGCAGGAACAGCTTACATCTCAAGTGAGCAAGTCACTGCATACTCAAACGCACTGACAGGCATGGTGAGCTACCTACCCTACGGGTCTGCTGAAGATTATCTAAACGAGCAAGCTCAGAGCGAGCTGGATGCGATGAATGATGCGATAGATGATTTTACGACTGTAGTTGTGGACATGCTGGCAGTTCAACAGGTCAGTGAGATGGC
>TARA_R110000796_G_scaffold4214_17_pt1 | contig 10367 bp, 13 predicted proteins | sample TARA_R110000796 | Tara Oceans TARA_R110000796 (sample SAMEA4397815) | marine metagenome | biome: Polar Biome; feature: [SRF] surface water layer (ENVO:00010504); material: water (ENVO:00002006), including particulate matter (ENVO:01000060) such as... | depth 5 m | reverse complement strand
TTATCCAAGAGATTTATTTCTCTTGTCCATGATTAGATATTACAGTAAAGTTCAATTATAAGCAAATGGAAAGTACAGTATTTTGCCAACTTGGGGCGCATTAAATCTTTAAAAATTGCCACTCATTACATCTTTTTGATTTGCCCAATAGTCAACAATAGTAATATCTGATTGTTTTGCCTTGAGGTACTTTGAAGAGGTTGTATCCCCCGCTGTTATTAGGGCATAACAATCTTTAGTAACAGTACTAGTAACTTTATAACCTTTAGTTTCTAGAATATCTGCTAAGTCTTTTCTAGACATATCAAGTTTACCTGTTAGGCATACTTTTTTCATATCTCTAGCCAGTACTCTATCTACTGTTACGTCTTGTTCTAGGCTAAGAGGTAGCTGATTTACCCAGTCTTCGTTCTCGTCTAGCCATGTTAGGATAGATTCTACGGTAGAAGGGCCTACGCCTCTGATAGTTGTGTATTCAATATCTCTAAGATTAAGAAACTTAGGGATTTTAGTTATAATCAACTTAGCCATTGAGCGGCCTACTCCAGAAATACCTAAAGAAGCTAATACCTGATCGTAAGGTTTAGTCTTAGCTCGCTCAATCTCATCTTCGATCTTAGTACCTACTGCACCTAAACTATCCCAATTTTGAGACTTGAATAGCTGTGCTGGGTGGTCTAATCCCATCTTCTTAACACTAGCAGGGCCTAGACCTTTAATTTCTAGAATCTTAATAAAGTGTTCTAGAATCTTACTAGTATTAACATCGTTCTTATCCGCAACATATAGTTTTGGACCTTTTCTAATTAAGCTAAGATTAACAGCAGTCTCAGCATCTTTTATAGAAATTTTAGCATTATGCTTTGCGTGTTCGATAACCCTAATAAACTTGGGTATAACTCCGCCAGCACGCTCAACTAAAATTCTATCTCCTAGTCCTAGATTATGCTGCTCAATAATGCCAATATTATGTAGAGTTACTCTTGTAATAGTAGCATCTTCTAGAATAACGCTGTCAATAACACCTGTAGGATTTACACTACCTGTACGGCCTACTACCCAAAGCACGTCTTGTAAGGTAGTTTCTGCGGTATCTTCTCCACGAGGTTTTAGTGCTACAGCAAATCTAGGATATTTAGAAGTATAACCTAGCTTTACTGATTTCTCGTAGTTATCGTGTCTAAATACAACACCATCTTTAGGATATTTACTAGCAGCTTCGCTAAGTACTGTAGTAAAACCTAAGTCTTCTGCAATACTCATACGTTTCTTATAGTTAAGAGGTACTCCTAGCCAGTCATGTGCAATAAATACAATGTTACGTTCTGTAAACTCTGCTAATGACTTAAGACCTAAGGCTCCTGCTACATAGTTTCTAAAGTTTTCTACACTATTATTAGTTACACATTCTCCATTAATCACTACCTCATCGTATATAGTGTTAATAGTTTGTGGAATATTAGAGATACCCTTAACAAGGTGGATAACATTATCCCCCATCTCACCATTTCCGCGAGTTAAGGCTAGTGTTAGCTTACCCCGCTTATAAATAAGATCAAGGTTAGCTCCATCAATTTTAGGGGTTTCTACGTTATAGCTATCATCTACTTCTTCTGGGTCATAAACCTTACGAAGTGAGTATAGCTTATAAGGGTGGTTAACTTTACCAGCTTTTCCACCCACTTTTACACAAGGCGAGTCGTGATCATACCAGCCTTGTGCTTTTTCAACAGCTTCTAGGTCGTCATATAGTTTATCAAAGTCTGCATCAGAAATCTCTGGGGCAGACCTATCATAATATGCTTCACTATGATGTTTTACTAATTCTTTGAGTGTTTTATAATTCATACTTTAATATAGCCTTAAAATAACAAACAAGCAAGAACATTATTTATTATTAATGGTACTATTAGCTAATTGTTCTTGAATCCATAAGGCTGCTTCTTTACCTGTCATAGCCTCTGGTGCTATGCAAGGCATGCGATCGTCTTCGCCAATACCTCTTACAACCGAGGCTGTTAACATCATAGCCGAAGCCATGATCATAGACACATGAGGAAGATCAGACCCGCCCTCTGCATCATCAAAATCGTGACCTCTTTCAAAGTCATCAAGGTGCCTACGTAGGCTATCTATCATCTGTTGCCAAGGTAGTCCTTTTTCCCAGTTCCTATCTGCGTACTTGTAGGCTCCATACTCTAGAGAGGATGCTCCAGCGGCTAAAGCCTCTAAAGGTAACTGTCTAAGGTAAGGAACTCCTAGTGACTCTCTGATTGCTCCTGTTTTAGGCGACTTCATGTAATGTTTTATCCTCAAATTTAAGTTTAACAGCTTCTACTAGTTTAGTAAGATTAGCTTTTTTATTTAAATTAGTGCCTTCTATATCTATTTCTAAAATATCTTCTAGGTCTCTAAGCATTACTTTTACAGTATCTATCTTATCATCTTGATCTATTTGTGGTTTTTCGTAAATTTTAAGCTGAACTAGTTTACTAATTACGCTCCTATACCCTTTGTTAAAATGATCGGCAATTTTATGCACGTCTTTTTCTGCGGTAGTATAGAGGTTTATTAGCTCTGCTTCTTGTTCAGGACTCCATGTTTTTATGCTCATCGGTACTCCAGTTAAATTCTAATTGATTGTCTCTTCTATATTTTTGAGCCATGAGATCGCCTGCTTCTTCTAGTAGGGGTAGAAGCGAGGTTACTTCATCGGCTGGGATGGAGAAGCCTGATTTAGTAGGAAACCAGGCTCCTGTATCTCCATCCATCATATACTCTCGTATATGTAGGTACACTATATCTCTAAACTCATTAATTGTAACTTTTACAGCGTTACCATTACGTTTATGAAAAGCAGTACCAAAATCATAATTCATTAGTCTTTTTTGCTTTTTGCAGGCTTAGGAACTGCTACAGGGTTTTCCAATTCTGCCTGCTTTGCTTTCCAATTAGCTAATAGCTTTGATGTACCCCCTACATCATATCCATTAACTTTTGCATAACTAATCACCTCTGCCTCTGACTTAAATAGTGGTATCATGTTGCTTCTCCTGTTTCTAAGTACTTAGATAAGGTGTTAACGTAACTTTTAGCTACGTCTTCCCAAGTACTTAACTTGTTAGTATTTTCTACAGCATTAAAATATTTTTCTCTATCATGTGACTGATAAAGGTAAACAATCTTATCTGCTAAATCTTGTGGTATAGGCTCATTTATAAAGGTATGAGAACTCATAAGAGTAGTGGCATCGCCAGGCTTAAGAGCAAAAATGTTAGGATCAGCAATGTCTATAGCTCTAGTAGTTGTTTTAACTTTTAAACCTACTTCATCGTCTACAAAATCATCAGTAGACCCTTTTTCTGATACAATAGGTACACAACCGCAAGCCATAGCTTCTTGTATATGCATACCAAAACCCTCTGCTCTATAAGGGTGTACAACTGCTTTACTAGCTTTAAATAAGTCAGCCATTTCTTTATCTTTTAAGTTTTCATCAATGTATATAATTTCAGCACAGTTTGTATGATACTGCATACGGATAATCTCGCTTAGTATATTACTTGGGCCGTAAACTGCTGAGTTATCTTTTATAATTAGTCTAGCATTATCAGACCGTTTAAACAACTTAGGCCATACATTTAATAGTATCTCTAAGCCTTTTCTCCACTGTGAGTTACCTACATAAACATAGTTAAACTTATCTTTATCTATACCAAACTTTTTCATAGTAGCAGCATCAGGATCAGACAGATTAAATATATCATCATCATAACCATTAGGCACTACGTCAACCTTATTAGGGTTAATACCTCCTTGTAAAAATACGTCAGCCACATAATTACTAGGTACTACAAGCCCTGCTGCAAAAGTTTCAAACTTATACTGCCACTCAAAAGGTACTTTAGGATACTCCCACGGTTGTATAAATACTACCTTAGTCTTTTCATTTTCTGGCCATTTCCATATAGGTGGATACGTATGTCTAAGCTGAATTTCCGGTTCAGGCATATCTACAGTTTCTAAAGATTTTAAGCTTTTAACTACTTTTTTATCTAAATTAAACTCTGGGTTGTAAGTATCTAAAGCTATAATAGATAAATCAATATCTGGTAGGTGTTTAGCTATGTTTGTAGCTATATTTCTATTTACAATACTTAGTGAGTGGTTATCGTAAAATTTACCTAGTATTTGTAATCTCATTAGTAACACCTAGCTATTTGTTGATTGTAATATGATTCTAGTTGCTCTAGAGGTAAAGCAAACAACTTAGGCCATTGCGCCTCGCCTAAACCAGACGTTTTAAAGTTTCGTAACTCTTTATAGTTCTCTAAAGTTACCTCACTCCATTTTTCATAGAAGGGGTCTGTCTCTACAATGTCAGAGTGGCCTATATTATGTATCTTTTCATAAAGATCTTCCTTAGAGCGGCATAAGCTCCAATGTATACTAACTAAAGGAGACATTACTCTATTTTGTCCAGCAGCACTTTTATCAGTCCACCTAGCATAAGTATAGGTACTGTCAGAACTAGTAGCAAATCCTTGATTCTCACCAAAGAAAGCTGAGTTATCTTCATTGGCAATTACAAGTACTGTATCATCAATAATTTTATAAGGAGTAGCCCAAGTCATACATATATCTACTTTTTCCTTATAACGATCTACTATAGGGCAGTAGTTATAAAAAAAGTCTTTAGCATTTAGCAGCTGTTCATCAGCGTCAAAGCTAAAAATCCAAGGGTGGCTACATTCATTTTTTAAAAAGTTGCGCTCATAATTATCGTTTTCAATAGCTACTTCAGATTGATGAAAGTTATCTTCTATAACAGATATCTTATTGTCTTTATCAATAGCTCTTAGCGCGGTCCATAAAGCAGCCTCGTCAAACGTAAAGGCATTACCACTCCAGCTTATTCTATCTTGATCTAACCCTAGTATAATCTCATCTACGTAAGGATAGTAAGATTTTATACTCGCAGGTAAGTAGGAAGCGTCATAGCTTATAAGACTAATTACACTTTTTTTGCTCATTTATTTACCTTTTGCTTTATTTTTTTGAATAGTAAGTACTAGTACACCGCTACCATACTGGGTAGAGTCGCTTAAGCCTCCTGATATTCTTTGTTCTTTACTTACTATAGTAAAAGAATCTAGACTTTCTATTACAGACTCTAAATCATTAGCATGTTGTTGATTAGAATAGTTAGAAAATACTATAGTAGCTTGGTCTGTTAAAGCTAAGAATACTGTATCAAAAAACGTTACATAATCATCTTTATTTACGGGGTTGATATCAAAAAAGCACACATCAAAACGCTTTTCTGCATTCCAGTTAACAGTTTTCCAATCTTTTTGTAGTACTTTAATACTAGCAGGGTTTACACCACTGTCAGGGTCTGCATACCTAGCTATGTTTGATTCTAGCTGGCTTTTCATGTTATCCCAAATACTACCCTTTGGTGCATATTTCTTAGGCTCTCTGTCGTCGTAGCTATAGTTATCTACTGCTACAGCTTCAAATCCTTTATTACCAATAGCAGCACTTAATAAAGACCCACCTTTGTATACTCCTAGTTCTAGATACCTAGTATTAGGCTTACTACATAGATTATTAAGTAAAGACTTTAATCTTCTAGAGCTAGTACTATGAAGTTCTAATTCTCTTTCGCTAGCTTTAGATTGGCCATTATCCGCCATGTGAAGACTTGCTTCTACAAATTCTTTAGTAATTTCTTTCATTCTTATTCCTTTGATTATTCTTAATTATAACACGTTAAATTATTATGTCCAGAGTTTTCCATTGTGGTGTGTTGCTCCATTTATCAACGAGGCGTACCAAATTTCTGAACTCCATTTGTAGTTTTCGTGGGTCTTGGGCCTTGATAACTTTATTGTCTCTTGATTCTTGGTGAAACATTCTGACAGGTATTTGATAAATTTTTTGTCCAGACGCTCTAGCAGTTAAACAAAAATCTACATCTCTATTATATGTCCATTCAAATTCAGGAGAAAACGCGCCTACAGAATCAATAAAGCTTCTACGCATATAACAACCCCCAAAAGTTGTCCAAGCTACTTCTCTGACACTATCATAGTCGCCTGTATCTGTTTCTAGTTGTTCTTTAAAAGTATTACCCATACCTGTCTCAGGGTCTATGTTAATACCGCTACCATAATGGTCAGGTCTATCATCTGTGAATCTACCTCCAGCACTTTGTATATAGTAAGAACCGTCTTCTGCTTTAGCAGGGTATAGTAGAAGCAAACCAAACATACCCGCTTCTGGGTGTTTGTTAACATATTCTAAAGTTTCTTCTAACCATTGAGGCCCGTAAGGAGCCATGTCAGCGTGCAGAATAAATATATCGTCTTCTGGAAACTTATTCCACATTTTCTCAAACATAAGGTCGGACCCTATACCTGCTTCATCTTTTTCATAGTATATATCATACTCCCAAAAGGTTTCCATGTGTAGAGCTATCTCTGCATCGTTTACGTAAGGAGTTATTATTTTTACCATTATATTAATTCTTTAGTCCATGTTTTAGGTGTATGCTCATTCTGATACTCAATTTCTAGATGGTACTCAAAAGGTCTTACTCTGGGCTTAATCCATGTTACCATATCAGTAAGCGTTTGGTTTAATGTAGTATCTGCGGAGTAGTTAAACTCTTGAGATACTTTAGCACTAGAACAGTATGCGTTTTTAACTTCTCTAGGCCTGTCAGGAAAACTTTCTATTGTTAGCTCTTTGCCTGTAGCTTTAGAGACAGCTTGTGCTAATCCTAGTATAGATATTTCATTATGATCAGGGCCTATATTGTATACCTGGCCTCCTAGGTTTCTATCACTATCCATAATGCGTTTAATAGCTTTTATACAATCTATAGCGTCAGAAAAAGAACGTTTTTGTTCTCCATCGCCGTACACTACTATGGCTTTATCTTGTAAAGACCTATTAATCATTATACCTACTACATTTCTAAATGGATCAAAATAACGCTGACCTACTCCTATTACATTATGCGGTACTACTGTTACATAGTTTAACCCATGTATTTCTCTAAGCATAGCTAAGTGCTCTTCAGCCTGTACTTTAGCTAAACCGTAAGGGTCTACAGGTTTATTATTCATATTTTCCGTAAAAGGTGGTTGCTGATCACCATACCTAGCCATAGAGCTACAGTTAATAAGTAGCCTAACTTTGTTATGTAAAGCTGCCATAGCAACAGATAGAGTTCCTGATACAATAGACGTTGCAGTAATAGTAGGGGACCACACACTAAGACCTTCGTAGGGAAGAGCTGCTGCGTGGAATACTATCTCACAACCTTCCATTAACTTTTTAATAGTTATATTATCTAATATATCTACATTATAAAAGTCAACTTCTGCAGGCACGTTATCTTCTATACCGCCTATATAGTTGTCTACTCCTACTATTTCATAACCACCATTAGCTAATAAATGTTTAGCTAGTGTTGATCCTAGTAGTCCTGCTACCCCAGTAATAAATACTTTTACCACACATATCTCCTTGATTTATAGTGTTTTACTAGATACGGTATGTCTTTTTCTAGTTTCTTTTTAGCTTCCCAGCCTAGCTTTTTAATTTTGTCTGCTGATATAGAGTACCTAAAGTCTTGTCCAGGTCTGTCATAGCTTATATCCATATAGTCTATTACGTCAGTACGCAAACCATGATAGCTTTTTATTATACTTTCTACTACTTCTAAGTTCGTACACATAAACTCTGAGGATATATTATATATGTTATTTTTTACGCCTGATTCATACATAAGAATTATACCTTTAATAGTATCTTCTACATGTGTCCAACTTCTTACAGGAGTACCTTTATTATGCAGCTTAATAGCTTTTCCACGCATTAACTGTTTAACACATAGCGGTATTAGTTTTTCAGGGTACTGATTAAAACCATAGTTATTAGAAGGTCTGGCTATTAAATAGTCTAAGCTGTACGTCCTAGCCCAGCTTTCTATAAGTAGGTCTGCTGCTGCTTTTGTAGCAGAATAAGGATTAGAAGGTTTTAGCATTGCTGATTCTGTAAAAGAACCAAACTCTAGCTCACCATATACCTCATCTGTAGACATTTGAAAGAATAAAGGTTTGTCTTGTTTAATTATAACAGAATTAGTTATTAAAGATAACAAGTTTTGTACACCCGCTATATTAGACTGTACAAACTTGTAAGAGTTAACATTACTATTATCTACATCACTCTCTGCTGCAAGGTTAAATATTACATCACAAGAAGGTAAGAATTTTATTGCAGCTATATCTTCGTGTATAGCTGTAAAAGAGTAATGACTACTTATCTTAGCTACAAAGTCTTTGTTAGCAGCATATGTAAGTTTATCTATACCATATACATACCATCCTGCTTTTAATAGATATTCTGTTAGCGCACTGCCTATAAAGCCTGCATAACCAGTTACTACTGCTGTTTTAATCATCAGATACGCCTTCTGTTATAGGTAAGCAAGCTATATTATTATAAAGCTTTGTAGAATTTTTTAACGGCAGTAGTGGCTGATAATACTTTCGCATATCTTCTTTTGGGTAGTCAGAAGCTGTGACCGTATTATCGTGTATAATAGGTAAACAACTAGGAAAAATAGAATTACCAAAAGTAGCAAATAGTTTATGCTCTATATAGTGACTGCGTTTACGGCGATAAACATCAATTAAACTTGCTCTCATAGCATCAATATTAAACTGATCCCACCACTGTAGTATTGCTGCAGCAGATATCTCACTCATTTTATAATTACCACCTAGTCTACTAGGATTTTGGCCTTTTTTACCAAAGTTTATAACCTGACGAACTTCATTTTCATACTGTTTATCTATAATAACTAAACCACCCTCGCCAAAACCAATATGCTTAGTATGATGTAGAGATACAAAACTAGCTAAACCATAGTTACAAGCGTTAGAGTCTTCATAAAAAGAGTAAGGAGTAGCAGCGTTATCATATACTAAAAACTTACTGCCTTTTAGATGCTCTATCTTATTTAAGTTCTGCAAGTGCCCAAAGCAATTAGTCGCTATTATAAGATTACCTTGAATATTATCAAGCTTCATCTGCTGCCTATCGTCTATATCTACTACTCTAGCGTATTTAGCAGCTCCTTGAAAGTTACAAGGAAAAGTAAAAGCTTGAGTAGTTGGCATTATAAACTTATTATGTTTTAACTCTATAGCATTTAGTATTGCGTCTAATGCACTGGTGCCGCTTGAGGTAACAATAATTGCTTTATCCTCGTGTATTTTAAGCATGACTCTAGCGCGTTCTTCTAACTGTTTAGTTAGAACGCCTCCATTACTATACTGATTATTTGTTATTAGGGAAAGATAGTAGTTTAATCTATCACTATCTATATGTTTTTTAATTACAAAAGAGTTCATTTATACTTCTTTATATACTTTATCCCAGTCTACATAAGGAGTAATACAATTATCTTGTAGATGGGTGGCGTGGCCTGGTATAGGACACACAGCTCCGGATTGCTTAAAAGCTTTCCAAGTCCAAGAGTCATCAGCAAAAACGCCTGCTCTTAGTATTTCATATTTGTATTGAGCCCAAGTAATGCCTAAAGCTGCTATAGTTAGTGTAGCACTAGGTATGGTTCTTAAATGCCCGTACTCACCTGCGTGTAGTTCACAAGCTCTTGTGCTGTCTACAGTGTATCTGTCAGGGTAGTCATAAGGAGCATAAAAACCTTTAAAACCGTTAGAAAATACTTTCTTCATAGCTTCAATTGCTACTGGTATGTGTAAATAGTCGTCTTCACATACGTAAATAAGTTCGTCTGGGTGCCACTCTGCTAATTCTATTATATACTCCATAAGGTCTTCGCAACTATTTGCTATTACAGGATGATAATAAGGATACTTATGGCTGTCTCTTGCTTTATCTAGAGGTTTTATGTTTTTAACGCAGAAAGTAGCTGTTGTATTTTCTTCCATCCATGCTAAAGTTTCTGGGGTTGTTCTGTCATTAATTATAACAATAGAATCTTCAGAAGTCAAGCCTTTTTGAATAGATAGATAGCATTTACGTAAGATTTCTAATTTGTACTTACCATTCCATCTAGGAACGTTTTGTGTACCATCGCCTAGCGATCCTGCTGATAGATTTGCTTCACAGCTTCTAAATAATACTATCATTAAGTAAACCACGGACGAGTTCTGTTACGTTCTGTCTCTACTGTTGTTACTTTTTTACATACTAGTACGCCTTGGATATAGCCCAACCACCTAGAATATTTGTCTACAGGAAAGCCTCTGCCATCATCTGTAACTTGCGGTATACAATGATTACACATCCAAAGAACATGT
>TARA_R110000796_G_scaffold126793_9_pt1 | contig 10370 bp, 27 predicted proteins | sample TARA_R110000796 | Tara Oceans TARA_R110000796 (sample SAMEA4397815) | marine metagenome | biome: Polar Biome; feature: [SRF] surface water layer (ENVO:00010504); material: water (ENVO:00002006), including particulate matter (ENVO:01000060) such as... | depth 5 m | reverse complement strand
TAACTCCCTCACCAACAAAGCTAATATACAAGCTTTATTTGACAATTCCTAATTAAAAGTGATTTATTTACAATTTTTAATTTCATCCTTAATTTCCTGCAATCTAAGGTCACGCTTAGTTAAAGACAACACTTTGGACTCTGCAATATTTTTCTCAGCACACACGACACCAGAGGAGTATCTAACAAGATTTGTGTATACAACTAACTTAGTGGTATTGTCCATTATAGTAGTTGTAATCATAGTGTCTGGTAAATCAATATGAACATGCATCTCTATAGGTTCTGCTCGAATCCATGTTGATAATAATCTATTAGCATTTGCTATTTTCCCAGGATTATTAGTTTTAATTTCAGATTTTAAATGTGCAATTAGTTCAAGTTTTTGTTTATGGTGATTAGATAGTCTTTCTGCATTTTCCCTAACTGTGTTAGTGTCCACTATTGAATATGAACCATTAGGATTAACTTCTTGTGTAATTGTGTAGGGTGCTTGAAAGGTGTCCTTAAATGTACCCACCAATAGGAATGACAATATTGCACCTATTATTATACCGACTACTAATACTGCATTACTAATTGCACCTCTATCATTTCCAATACTTTGTCCAAATTGTTCGTTCGTGTTCATCTCGATCTAGTTTACATTGGTAGGTGATTTCCTAACCAACAAAGCTAAAATACTAAAAAGAATCCAATAAACCTAATTAAAAGTGATTTAATCTGATAAGTTTTTCAACATCTTTATTTACACCTTGGAACAGGTTATCAATAGAATCTAAAACTCCTTCATTCCACATTACTTCATCTGAACTTTGTTCGTAACCATTATTAACTAATTGGTCTCTTAATTTAGTGTATTCTACTTTAATGTTTGCCATATGAATAATTTATAAGTTCCTACTTCTATTGCATTTTTTACATTCCTTTCTATCAAATCTACCAAAAATCTTATCTGGTATAATGACATACTCGTGTATGCAACCTAGTTGTTTGAACCAAAGTTGTACACTTAATATTAAATCGCCAATCATAATTATTTTGCGTTAAGAGAATCTAAAACGTCTTTTCTACCATCAAGAAATCCGACAGCATATAGTTTAGATTGTTTGTTCCACTCTATTTTTTGTTGGTTATAATCTAAAACTGTTTGGTCTCTGAATTCATTCATCTTGAAATTGAATCCAAACCCTAACAATAAAAAAAGAATTAGGAAGATTGCAATACTTTGTATATTTTTCATAACTATGCTTTGTAAGTTTCTAATTCAGTTAACATTTCTTCCATTGACAAATACTTATAATTAGCACCAAAGTACAAACTAAGAATTTGACCTTGGACATTAGTATTTTGTTGTAAGAATTCACCCTTTGAAAGTAACACATCTATGTCACCTAGGGATTTCATAATTTCGTCTGCCATTATTCGGTATCTAAAAGTTTTTCTAATTTATTCAATTCATCATGGCACTTATCAACATCCTCGTTATTATCACAGTCTACAAAATAAACTCTAGTACTCATCAATGCTTGTCTAACTCTTTCAAGTTGGTCATCTATTTCTTCCATATTAAAAAATGTTTAAAGGTTCATCTATATCTAATGATACACTATATTCTTTATTGTCTATTAAAATTGTCACACTAAAATAGTTACCTTCATAGTCCATATAGTGTCCATCAAACTCAACTATTTCTGCAACAACTTCAGTCACAACCATATTTGTAAAATATGTTTGGTCAAAGTATTTTATATCCTCTGCTGTAGTGCAATAATGGTATGTATCTTTTTTTAGGGGAAGGTGGAAACTTTTAAACTGAAATAATCCTATTTTCTTACCTTTGTACTTTTCTGTTAGTACATCTAATACTTTAACTGGTTTCATACTTACATTTCTTGATTGCATTGTTCACATTTATTTTCTTTAATGCTACATTCATCACAAAGTTTGTTGCATGGTATATTAGCAGAGAACACTTTTTTATTACAAGATTTGCAGTTCCCTTCATCAAATGCACAAAGTACTACTCTGCTCATACATTTTTTACATCTCATTTTCTAGTGATTTATTGTGTAGGTTAACAATATATTCTGCATGAAAGGTTGACATTTCACCTTGACCAACAATATACATTTCTGATTGTTCTTCGTCTAAAATAGGGTCAACTGGAGATATCGTTCTGCACCAACATTTTTCACCTTGTCCACAAACACCAGTTTTCCATTTAACTTTTATTGTTTCTTCCATAATTTGTGTATAAAAAATCCAGGAGTCTACTACCTCTCCTGGATCACTGTTTAACTTACTACTTACTATTGTGGGCCCCTTGGGATTCGAACCCAACACCTACGCATTATGAGTGCGTGGCTCTAACCAAATGAGCTAGAGGCCCAAACTCTTTCAAGTTTTTAAGATGCTTCGTCTATTTGACCACCCATATTTTGAAACCAAGCATCTGTATCTGCTTCATCTGTTAATTGTTCTGCTGCTGCCTTTTTAATTTCCTCCTCAACTTTCTTATCTCTAACGATTCTCTCTGTATCGTAATGGATAGGTTCTGCTGGATTGTTTTCAAAGGTGAAGTGTAAGTTATCATATTCAAACCCTCTTCTGTTTTTAGTCACTGTGATAGTTCTACCACCTGCTTTTGTGTATCTAATTTCCAACATTCCAGTAGTATTATGTTTCAACTTGTTACTTCCAACAAAAGTTCCTCCTTTTGTCATTTGTTGAATCATAACAAATGATGTATGCTTTTTTGTATCGTTGTTTGCTTTATTATGTTTAACCATTTGGTCAACCAAAAACTTTTCGATATCATTATAAGATTTCTTATTAGCACCTGATACTGTTTCGTTGTAATCTCCTCTTATAGAGTCTGCAATTTCTGCAAATGAATCACCTAGTACTAAATCAAACCCTTCATTTAATTTTGCTTCAATTGATTCCATATAAAGACCATCGGTTAAGTCAGATATAAATAGAACCTCAATATCTAACCACAAAGGAAATCTATCTGTAAAAGGTTTCATATCCATTTCTGTCATCTCTCCACTAATGAAAAGGACTTTTTTATTTGGATTCACTTGTTGTACTCGTGCTGCGTGTTCAATTGTCAAAGATGATTTCCCAATCCCTGGGTCACCAATTACAATATAATTAGTTGCAGGCATTACACCACCCTCTGTACTAAAACAATAGTCAATTGCTGTATCTGATTTCATAGGTACAAACAATGCTGGGTCGAAATGTATATCTCTTAATCTTTTTGTTTTTAAATTCATTTCACTCAAATCTTTTTTAGGAACAGCACCTCTCGAAACTGTTGAACTAGCGGTTGCACCCTCTAGTCTTCTAAGTTGGATAGAAAACAAGTTACTATCTTTCTCTGCAATATATTGTTGAAACTTAGCAGTTTTACCTACAATTTTAAACCCTTCTATATCTTGGTCAACAAAGGTTGGTGCATGAGCAATTAAATTCTCTTTGAATCTATCCAATCCATTAACCCTAGATTTCGGAGTTGATTTGCTTATAGTATATGCTGTAAGTTCTAATAAATTTTTTGAAACATTCATAGTAGTAGATTTTAAGTTAAACGTTGTAGAGGTTACTCCCTCACCAACAAAGCTAAAGTACTAATTTAATTCCAGACTACCAAATTAAAAGTAAGGTATTTTCAAATTATTGTTAACTACTTATGTTTCTATATGTTAAAGGTAAAAAAAGACTGATTTATTTTAAAATAATGCAACTATTAATGATATAAATCCACCTAAAATGAATGCTACAATAAAGTTAACCATTACTAAGAATATTGCAGGAATCCATAGTAAATTTCTAAACTTTCCTACTATTTTCTTTACATACTGTAACCCTATATTTACTTTATGTTCAGGTTTAATAAGGTCACCAACTTCATCTGCAACCATCTCTGCCATTTCAACACCTGTTGAAACTTTATCCCACAACAACCATATGTAACCAAAGGTACATACAGAGGTTACTAAAAATGTTATTAATATAATCATAATATTTCTTCTATTGTTTTATTTGTTAATAATCTTCTAATATCTCTACAATCTCCATCCTCATCTCTAAAGTGTTGTGGGAAATTTGCATCTTGGATATACTCTCTACCTTCAATTAAAGTATCAAGGCATATTATCAGTCCAGACATTCCAATGTCTGCTAACCCCGTTCTCCTTTTAGAACTTTGAACTTTCTTAATTTTATACTCATAGTGGGTGAAGCAGGATTCGAACCTGCACGACAAATCTGTTGATGCATGTTTATAAGATGTCCACATCAAGCGTCTACCAATTCCGCCATTCGCCCTGACTCGGGAGAGTTATAGACCTTAACTCCCGAACTGTCTAGTTTTTCACATTAAATAAAATAAATATTAATTATGAAATACTTAATTATTTTAAAGGACTTGATCTTAAAAAGTACCTTGTTTAAATTAGCAATAAATACTATTGTTTTTTTCATATCGTGGACACTTGGACCAGATGGTGTTTTAGATATAGATAAATTTCCAGATACCTTTTTCGCATTAGGTATAGTATCATCAGGTGTATATGTGTTATACTTCTTTATCTTTATGTTCTATGCAATTAAAAATACTTTATTCTCTAAATGATTGCGTTAATACTTTCAGCAATTTGTTTTGCATTGGCATCTGTTTGTAATGCAGTTATGGACAAATCAATGTTCCATTACCACAAAAGTATATTTAAAACTAAAGAACGTCAATTTTGGGATGCTACAGTTAGTTGGTCAAACAAATATATAGACGGAGATTATACAAAAGGTAGAACAATGTTTAAATTATTTGGATGGTTATTAACTATACCTGTACAATTTACAGATGCTTGGCATTTATTTAAAATGCTTTGTATTTGTTTTCTAGCACTAAGTATAACATTTGCAATAGGTTCAGATTTAGAAATGAACATATTTAAACTATCTGCAGCATTTATTGGGTATGGTTTAATATGGAATAATATTTTTACATTATTCTTTCATCACATACTTAAAGAAAAATAGTGTTCATTATTTTGGAGTGTTCATTATCACTGAACACTCCATTTTCGTGAACAAGGTTATCACTTTAAGACTTTACGATTTTTCTATGTAACTTGTGACATTTACTACATTGGTAATCTGTAACATACTTTCTAGTTAGACTAGTGTGTGTGTTAGGTTTCATACCATATGCTTGTAAAGTATCTGCCTCAGATGGGGTCTCAAAGTGATATATCTGAGCGTACACATGATTACAATTGTTAAAGTAAAATAACAATGCTCCCCCAATAATAAAACACCCTGCGATAATACCTATAAATACTACCATTACCTTCTTTTAAAGGCATTAGGACTAGCATCAAACTCTAAATAATAAGTATGTGCTGTTTTCTTAGTTGCTTCTAATTCAAAGAAGTCTTGGATTCTTTCTGATGTTTCTACTGGAGCCGCAAAGTGAAATCTTTGTGCAACGATTCTATCCTTTTCATTTCTAATAGTTTCTGCCTTATGGAAAGTCGCAGACCTATAACCTTTAATTTCTCTGATAACATCTCTCTTAGACATTTTAACATTGTTGATAGTAATAATTGAATCAATCATTTTGTAGAAGTTTTAAAGTTAACGTGGTGAAGTAACCCCCTCACCAACAAAGCTAATATAGTGAATAGTTTTTACATATGCAACTATTAATGCATTTATTTTTATAATTTTTTATAGTCTAATGTGTTTGGTCTGAAGTTACACATCAACTCTACATAAAATCCAATAAATATTTTATTAACATTATCTGCGTTACCAAAAGCACCCTTCAAATTATTATCAACAACTGCTTGTACAAATCCACCACCTGGATAAATTCCTATTTGAGGATAATCAGTTTCAAGAATAGATATTCCTGTATTGATAATGTGGTCTCTATTTGATGGAATACTTCCAGTTATTAAATTCGAACCACTAATATAGTTATCAAACTTTTCAGTAACATAGTCCTTAGTAATTTGTCTTGCTTCTTCGTAATTGTCTCTAGTAATATTCATTTGTAGTAGATTTTAAGTTAAACGTCAATGACTCCCTCACCAACAAAGCTAAAGTACGAAAAATAAATGACAAAACCTAATTAAAAGTGTCCTAATTTATAAATTATTCACACCAATTATCTAAGAAGTTGTCTGCTGATTTATTAGCGATTTTATGTAACATTTCCCTAGTCATTAATATTGAGTGGTTTTCTGGGTTAGGAGAGTGTACCCCACTTTTTTCAACCTCATCTTTAAAGTACATTGCAATATTAGACTTATAGGTCTCTCTAAAGTCAACATCTTCTTTAATTGCTTTAGTTATTGTTTTTACGGCATCTTCTATTTTCATATTAGTAATATTAACAGCATTCATTAAGGTGTTCAATGAATTTTGGATTTTTCATTGACTTGTGTAATTTATGGACTTCTTCGATAAGTTCATCATAAGTATTCCCACACATCAATTGACTTTCTGGATTATGCACATTTGCATAAGTGTCTAATGCTCTACCTGGACATTCAAAGAAAATTTCATTAACAACTTTAAGTTCCGTTGCTTTTAAATCACAAATGTAAAGTATTCCTAATGTTCCTAGTGGAATGTCTTTACCTAAATATGTTTGTAGTTCTTTCATTTGTATAAGTGTTCTTTAAGTCTTCTAGTATATGTCATTAATTCACCAATAGCATCATTAGATAAACAGTCACATGATAATATAACATTATCAACTATGGTTTCTATATATCCTAGGGCATTGTAGTTTTGTTCTTCAAAATCTTCTTGTTCATTAAAGGTACACATGAACTGCTCTGCAACCATTGCACCATGTTCTTTCAATACTAACCCTGTAATTATATCACTTAACATATATTTGATAGTTTTGCTAATACTAGTACCCTTGATAGAGTAGACTTAATAGTCTCTGTATTTTGAGAATCCATAGATTGTAACATACGTACACATGCACTACAAATTTCAAAGTCCTCTGTAGATTCAAAATATGGTATTAACATATTCAAAGTGTCTTTTAGTTTTTCTCTATATTGAGAATCTGTAAATTCTACATGGTTTTGTAGTATCATGATAAATCTTCTTTAATTATTCTAAGTGATTCAATTGCCAATTCTATTGCTTGGTGTAATTGTTCATGCCTAGTAAATGTGTGACTACATGGAATTTCAATTGTACATTGAGATACATCTCTCATAAAGTGATTACAAGGTAAATGAATAGAAGCACCAAATAAGAATATGTTTTCTTCACAAGGTAACGTAAATGATTCAATCACTACACAATACTTTACAAATATCTGGTCAATAACTTCAAAAATTGTTTTATTCTCTACTTCAATTCCTAATTCTTCTAAATCCTTTTTTAAATCTTGTCTAGTGTCCATACTAATGTAAATTACCTGATTTTGATAGATTCAACAATAAAGTTGTTATGTTTTCTAACTCAACTTGCATTGCGTGTTTAATAATTCTTTGTTGGTGAGCATATTGTTTATAGTCTTCTACTAGGGTTTCTAGTGATGCTACACTATGCTCACCATCACCGTCATATCTTGGTTCTTCTTGTACTACATAGTGTTCTGGTAAATGTTCTTTTCCTAACATAATTATTTTCTTTTCACTTTTTTAAATGTAGGGTCTAATCTCAATCCACTGTCAAAACATGCTTCAAGGAAACCTGGTAAATCTTTATCAACTAGGTTTAGAACTCTAAGTGTTTTAAGTGTATCGTGATTAAATGCTTTTTGTAATTCTGCTTGTACTCGTTCTGAACTAACAGTCTCTTTTAACCTACTAATCAATTCAGGTTGTTTCATTGCTTCTAGTACTCTAGGGGCAATCTTGAATCCTTTAGTGATACTAAATCGAATTGCTCTTAACATTCTAAGAGGGTCATCCATAAAGGTTATCATAGGGTCTTGTGGTGTATCTAAAATACCATCTTTAATTGCTTGTATCCCATTGAAAGGGTCAATGATGTTTCCAGCAGTATCTTTAGCAATGGAATTACAAGTAAAATCTCTACGTCTTAAGTCATCTTCTAATGTACCCAATTCAAGTTGTTGTCTTCTTGTACCCTCAATAATTCCTACTTCCTTACGTGCCATTACAAAGTCAGCAACGAGTCCTGCATTTTCATGGTCTTTAGGAAATTTTGCACAAATGGTAAAACAATCGGGTGTACTAAGAAAAATATCAAAGTTATGATGTTTCAACCAATCGGTCATAATTTGGAATCCTTCTTCTACTGTTCTATCTAAATTGTCTAGAACAAAAGAGAAATCTATATCTTTTGATTTTAGGTTAAGGAATGAATCTCTGACGCATCCACCTACTTCAAATATCTTTGGCATAATAATTTAGTTTAAAAGTTTGTACCTATTTCCCAATCACCTCGTCTGATATAAAAATTTACATCAACCATACTATAATCGTGTTGTGAAACTTTAACGTTTTCATCTCTAAAATCTCTAGATGAGTCACTATACGAAACTGTTCCAATTCCATTTGCATAAGTTAAACCATATATCGCATTTTCTGCATTCGTACCAACTGTACCTGTAATGTTTTTAATTAATAACATAGTTAAAGATTTAAGTCCTGAGGTTACTTCCTCACCAACAAAGCTAAGATACTAAAAAGAAATGAGATAACCTAATTTAAAGTGAATTATCTTTTAATAATTTTCTCTGTAGTACCATCGTTGTATGTTAAGAATAGTACTGTATTTCTAGTATCTATTGAAACTACTTGACCTTGTAAGTTAGAAACTCTAATTAATTTTCGGTCTAGATTCTTTATTTGATTGATACTAGTAGTCATACCTGTAGAATCAGTTACTGATTTACCTTGTCCAAATATTTCAATTTCTTTAATGTCACGTTTTCCCTCGAATTGCTTTAAGTCAATTCTAATATTTTGTACTAAATAAGGGCGAGCCTTATACTCAGGAAATTCATAGTCAAACGTAATAGTATTAATACCCCTTACCACCGTTAACTCTTGTTTTCTCGGACCTCCATACCAACTAGGGTCATTTGGATATTTTCTATAAAATCTTATTAATGGTAAATATTTTGGTTCTAAATTTGTATTCTGGTTACGGTGAGAATTTATCGTAAACCTTACAGAGTCTATCCTAACAATAGTATCAAAATTTATAAATACTTCCACATGTCCACCATATTCACTGGCACCAACTGCCCCTGTAGTTACATCACCATCTATAATTTTTGAAAAATAATCCAGATACCTGTCTTCTTTATCATTGCCAATAGTAACCCTACAATTTTGATTCGCTGCAATATTTGTCTGTGAGTATCCAAATGATGATATCAATAGAATACTTAATAATAATAATTTTTTCATTTCTATTTGTGTTAATTGTTAATAATTGTTTAATGTTAGTGGGACTGATAGGTTTCGAACCTATGTGACTAATCTAACACCTTTTCTAGAATTAGTGTTAAATACTGTCTAGTTAAATCGTACTCCGTATTCGGGTGGCCACCCTAGTACTTTCCTATTAACATATCACCTACCTTTTGTGACAATCCCATATATTTTTAAAATGTTTTTTCTCTTTTAATTTGTTCTGATAAGAACCTTTGAAGTTTTAACTCTTCATCAACTTGCATTGTTATTAGTAAATCGAAACATTTTGATTTTTGGTCTATAATCTTATCTGTCAATACTTGAATTTTATCTAAACAAGTAACAATCTTTTTTTCTAGATCAATATCTGTTAATCTTGCATCTAATCTTTCTGCAATTTCTGTAGTACAAATTCCTATATTCTCTACCATAATCATTTTGTTTTTAAAGTGTAGTTAATGACTCTCTCACCAACAAAGCTAAAGTACTAATTTAATTCCAGACTACCAAATTTAAAGTGGTCTAATTTCAATTAATCTTCATCTTCTTGCCTAACACCATCTATAAATGTATTAGTTTGGTTACCGAAACCTATGTTAATGTTATCTTTTGAAAATGCTGCAACACAGAATCCAGAAATGAATCCAATTACTATTGCTAAAATATAATATCCCATAATTTTAATCTTTTGATAGTACCCACCGTAGTGCAGATACTTGTTGAATTTTTGAATCAATTACCCTTTGTTTAAGCATAAATGAAGTATTTGTATAGGTCAAAGGACTAATAGATTCTTTTTGTTGTTCTAATATCAATTCTGAAATCTTAGATTCAGTTACCTCGATCATATCAAGGATTTGCTCTTTGTTTTTCATTTAGTTTGTATTTGCGTAAAATGTATAAATGTGGTACTTTGCTCAAATGAAAACTAAGG
>TARA_R110000796_G_scaffold237303_1_pt1 | contig 10373 bp, 12 predicted proteins | sample TARA_R110000796 | Tara Oceans TARA_R110000796 (sample SAMEA4397815) | marine metagenome | biome: Polar Biome; feature: [SRF] surface water layer (ENVO:00010504); material: water (ENVO:00002006), including particulate matter (ENVO:01000060) such as... | depth 5 m | reverse complement strand
AATATGAATATGTCCAGCAAAAACCACTAAAATATAGCGATGTTATAAAATTCGGATAAAAATATATTATATAAGTAAATGAGTAGAAAACCTCTAAATATCCGTGAAACTGAAAACGAAGATAAAATTGTTCTATCAAAGTTTAATTTTTCTTGTGATGACAAAGACGAAACTATACCTAAACCATTACCTCAAATGCTTAATTTCTTTTTATTAGTGAATGGGCGCCCGGGTTCTGGTAAGACATCATTAATATTAAATTTAATTGCTAAAAGAGGTAAATTATATAATAAAAAATTTGATAGAGTTTTTGTATTTTCTCCTTCACTAACGACAATGGCAAATAATCCTTTTGAAGATTTACCCGAAAATCAATTACATACAGATTTAAATGAAGCAAACCTCACCGAAGCATTAGAAGACATTAGAGATAGTGGTGAAAAAATACTATTCATTCTTGACGATGTTGTGAATGATATGAAGAAATCTGCCGAGGTTCAAAATATATTATCTAAAATGCTAATGAATAGAAGACATCTCGCGGGTTCGGGAGGTTCAACAAGTTTTATAATCACTACTCAAGTATATAACAAGGTTCCGGCGCCGATTAGAAAAACTGCTTCACATATAATTATATATCATACGAAAAATAAAAAAGAATTAGATACTATTTATGATGAATTAATAATAGTCCCTATAAAAGATTTTTATGATATTTTAAAATATTGTTTTGATAAAAAACATCATTTTGTTTATATAGATGTTGATAAATCTTATGATAAAATGTTTCATAAAAATTTTAATTGTTTAGAATTTAACTCTACTAATGAAACGGGATTATAGCGGTGGTTTCCATCTACCATATCCTCCGTGTAATGCGCCAGATGCTCCGCCGAACGGTGAACCATAATTGAATGATGAATGCGCTGCTGCTCGTTGCTGTTGCCTTCTATAATCCATATGTGTATTCCTTTCATCCCCAGCAACCGTAGATTGTTTTTTAGCGCTTAATTCATCTTGATTTTGAAAGTGCCATCCCGTAAATAATCCAGTATCACTACTTAATCCTTGATTATTATAGAAAGCATCCGTAGCGTAATTATTATTTCCATACCTACTATATATATTCTTTTCTTGTGGAGTTAATGGTTGAGACATTTATATTATAATTATATTTATTTTTTAGAACTTTTTATTTGTTTCAATTTTAATTTCGCGACTGTTATATTCTTTTGCTTCTGTTCTAATTTTTTAGGATATTTCTTAAACTTTCTTTTATTTTTTTCAAGTATACGAGAAGTTTCTTTAATATTCTGGTCATACTTCATTTTCAATTCTTCACGCTTTTCTCTATCAAATTTTAAAAGAGCGAAAGATTGTTTATAGGGTTTAACATCCTCTTTTTTCGTTTTACTCTTTTCCCATTCTTTTTGCTTCATTATAATACCCCGACTTTCTTTTGTAATTTTTTCATTATTATTAAATTCATCAATAATACCTAATTTTTTCATAAAATTTTTGCCGTTATCTAACTTTGAGAATTCTTCCGAAAGAACACGATTAGGGTCTGTTTCAAATATTTTATCCTCTAATTTATCTTTTTTATCTTCATATGAACCGCCGACTGCTTCATTTAACATATCTGTAAGTAAAAAAAATTTATCAATATCGTCGTCTTTACCTTTATCTCTTTTTTCCCATTTAACTTTTACTTTTTTCTTTATTTCTTTTAATTTTTTTAATTCTTTTTTAAAATCATTTCTTTTTTTATCTATGTCTATAGATTTTGTTTTAATATCATCTTCTAATTTACGAGTTTTATTAATAGTTTCATTTAAACTTTCAATATCGTTTTTAATTGACTTAGAATTAAAATAACCCTTTTCTATTGATTTTTTATTTTTTAGGATATTTTTTTCATATGCGCTTTTTTCCGCATCTGTATCTGCTTTAATTTTTTCATCAAGTTTTACTAATTTATCTTGATATTTTTGTTCAATTTCTTTTATTTCTTTTTCAAGTTCTTCAGATTTATCTTTAGGGATTTCCTTTGCTTCAAACGCTTTTAATTTATTTTCAGCATTTACAAGAACATCTTCAGCAACTTTAATTGCTTTTTCTTTTTCTCTTTTAGGAGCGACTTTCTTTAGCGCGAATTTACTTATTACAGATTTTGCTTTATCTTCTTTTTTAAGATTTGCTATATTCTTAGCGAGTGTTTCCTTACCTTTATCAGCACCTTTTTCAGCACGCCATTTCTTTAAGATTTTCTTTTGTTTATCTGTTAAACCTTTACCTTTTTTAACAGTTGCGAGTATTTCTGGGTCTTCTTCATCTTCAGATATTTCAACCTTTTTAGGTTTAGGCGATGGAGCATCTGTAATTTCATCTATAATTTTATTAACTTTACCTTGTTCTTCGTGTTTTTCTTTTTGTTTTTTCATAGCAACTTTTTCAGACTTTTTATGCTCTTCTATTTTCTTCAAATCACTCTTTTTAACTTTTCCACCATACCCTTGAAACTTACTATCGGGATATCTTTTTTGTGGATTTTTTCTTGAACCTTTTGTATCATACCCTTTTCTTGTTGTATTTTTATTACCACGACTACCACGCATATATAATTTCATCCATAATTTAGGGTTTTCACTATAAGTTGTTATTTTATTAATATCTTCTATAGAATTCGGGACATCATCATCTTCCCACAATGCTTTTTGATATTCATATTTTCTTAATTGTTTCCCATCTTTTTTACGATATCCGGTTATATATTTTTTACCTTGTTCAGTTGTTCTGTTATACATTTGATAATCAGACCACGGCGCTTCATATTGATTATCTAATTCTACCTTAGGCATTTATATAATAATATATTAAAATTCAACAAAGACGGGTCCTTTTTTTATTTGTAATCCTTTTTGTTCTTTACCTTTTTTAATGATTTTCTTTTTCTCATTTCTAATGCCTTTCTTTGTGATAGGTTCGCCCCAGTGATATCTTGCTATAATAGGGATTAAATCATCTGGTATACGAGGATAATTCATTTTATACCATAATGCCCCATCTTTTTCATTTTTTATCTGTATGAATGATAAAGGTAATGGGTCTTTATGTAATTCTTTACCATCAGACCTTCTTTCATTTAAATATTCAGCAGATAATTCATAATCATATTTATTGATAATAGACATTTCTTTATATTTATTAGGAGCAACCTTACCGAATTCATAACTACTTCTACTATCTAATTCATTTACTAAATGGACAGCACCTTCATCTGTTTCATATAAATTAAGATAATCTGTATTACCTTTATGTTTGCGTGGGTCTTTATCTAATGATATTCTAACCTCAAAATCACTTCTACAAACGAATGGATTTTTTATTAAATTATATTTAGTTTTACCCATATCTGTGAATACCTTAGATAATTTATTTCGTTCATCATCAGTTAGAGGTTCTTTTACCTCGGGTTCTGGTTCAAAATTATCATAGACTATATCACATTTACCTTCTGCTATTAATTCACTCATATATATACTATTTAGATTTTAATTTTGATTTATTAAACATATCTATCTCAACTATATGATTTGATATTTCTTCAATTAGTATTTCGTCTTGTGGATGTTGTTTTAATAAGAGTTTTCTGGTTTCAATCAATCGCTTACGGACTGACCACATACCTAACTTATAAAAACCATAATTAATTCCTATTATGGATGAAAAACTTAATAATGTAATTCCTATAATTTGAAACATTTATACATTATAATATAAAAAAATTTTACAAATAAAATGGGTAGTTTCACTACGGATTATCTTCGGATTCGGGTTCTAAATCTAATGTGGATATACCCCTTTCTAATTTTTCTTCTTTAATAACAGCATCTACATCACGGACACATTTAATACAACAACAATCTATAGTTTTACATTTAGATTTAAATAATATAGATAATAAAACACCTAAACCTCCCATAACAGATACACTAAATATCATTAATTCTTCTAAAGTAAAGTCCGCCATTTTAGTCATTTAATACTATATAATATATTATTTTTTCTTGTAAGTCTTTTTAGCATCCTTCATTGCGGACGAATATTTATATGCTGGGTTTTTTGCTTTCTTTTCTTTATAAGTTTTTTGTAAATGTATCATCCAGTCAGTTTTCGCTTTTTTAGGCATTTTATATTAAGATAATATATTTTAATTTATTTAATTTTAATTTTATTTTATTCTGCTTCGGGTTCATTAGGTTGTGAATATTCAACTGGACTACTAACCATTTGATAACCTCCAGACAAGGCACCTCCCGCAGCACCTACTAATGCCCCCGCTCCCATAACAGCGCCTTGACCTAATACATTCCCCACTTGTGAGGGTGTAGGTAATTGATTGACTATACCTTGCGCTACTCCTTGAAGCACTCCACCCGCCACTCCCACAGCGCCAGACGCTACGGATGACGCCGCCGCTCCCACCGCTTCACCTATATTTGAGGGATTTGTATTTGAAGGTAATGGGTTAGTTTCTGTAGGTGATACTAAAACACCACTATCCGACGCTTCTGCTATTACGCTGGATGGATTTGATACTTGTTCATATAAAGTCCCCAGAGGTTTTCCACCCGAAGAAGGTGCTGTTGTTTTTAATTTAGTTTTCTCTGCTTTTACAAGACCAGATTGTTCATTTCTTATTGAAGTCCATCTTTTTACTTGACTTTCTATGAATTTTGCTTCACCTTCATCTTTATTTGATTTTGCCCATTTAATTATATCGCGTTCTTTATTTAATAACTGGACTTCACCCGGTCTTTCTTCTCTAACTACACCTTTTCTTTTCATAAAGAAATCATCGGGTATTCTTTTATCTCTAAATAAAGTTGATGAAATTTGTTTTCTTTCATTATCTAAATCATACCATTCTGGAGTAAGTTGAGGATTTGCCTTAGATGTCCTTGCTCTACCTTTTACTTGAAAAGGTGTAGGAGGTTTAAAATCACCGTATCTACCCGAATTTGCTGCTTGCGCTGATTGTCCTATCATTTGCCCTACATTTGCGGGTGATACAAACTTACCCCCTCCCGGTTCAGACGCGTCATCGCCTATTGATGATGGCGGTGGTTTCTTTTTACCCGTTAACGCGTAATGCTTTGCTTCTGCCAGTTTTTCACGAGGTGATGTTCCGAAACCCGGTGTCCTCGGCGGTGTAGGCGTAAGTCTGGGGGATGCTGAAGGTGTTGTTGTTTCACTTTCTCCACTTTTTAAAGTTAAAAGCAGACCTTCTGGTTGTGTGGTGTCGGGAGGTTGTATAAGTGGCACACCCACACCTCCCGCTATTAATTGAGATTTTGTCAATTTACCACCCAGCGGAGGATAATTAACATCACTAAAATAAGATACTGGTGAAGATGCTTTAGGTTTAGGAGTTCCTTTCTGCGATGCTTTTAGTTTTCTTGCTGCCGCTGCCTCCGCTCTTAATTGAGAAGGTGTTTTACCCTTTGCTAATTGTTTTGCTAATTCTTGAGCAAAATCTAATTTAGGGGATGCTGGTTTTACATTAGCAACTTTCGGAGGTCTAACAAATGCCGGTGGTGGTGGTGCTCCACCTTTACCTTTAGGTGCTACTACGCGTGGTGAAGGTCTCCCTATAGCGCGAGGAAGTCCCGCCGGTGCCGCTGGTGGCGGTATTATACCTCCGCCGGGAGGTGCCAGAGGTCCCGCTTGATTTACTTGTGCGGGTTGATTACCGCCACCCATTAATCTTTGCTCAATTCTATCCACTTGACGCCTTAATCCCGCGAGTGTTTCCCTATCCTTAGGGTCTCCCGCATATCTATCATCTGAAGAACCCTTTACTAATCCGGTGCCCGCCGACTGGTCATATCTACTTCTATCACCAGCACCGAAACGACCTTTTTTACCTCTATAATTATTACCGAAAGGCGTCTGCCCACCGCCCATACCTAAATCACCTCTACCTTTCTTATATGGACCTCTTTTAGCAGATATTACATTTACTACCGAATATCCCTTTACTTGCTGAGTAGGTTGATTATCTATAGTAATTTCACTTGTTTGCTTCACACCTTTTTTACCTTTACGATGCTTACCTTTATTTTTAGATTTACGACGCCTCTTCTTACCTTTCTCTGATTTACTTATATTCACCCGACGCGCTAATTCGTTAATGATACTGGTATTCTTTTCATTCTGATTTAACACCCTATCTAATTTAAATTTACTATTATTGAAATATAAACTCATTGATATATTATAATATTTATTTATTTATTAAAGATTTTTAATAATTATTTATTATATATATGGGATATCAAGTCATAAAAAAAGGTCAAGTATTTAAAATAAGAAATAATCAAACTGGGAAACTACATAAAAATACATTTAAAACTCGTGCTAATGCCGAGACACAATTAAGAAATAGATTACGCTTTCAGAAGTTAATGGCAAAGAATAGTAGAATTAAGAAATAGTTATTATTTATTCTTCAAGGATTTTATTGATTTTAGATACATATTCACATAAAGCGTTATTGAAATCATTTGAGGTAGTGTGAGGTGTTTCAAGAAACAATTGATATTCTTGATATACTTTATCTATTTTAGCAAGTCTGATTTCATTTTTAGAATGTTTTTCACAGATTAAATCACCTTTACCAGAATGCTCTTCCATAATGAATTTAACTTCTTGAAAATTACCATTATCACTTTCACAAATTTTCTTAATACTATTAAGACGAGATAACGCAGACGCTAATTTCTTTTTTTGTTTGTCCATATTTTTATCTTCTTTAGATTTTAATTCAACAGTCCCACCGCAGAGTTCTTCAAATTCAACACCCCCACCGCAGATTTCTTCAAATTCTTCTTTAGTTTCTACTACTACTACTTTTTCTTTGAAACAGAACATTTTTTTACCGTCTTCTGATTGAACTATATTACAGTTATTATTTTCCTCAATAAATTTATGTAATTCTTCTTGAGTTTCTACTACTAAATCTGCTTCTTCTTGTGTTTTTACACCACAAGAAAGCGGGATTTTACCACTTTTTAAATCTGCTTGAAATTTAAATTCTTCAAGAGTATGAATTTCATCTTTTAAATTTTCACATTCATCTCGCCAATGTTCATAATCTTCTAAAGTTTTTGTAAGGTTATCTGCTTTTTGTCTTGCTTCTTTTAGATGTTTTTTTAAATATTCTTCAAATAGTTCCTTTGCTGATGCTACTTCTTTTAATTTTTTATTTTCTTCTAATACTTTTTTCAATTTACTTCCACTGCTCGCTGAGGTATTATATTCTTCTTTTAGAGTATTTAGATTATCAACTTTTTCTACTACATCACCAATATCTCCTAGAAGGTCAAGCAGACGCGGTCCTTCATCAGAGTAGATAGTATCTAATATACTCGTCATATTTTCTCTTAGTTTTTCATTTTCTTCTTTTAGAGTATTAATTTTATCTTTTTTTCTAATAACTTTTTCTTCTAAATCTTCTACTTGACCTTCTAATTCATCATTTTCATATAAGAGATTATCAACTTTGTCAATACACTGATTTCTTTCAGATACTATTTCAGTTAAATCTTCTTCAAGGTCTTTTACCTTTTCTTTAAGACTATCTTTATCTTGTTCAAGAATATCTTTTTCTTCTTGAAGAGTATTCACACTATTCCAGACGATACTGAAATCTTCTTTACTTACAGAACCATTTTTAAGTTTGTTTAATTCTTCAAGTTCTTTTACCTTTTTTTCAAGAATTTCATTATCTTTTTCAAGTTCATTGATATGTTGAAGGCAGAATTCAGACGGGTTTGACGGATAGAGATTTTCTCCAGAAAACATTTTTGTTTTAGAAAGTTTTAAGTTTTGTTTTTCTTGCGCTTTAGCGAGAGTTCTTTATTACTTTTTTTATATTTTTTGTGTGTGTTTAGGGTTGATTTTAATATGGTATTTTTTAAATATTAATTTTACATTTATTTTTTGTGGGCACTTATACTTAACATACGGCGCAGTAATACTTAACATTTTACTCAGTATCTTTTTATATTATATAGATATATATGAATTCACATCTACCCTCAAAAATATTATATATAGATAGTCGTGATGCTTCACAATATCTCGCTACTGATATAGATACGGGTTATGATTTAACATCTTATTTTAAATATGATTTAATAGAAAAAATAGAAGTCCCATCAAATCAAGTAATCTTTGTATCATTAAATTCTACTACAATACCTTATAGTTTCTATAATATCCGTTCTGGTGTCAATGATAGAATTGATGTTAAAATTGAGGAAGAACATTCTTCTGGTGCTTATCAAGGCGCTTCAACAAAAGGAATAACTATCCCAGCGGGGAATTATTCATCTATTACATTAGGTAATTTTTTATCAACTGAATTATCTTCAACCGCTTTTAATGTCGGTAATGTCGGCACAGACCATTCATTCACAACTACCGCGGATTATGATAGTGATACTCAAAAATATGTATTTACATTCACACCTACGGGAATATCAATTAATAAAACTTTAAGAATTCAATTCTTATTTTCTACGGGTCCAGCATCCGGGACACACGCTAATATAGAATTAGGTTTTTTAAATGATAGTGATTTTGAATATACTTCTAATACTGGTTCTTTCGCATCAACTATAACTTCTTTTAATTCTATTAATGTTGTAGATATTAATGGTTCTATCCACGGCGTGTATATTAGAACTAATTTAACATCTAATAGCACATTAGATAGTCAAAATGGAACATTCTCAAATATATTAGCAAGAATACCTATTAAAGTCCAAAGTGGCGGTGTTATTTTTAGAGAACCTAATAATTCTGTCCATAAAGCATTAACTCAACATAAAAATCTTTCTCAAATTTCTATTAGATTAACTGATGAAAGAAATAGATTATTAGATTTAAATGGTCTTCATTTTCAATTAGCAATACAATTTGATTTTGATTATTTAGAAAATGTTATACCTCCCGAAACTGCTATGGAAAGAAGAGATAAACAACAACAAAGAGAATATACCGTTGATACTCAAAGTGGTGAACAATCTAAACAAATAGCATTACAAAAAATTATGGCACAAGAAAATCTTAAAGTTAAAAATAAAGGCGGTCGTCCTAGAAAAGTAGGACGCCCAAAACTAAAATAATTTATTCACTATTCTTATATTATTATTAAATACTGTAATATATAAAATGGGTATCTTTACCAGATTAGGAAATAAAATTGCTGATGGTATTCATTCTGTTGCTCGCGTCGGTAAAAAAATTACTGGTAATGTTTCTCGTGTAGGACATAAAATTGCTTCTGTGGGTAAATCCGTAGTGGGTGCTATTGAACGCGTCCCCGTTATAGGTCAAGCACTTGCTCCGGTGACGGGGATTGCGAGGTCTGCTATCGGTTTAGTAGAAGATGTCGCCGATGCTGCCGGGGGTGCTTCTAAACTTATGGGGACTGGTGCTAAATTAATTAGAGCGGGTCAATCTGCTGTTAATAAAGGCGATGTTTCGGGTGCTAAAGAAGTTTTAAGGTCTGCTGGTAATTTAGGTATCGGCGGTAAAGCACAACAAAATATACAAAAAGCAAGACAAGCAATCGGTTCTGCTAAATCACTCGCCGGTATGGCGGGCGGTGCCGTAGGTGAAAGTAAAGCAAATCTTATGAAAAATGTAGTCCAAGCAAGAGAAGCAGCGCGCGCCTCAACTTCTTTTAACTAAAATAATGATATATTTAATTAAAATCTTTTTATTTTATATAATATAAATGTCATCTGAATATAAAAGAATACAAAATACTTATTATTTTAATTTAACCTCCGCTCCTATTGCTGCGGGTGGTCTTACACAAGAAATTAATTTCCAAATACCTTCTTTACCCTCATTTCCTAATGGTGAAAGTAAAACTGGTATATTTAGATTATTAAGTGCTACTGTCGGTAATCAACATCCACTAAATAATATCGCTAATAATTCTGGATTTTATTTAGATTTTTCTGGTTTATCTTTAAGACCTCAATGTTTCGGTGGCGACCAAGGAATATCGTTTCAAGCAGTTAATCGTTTCTGGATACCTAATAAATTTACGGATACCGTCACTACTCACGGCGCAAGAACTATAACTTCCGACGCATATCAAATCCCCGCAGTCATAACTGATGATGGTGGAGGTGCTGGTGTTAATAGCACACAACGAGCATATAACGTCCCCGCAGTTGTATCAACATTTACAGCAGAAACAGTCGCTAATGGTTTCGCGGGATTAGAATTTAATACTCAAACCGGTTGTGAATTATCAAATCCTTATGAAGTTATCTGCGGTAATCCTT
>TARA_R110000796_G_scaffold20685_8_pt1 | contig 10373 bp, 11 predicted proteins | sample TARA_R110000796 | Tara Oceans TARA_R110000796 (sample SAMEA4397815) | marine metagenome | biome: Polar Biome; feature: [SRF] surface water layer (ENVO:00010504); material: water (ENVO:00002006), including particulate matter (ENVO:01000060) such as... | depth 5 m | reverse complement strand
TTCCATCACCTCTTCGAAAGTTGGAACGTATACACCAGCACGAATACCGTGTTTGGCTTTCGCCTTTGGCGTGGCCTCTTTGACCATGCGGCTTGTAACAGGGTTGACTTCTTTAAAGTCGATCTTGTAGAACTTGCTAACGTCTTTGATCACAGAGCGAAGTTGCAGCGTGTTAAAGTTGGAAATAGGAACAACCGTTGTCTCTCCCCAGGCCTTAGCCAGGATTTCCTTGAGTCCAAACGCATCACTAACGTCATAGTCAATATCTGGATAGTCCTTCGCGTCGGAACGCAAGAATCTGCTGAACAGCAGACCATACTTGATGGGATCAACTTGCGTGATCCCCAGCACGTAGGATACCAAAGAGCCTGCGGCAGAACCGCGGCCCGGGCCTGCTAACATGTGTTCGTTTGCCATATCTGATACAGCTTTCATAGTAAGAAAGTACTTGCTGAACCCTCTTTCGTTAATGACGGTAAGTTCGTGCTTGAGTCGGTCAATGTATTCTTGGTTCTCTGATAAGCCTAACTTTCTTAGGCCGGCGATAGACTCTTTGATTAAAGCTTGCTCGCCTGTCACTCCCTCGGGAACAACAAACCCTGGCAGACGAACTGTGTCGTCTGGCATAAAGTCTTCGACAAGCTCATGGGCAATCCAGTGTGTCCTGACTAGAGAGTCGTGCACAATATCGTCGTCGTAAGAGACCCCGCATTCCTTAGAATAGGTCTGATAAGACTGCCACATCTGATCACCGTTTTTGGGATAAAGCTCCATGCCCATTTCCTCAATGCCGTCAGGCAATTCAGACTTCAGGTAGTCCGGCGCGGTGGTCGCATTTAACCAAGCCAACCGTTTATATAACTCTCTGTCTTTCCAGGAGTCCGGATCCGGATAGTGGCTGTCAGCAGTTGAAATCAACTCGATACCAAACTCTTTTTGCATTTGTATAACGTACTTGTTCAGCCTGTGTTGTTCCGGTACGTTATTCCATTGAAGCTCTCCGTACCACCTGTCTCCGAGAGTCGCGAGCATACACTTTGTTGTCTCACGCATCGCGCTTAAGATCGCGTCTTCGTCTTCTCCAATCTTTCTGCTTTTTGTCTTACCCTTCTCGTTAACGTACTCTTCATAGATACAGTTGTCCCAGTAATCTCCAGCGTATACACCGCCTAGGCAAGCAGACGAAGCTATAACACCTTCGCCATATTTTTCAAGCATTTCGTAATCAAGTCGTGGATAACGATAGAAGTTGTCTCCTTGATGGGAGTCAGATACAATCTTGTAAATGTTACTTAAACCTGTTTGATTGAGCGCCACCAGGACAATATGCCTGCGAGCATTAATCTTGTTTTTCGATTTGCGCTTCGAAGCACCTTCGTCTTCAGATGTGACCTTATCTGCTTCTGCAGCCATTTTCTTCGCGGTCTTTTTGTCTTCTTTGGCGCGTACATATTCTTCTTTCCACTCTTTAATAGACGGCACAAAGTATGCTTCGACGCCGAATATCGGCTTGAACTCTTTACCGGCGGCCTTCATCTTTTTGGCGTGAAGCACCTGATAAGACAGGCCGTTCATATTGCCGTGATCTGTCAGTGCTAGAGCTTGCATGCCGTTCTTGTATGCAAAGTCCATGTGTTCTTGTGGATAACCAAACCCGTCAAAAGCGGATCCAGCTACGCTGTGAGCGTGTAAGCCCACGAAAGGAATCTTGGGTTGTGCCCGTTCCATATGTTCTCCTTAATTGTTACTATATGAATGTAGTAATAGCCATCTTAAAGTAAACTACAGAGTATCAAGATTTTTTTTAATCAGGAACTGAATAGTCATCTCTAAAGTTAAGAACTTCGGCATTGGAATAAAAGGAAAAATTGCGTGCACGGTAAAAACACACGTGACAATTGCTGTTCTTAGAGCAATTGAGCATGCGAAGAAAAGATGAGAGAAGAAGCCTGAATGGCCGTTCTCCTTCGGGTGCTTGGTAAATATATTATTCATGATCCACTCCTATTTCGTTCCACTCTGAATATTTCAAAAGTTTAGGCTTTCTGATCTCAGGGTTGTTTGAGATGAATTCACAATAACTAGACCAGCAGTCGATTGTTGCATATTTTTCAATCTCGATTATGGTGTAACTAGAAAAATCTAAACCGTTAAAGACTTTTTTTAAATCATAGTCTCGATAAGAGTATCGCTCTTCCACGGGAAGTTTCTCTTTTTCCTCGCCGTCTCGTACCCAAAGGCCAGATGAGGTTGTAATCGACTCCTCAACAAGCTTGTCCATTTGCTGCGAGTTAAAAGTAAATGGTAGATACTTGTTGTTTTTAACATTTTCCCCGCTGTACGTGAAGACAACTTGATTTTCTAGTAGCGTCTTCCTGTGCTCCCTCATAATCCAGGGGTCACAGTAGCCATAAGGCCACGCTATAAAGAATTTGTCAGGCTTTAAATGATTACTCAAGGATCCCAAGACATTGTTGGCTGTCTGTGCTCCAAAAATAGCGGACCAAGCTAAATTATCTCGCTTGTTGATGTCTTTTATCGCTAAAGGAACATAGTAAACTCTAATTGGCTTTTTGACAGCGTTCTTGTCGAACTCGTAGTGACGGTAATTGTAGACAGGGTCCTGTATCTTCTCACCGATCTGATATCTGATTAGCGGCGAAACAGAATCGTCGCAAACAATCCATATGCTGTCGCAACCAGCGTACGCGCATTCGGCTACTGCCCTCTCTACTGCTAAGTAATTCGGTCCGAGTGGCATCAAACTTTCATGCCATGGCATGTTAAAGTCAGTTTTCAGTCCGGACACAGGAACTACTCCTGCTATGTGCTTTTTTAAAGACATGTATAAACCGGATATACGTCCCGTTTCCATGGAGCCATGGCGATTTCTTTTCCTAAACGTCGCTGCAGCAGATCTGTTATCTTGAACCTGGCCATCGTATCGCTATAGTCAAAGCTTTTTAACTCGTCCTCGGTTAAAAACGACTCACATAGCAGATCCAAGTACTTTTGGTCGCCGTCGATCCGCAAGGTCTTAAAAAGTTTGATCTTGCTAACAAATTTGTCTTCAGTCGTTAGCTCGTCGAAATCTAAATCGTAAAGCCCTTTGCAGTCAAACCAGTCAATCACTCGATAGTGTTCTATGTTTCTCTGCAAAGTCGCGCCAACAACGTTTTCGGTGTCAAACAAATGCAGTTTTTTATACTGAACTATAAAAGAGTTTCTTTGTGTCACAACCTTTATAAGTTTCTCTTCCGGAACCACTCTTATGTTGGATATTTTGTCTACGAAAGGTATCAGCCCTAGGTTATAAAGCTCGTAAGACTTTTCTGCCCATGTGGCTTCTACGTCTTCGTATGAATGATGGTGAGGCTGCCGATTCTTAATTAGGAAAAAGCGGTTATCATGGGCGAACTCGACTGCGTCGATATCTGCTCCAATAACAACATTTTTCCATTTAAAATCAACATCCACAATCGCCTTTCTTGTCACAAGTTAACTTGGCGTCCCTGTTCCGCTTAATAGTTCGGTGCCACTTCTTAAGCAAGCGGTAGTGCTTGGGAAGCTCTTTACATCGGCCACCCGCTTTCTTGTAGCGGATGCCAGTTACCCACGCAGCGACCCAGATCTTTCTATCCGTGGTATATTTGCACTGCTTTTTAACCTTCGGCAACTGTCTAACAATGTGTGCCATCCAGCTTCGCGCGGCTGACTCTGGATTAGTCCTGTCGGTGCCATACATCTTTTCATAGATTGGCCACTGTTGCAAAACACCAATAGCCATCGGAAGCTTCTTGCTTTTACTAAACTTTCTATCACCCTTGGCTAGCGGGTTGAAGCCAGACTCCACACATGCTGCAGCCAGGATCATACCTCTCATAGAAGGGGGCGGATTGAACAATTGCTCTATTTTTATTAAGGTATCGATCACCTTAGTAGACGGGTTGCGGCTGCGTCTACAATTGTGTATAGCCTGATCCTTGAGTTCTTCGTAAGAAACTTCGTTATCAGAAATCTGTCGAAATTCTGGTATATCGATAGAAGTCGACAGATTAATTAAGTTCTCATATTTTGATCCCTCCGTGTCGACATTAACGGGCTTGTGAAAGTCCGGAGCGGGGGCATGTGCTGTTAGGCTGGTGGCCACTAAAGTAGCGATAATATTCAACATTTTATAAACCTCATAATAAACGTAATTAGTTGTCGAGTATGCCTACGACGTGATTTTCTAACACTACACAGTGTTTTTCACCAAATATATTTAGCTCCTCCACCATGTGTGTAGGCACAACCAACTTAGAACCAAATTTGAATTCAGATTCTGGGCCGGCTTTGAGTAGTGTAACTAAAGAGTAAGTCGACCTATCTTGTTTGTAGTCATCCGGCACTAGGATGCCGGACTCTTTTTTCTGTTCCGCCATCACTTCCACTACCAGGAACCTGTTAACAGGATAAAGCATTTATATCCCCGTAACCATTTTTTTAATTTCTTCAAAATAGTTCGTGAACTGATCGATGTCGTCATCTTTTGCTAGCATCCTATATGCTCGAACTGCCTGTCTCAGCTCGTTTCCAGTTAACCAGCCGTTCTGAACGTAGTTCTTTCTTAAGTCTCTCTTGTGTTCTTTATACGGTTCCATTTCATCTTCGATGGCCTTAAAGGCTTTGATAAAATCAACAACGTAATCTTCTTTGTTCTGGTCACTCATGTCTGCTCCTTGTGAGTATTTAATATACTATAATAACAATAACGCAGTTATAAAGTAGAATTTAAACTTTATGTTATCTCGCAAGAACCGCCTGAGCATGCCAGTTCACCAGACAAGTCTGTGTCATCGTCTAGTTCTACGATCTTTGTCAAGTCAATGTCTTTCAAAGCTTCAATCAGTACCTGATATTTCTCTGGTGAGCAGTCTTCGAAGGGCGCTTGTATGTAGCTACCTCCGTCAGCGGGCAACACGCTCAGACCATTATAATGGGCCCTGTTTTCCCACATCCATTCTCCTACATCGGTCCACTCGCTATCTCGGATCGAAACAGTTGCCGAAACATTATGTGTATTTTGCCCACTCCTGTGACCAAACTTTACCCACTGACTGGTGACCTCTTTAAGGCGCTTAAGCAGCTGCAGTGCGCTCTCTTGTCTAGTAATCGCACCTTCCGGCGCCATCTGTGGTACCCCGATAACGGCGGTATCGTGCGGTCTGAAGTATTCGTCTTCTACTAGTTCAGGGTGATTAATGTAGAGGTGCATATATATCGATTCATTTTTGCCAACTCTTAGCCGGCGGATATAGTAATCGTTGTGCCACGCGTGGATTCCAGAACTAGTGCCAAGAGCCAAAGAAGTTGTTCCGGCTGGCTTTACGCATGTGGTTCTAGCTGCTTGTCTGACACCAATGATATCTGCTACCCTCTTATTTTCGTCTTTAACAACCTGCGCAGCAGACTTCATGTCTAAGGCCAGAACCCTTCCGGATGCGATACCTGTCATGGAGACGCCGATCAGCGCGTCCTTCTCTGTAGTTCTTTTCCAGATATCCCTGAGATAATGGAAGTCTGTATATCCTGCTTGTAGTGTCGCGATGAAAGAAGCAGCGCGTGAACGTGCTTCATAGTCTTCTTGAGTGTCGACGTCGGATACGTTTACTTCCGACAAGTTACAAAACTGATAAGGTCTCAAAGCGATCTCGCAGCAGGGGTTTGTTCCCCAGTCTTTGTCGTTTGTAAAGTAGAAGCCGGGCTCACCTGAGCCACTTGCTTTCACTCTTTCCCAGATCTCGTCAAAGAAGTCTTTGGTGATCAGGTGTCTCATCAAGACAACAGAATTGTTGGCTCTTCCTCTTTGTGGGTTTGCCTCCCACCAGTTTCCTGTTTTTGCTGCCAGCATTTCTTTGTCATCAGCTGAAAACAACGATATGAGAGCAGCACGACGAATGCCCCCGGCAAGAACAGCATCAGCGATATAACAAATAATGTCGTGAACTTCGATAGGCTCAAGCTTATCTCCTTCTTCTTTCTCACAAAGAATTCCCTCGACCCTCAGAAGGCACTCCTTCAAGGGCTGCGGGCCAGGGGCTTTACCCCCACTAGTAACTAGTGTGCTTCCTTTAGGACGGATGTCAGAAAAGTCAAATTTTATCTTCGATCCGCCTTTAAAGTAGGAACGCATCAAAACCTTTACTGAGTCAGACCAACCTTCAATTGAATCGCCTATAAGATATCTTCTGGTTCTATTCGAATTCGGCTTCCTGATCTCTGGCAATTTTTCTATGTGGTGACCTTGGACAGAAAACCCGACACCAGTTCCTCCAAGTAGGAGAAACATGCACTCGCTAAAAGCGTCACTATGATCAATAGGCATAAAGGCACAATTATAAATCCTGTTAGGAGCCACTTCAATCGGCTTGCCGCCGAACTGCATCGATCGCATAGAAGGTAAAACTTTCTTTTCATAAACATATTTATAATTTTCCTCGATCTCCCCCTTGAGATCTGGATACTTCTTGATGTGCATTTTCTTGTTTCGTGTAACTAGTTCTTTCCAGGTTTCTCTTCTTTTTTTGTTCGGAAGGTACCTCGCGTACTTCATGTGTACGGTTATGTCGGACAGAATCTTATTGGGTAGCAGCATATGTTCCTCCTTATTTGTTTTGTCTGTGTTTCTTGTATTTCTCTCTCAAAGAAGCCGCAAGATCTTCCGGTGTCGCAGATTCAAACGTTGGAGCTTGAGCCTCGGCCAGTACTTTTAATTGTACTGTACTCGTATCAATAAACATCGGAAAGACCAAGCCGTCAGGACCAATTCTGTTCTTTGCGATGAAAAGCCTGGCTGTATTGGCGTTCTTATCTTTAATCGTTCTGGAGATGGAGCAGATAAAGTCTGCCACAAAACATTTGTTAAAAGCTTCTGATATCGATTCCATTGTAACGACTTCTGCGTTTAATCCTGTTCTATTGGTTTGCGATGCTGTCCACAAGGGACATTTGTTTTCCTGCGCGATTGCGCGGAGATCTTCATAAATAGAACCGAGTTCATCTCTTTTCTCTCTAAAGTTTGTAGTTGACCTCAACAAATCGGCGTAATCTACTATAATCATGTCAATTTTCTGATCTCTTTTCTTTAGTTTTTCTATATGACTTTTTAATGTATTGCAGCTAGCCGTCTTAGTCGGATACTCCTTAATGATCAAACTACCCTCTAGATCGCTGATACTCTCAAGTACCTCTTCTTTTCTTGCGAATAGCGTAGATAGAGGCACAGAGCTTAAGCAGCTATCGTACCTTTGACCGGTTACAGCTTCAGAGAGTTCTAGAGTATAATGTATAACGTTCTTGCCGGCCTTGATGGCATGCGCGCCTAGGTGGACCAGCGCCATAGATTTACCGGCGCCTGTTGGAGCGATGACTACACCCAACTCACCTGAACCCAAGCCATTCTTCATGAGGCTATCGACTTTCGGCCAGCCAGTCGTAACTGGACTTCTAGCTTTTACCTCGTACCTTAGTTCAAAATCTTTTAAAAACTCATGACCGAAGTTGTTGTCGGTGCCTAAGTTGAGGGCGTTGTCGATTACGCGTCGGACTTCGTCATAAGATGAATTCTGAATTAAATCGACCGAGGTCATCAGCGCCTCTTTGAGCTTCTGCTTTTTACAGAAATCCAAAGAAGTTTCTCTAATATATTTTTCATCTTGCACACTGCTAATACAGATCCTAGCGAAATAGTCTCTCACTTGCTTTTGCAAAGCGTTGTTGTGGCTCTCTAACTCTGTTCTAAGTACTGCCGCTAAAATTTTGTTTGTTGGGTGAACATTGTACTTTTTGCGGTAATTGAATAACTTTGTCACGAAAACTCGCAAGTATTTTAGTTCAAAAAACGAGGTATCGAGTACCTCTTCGATCTGATCCGCAAAAGGGCGATCTTCCATAATCATTTGTGCTAAAGATTCTTGAAACTGCTTTCCGTATTTAGAAAAGCCAACGTTGGTTTCCATGTGTGTGTCCTTATATACCATCCCTTAAAAAGTAAGAATAGTTTATCGATTGTCTAGGGCAATCTTGTTAAAATGCCGGAAAAGATCGACGAAGTTAATTTCTCCAAACCCGTCTTTTATCATCATCTTAATTAGCTCGGTCTTGTTAAAAGTTTGATCCGGATCTTGCAAAGTTGCGTTGACCAGGTTTTTTTCGTCGATGCTCAACAATGGAGCGTAAAGCTGCATCATTTGATAATTTCTTTTCAGCATCTCTTCAGACTCTAGAATATTTCTGTACGCTTTGATCTCCCCCCCTTCTAACTCTTTTTTGCAGTGTGTTATGATGTCGGAGAACGTTTTGGTTTTGCCCTCTTTTAAAAAAGGAAATCTGCGAGATATAGTTTTTAGGCCGACGCCCGGAATCCCTTCAATGTTGTCTGACTTGTCGCCCGCCATGGCTCGTGCCATTGCAAAGTTTGTTGGGTGGATACTGAACTTGTCAACAATGTTGTTTTTGTTCAAGATCTCTTTCTGGACCGGTCTGTATAAAACTGTTTTGTCGTCAAGAAGTTGAAAGAAGTCCTTGTCGCTTGAAAGAATGATCTTGTCATAATCTTCTAACAACTTGTGTTTTGAAACATACGCAATGATATCATCAGCTTCCGTCGCGTCAAACATAAACTGGATAACGGGAATCTGATTATAATAATCGACCAATCTTGACTGCTGCCAAAACTTATTGTCGGTCTCCTCATCATCTGACATGTTTCTAATTGCGCGATTGAGCCTAATCGGCTTTCTTCCCGCCTTATAGTCTTTCTTGATTAACTTTCTCTTTTTAGAACCACCCGCACCGTCCCAACAAATGACAACCATGTCGGGTTTTGATTCTCTAATAACCTTCTGCAAACTTTGTATACACCCGCGCAAGCCGCCGATGGGTGCACCATCGGTAGATATGCTGGGGTTAACAATGTAGTTGCGAAAGAAGAGATTTAGCTGATCAACGATCAGCACTCTTTTACTCGAACTCATACTAGCCTCTCTTATTAAGTATCTCTATAAATTCTACTAACGACTTTGTTAGTTTTGTAAGGTATGAAAGAATATATTCCATCTATTTTCCTGGCATCTAAAGCCATTCGTTGTAAATGCTCTTCCAACGTTGGTTCCATCTGGAAAAACTTAACTTTTAAATAGGTCTTTTCCACTTCTTCTGATACTGGTTTTGCCGGGCCAACAATAGTGCAAACTGTGATTCCACAGACACCGCGAAGGTTGTCTGTCACGATTGTAAGTTTCCTTTTTCTTGAAGATCTCATGATGACCTCTGCTTCGTACAGAGTGTCTTTGAAATATTCTTTTATTAAACTTTTAAGAGAGTTCATCGAGTTTCCTCCACTTAATAATTAGTTCAAAGTTTATACATTTCAATTGTATTATCGTTGGTAGTGTAATATACCCTCTTTACGCCGACATGCTTTAAAGCTTCGTGGCACATTGAACAAGGTTTGCTAAACCGGAATTCACCACTTCTGTTTATTCTGCAAACATATAAATCTGCGCCAGAAGTTACGTCGCGCGACAATCCCAGTATACACCCAAGCTCGGCATGCACAGTCGCATGCCCACGCAATGGACTTCTAAAACGTTTGCCGAAAGAGGAATAATTTTCTTTGTTATAGGAGGCGTTTATGACTGAGCCGCCCTTTAAGAGAAGCGCGCCATGGCGGATTTTACCGTACGGGCTACCGTAGGCCATATTTCGTGCCAAAGAAAAGTATCTGTCAACCTTCTTTGAACGAGTAATCTGTTTGCCAATAATGCCTGTTCTTCCCTTAAAAGGTCTCATCTGTAACCTCCATAAGAAAATATAAGAACCTTGTTACAAGAATAAACTATTCAATGTCAGAATCAACGTCATAGAAGTCACCGGCCGGCCCCTCTTTGTTCTCAAACCTCATGATGATTTCTTTATTCATAAGTTCGACGACTCTGTCCTTAAACTTATCATCTTTTAGCTTATCAGTCCATCCGGACGCTTGAAATTTTTCTGACGTACCGTCTTCGTAAATCAAGCTGTACCAGGCTCCGGAACTTTGTAAGGAGTCCGAAACTTTGATTGCCTCGAACCAGCTTTCTTCGTCTTGGATACAAGCGTCTTCAGAGCCCCATAGGATCTTGAACGTGCATTGCCGGCCCTGAGTGCCAAACCTACTCTTCTTTAAAGTAACCTTGACCTCAGAGCCGATCCTAAAACCATTTTCGTCAGTAACAAAAGAAGCTTTAGCTTTTCTAGAAGTCAGCCACATTCTTAATGAATAAGTATAGGACAAAGATTTACCACCTGGCGTAAACCAAGGTGTAGTCATTGCTTCTGCTATGTTACTA
>TARA_R110000796_G_scaffold1193_3_pt1 | contig 10377 bp, 14 predicted proteins | sample TARA_R110000796 | Tara Oceans TARA_R110000796 (sample SAMEA4397815) | marine metagenome | biome: Polar Biome; feature: [SRF] surface water layer (ENVO:00010504); material: water (ENVO:00002006), including particulate matter (ENVO:01000060) such as... | depth 5 m | reverse complement strand
TTAGAATTCTTTTCTTTATCTGTTCCATAGGCCTGACTGTATTCTAGCCCAAGAGTATTAATACATAGATCTTTTAAAGTGTCTGCAAGTCCATATATTTTTACAAACTTACCAAGATTATCATCAAACAACTTATCTACATTTAAGTTTTGATTATTAAAAGAAAACCATTCTTTTCCATTAATAGTCTCTCCGAATATATCAGTGACCTCAACCTCTCCGCTCTCAGATAGCCTAGTCCTACTACTTATGCGAAGCTCAGCCAACTTAAGAGCAATGATATAGTTGCAGGCAGTATTCTTTCCACTTTGTTTCTTCCCAGCGAATCCTAGTATCTGAGTCATAACTATTCCTATTATTAGTTGTCAATTTCTGGATAAATGTCTCTTAGAACTTCTAATCGATCTAAAGCGTCTACAAGTAGATCTAGTGCTTCGTCTAGATTCTTGTGAAAATCACCAGTTGAATGGTCGCCAATACCAGCTGCATTATTTGTCAATAGCTCAAGTGACAACTTGGCCTTTTCGTGATCTGCAATAGCCTTATGCCACATGTATTTACTCGCATATTTTTTTACATCTTCGCTTGTCATATTAAATTTCCTTATAAACTTCCATAGCTTTTTCAATAAATGGTTTAATGTCTGAAGTAACGGTATCTACATTCAATTCTCCGATATCTGCTGCGTCGAAACTTGGGAAGTATATTCTATAGAGCCTTCCACATTGCTCTTCTATTTTTTTAGCAGCCTTCTGCCCTGCGTCATCATTATCCATGAGACACACCAGAGATAGTGCTCCAGACTCATCCAACAGGTTCTTTTGATCATTATTAAATGCAGTTCCAAATATAGCAACTACATTATGTATCCCTGCTTCCGCAAGTCTCCAGACATTTCCCGGAGACTCAACAAGAATTGCAACCCCACTCTTAGATATTTCATCTTTGGCTACCCAGTAATTATACAGCCATTTCTCTTTTTGGAAGCCTTTACTATGCATCCATTTAGGAAAATGACGACATTTTTCTGTAGGGTTGTGATAGTTATTACACGAGTCGCACTTTTCAAATATGCTTCTACCCGTGCACCCAACTATAAAGTCATGATTATTATCATAGATAGGGACAACGGCTCTCTGGTACATAGGCTTGTTGCGTGTATCGCAATAGCCCACATCATAGTCTTCAAGAACCTTATTAGAAAACCCTCTATCTAAATAGTACTTACAAGGAACCTCTACCTTGTCTCTATATATTTTCTGGGTGATCCCACCTTGCTTGGCAGACTCTGAGCTTAAAGTGTTTACTAAATTATTAAAGTGTAGCTTTTCTACATTATGATTGTCAGACTCTAGAGAGTTAAAATCTTTCTTTAAAAACTTAAGGAGGAAGTCTACCGATTCTTTAAACGAAGCTTCTTTATCTCCTTCTTTTTCCCATCCATTGTTAACACGAGATAGTATTCCTCTTACCAAGTCTATCATCCCATTGCCAAATATCTCTTCGCACTGATGAGTCCTGCATTTATAATGAACCTTAAATTCCCCATTTGGGTAGAAGTTTAGAGCTGTCGGATTGTCCCCACCATGTATAGGACAGACAGACTTCATTAGTATATCATTTCTATATGCAATATTCATTCCAAAATAAGCATAGATTTGATCTATGTACTGTCCAGAGATCTTAGCCAATGTACGTACTTTAGCATAATCATATTTTTTAGAATGCGACATCTTCTGAACCATTATAACCCTCTCCTTCTTCAGTAAAGCCAACTCCACTATCTAACTCAAAGGCTGTTTGTCCTTCAACTACCTTGCCTAACTTACCCGTAAGCTCTACGTTAATGTAATCTCCGGGTTCAAGACCTTCTCCATGCCTAGCGATCAGAGGAACTAATTTCCTGTTACCATTTTCTGGGCCATCCTTAGCAATTTCTTCATCAGATTTATGCTTATAGATACTAAAGTTGGAGCAAAGCCAGATGATTCTATCAGAACCAGAAGCCGTATCAGTACTCTCTTTGGTTATACCATCTCTATTCAACTGAATAAACGTTAGAATAGGAACTTCATATTTGAGAGATAGATTATGCAGGGCTGTGATCATAAAACCGAGAATCTGGAATTCCTTCATGTCTCCCTTGATCTCAGCTGAGTCCATAAGTTTCAGGTAATCGTAAATAATTACGCAATCATTAGCCTTTCCCTTATCATTTAGTCCTACAACCCTGCTAATCCATCTTCTCATGACCGCAACCTGCTCTTCAAAGGCCGCTCCTCCGATAGTCTTAAAGTAATATGGTATATCTTTGATGTCTCTAGCAGCGTCCGTCACCCTCTTTCTGGTTGCTGGATCTTCTGCAAACTTTCCGGTCTCGATATCATTAATGGGAACTCCAGATAGCATAGCCATCATTCTATGCTGGTGATCTTCTTTTCTCATCTCTGTATCTAGGTTTAAGACAGGGATACCAGTCTTTGCAATATGTATCCCCATATTATCTGCTAGTAGGGTCTTACCAGTCTTTGGGCGTGCACCTATGACGTTAACGGTCCCTTTTCTAAGTCCTCCACCAATAGCAAAGTCGTATCTTGAGAATCCTGTTGCAACACCTATCTGATCGACAGATTCTTCTGAGAGCTCTTGCAAATGATCTTCAACATCATCAAACATCTTCGTTGGAGATTCATCTTCTCCAGCAATAATAGATGTAACATCCATGACAGCGTCTTCAGCGATCCCTAGTATCTTTCCAATAGGTTCGTCACCTTTAATTTTAAGATACTTCTCTTTAGTTAGGTCTAGTTGGTCATACATCATCCTAGCTATTTCTAGCTTACGTATTTTTGCAGCGAACCTACGAACATTCTCCAGAAGTACGGGGAACTTAATGACCGAAGACATATGCTGAACTTCTTGAGTATTAAAGAAATCTGAGAACCCTAATTCTTTTGCGGCAGACATCATAGTAGGTGCGTCCATAGCAGTACTGTCATCAGCTTCTAGAACATGCTTCATACATGAAAAAAGAATAATATTGGATTCGTCAGTGAAGGAAGATTCACTAACTATATCTGCGACATCATAGTAGGCTTCCGATCCATATCGGAATATTCCTGCTAGGATTGCTCTTTCTGCTGGTAGGTCATTTAGCATATTATTTTCCACCTGTTATACAACGATTGCACTTCCAACGCTCTCTATTAAAAACCTGCGAGGGAAACATTTTATGATCTTTTCCACATGACGAACAACGAAAAGGTTTCTTTTCAGCAAGGTTTCTCCTACCTCTATTTGGATTAATCTCTGCTCCCTTATCTGCCTCCGCAGCATCCCTTAATTCTTTTTCTTCGTCAGAACTCAGTCTGATGGTTGATATAATATCATCAAACTTATTTTCAGAACTCTCTTGAGGTTTTTTATTATTGACAGGCTTCTTATCATTGCTAGTCTTTTTTCTCTTCCCCTTTCCCCGTCTCCGATTCTTATCCTTTTTCTTATCTCCTAGTGCTTCACGAATTTCTTCCTGACTGAATTGCTTAAGCAAATCTTTTAATTTTTCTTTATCCATGTCTATTTATTTTCGATCTCTGAAGGTTAATGTATAGGTCACTTAAATTCTTTACAGAAGTGGCCAAGTAAGTTAGTCTGTCAGCTCTCTGTTGAGCATAGGTTTTAATACTATCTAGTTTGGTTGCATAACCATCTTCTTTAATAGCTTGGCAGTATTGACTATCCCACGAGCCTCTATACTGATCTTCTCTTCCTGAGATCATTTTCTTAAGGTTGGAGGTCGCCCAGTTAACCCTAGCTATTTCTCTGTTATAAGATCTCTGCAAGTAAAAAGAAAATCCTCCTAGGAGAAGGGCTGCTTCCGCGCACTCTTCTACAGTAATCTTCTCCATCTGTTGTCTTGGCATAGACATGTATTTTTTCACAGACTGATCGTGAAAATCCTCAGAGTAGCCACCTATCCCTAGTTTACCCTCGTACTCATCGAGTACTGCCTCTACCTGATCTAATCGTTCCTTTGCTGTATTCTTAATCTCCATTCTTCTATGCCTTCACTATATGGTAATTCAATGTATGTGATATTATTATACTCGCACCACTCCTTCTTTCTCCTATCTTTCTTCTTTTGATTGATAAAATCTTGTGCAGAAGTATGAAAAAATGAATTAAACTTGTAATGTTGCTGTCCGTGGACTTCTATAGCGAGCTTAAGAGTGTTTATATAAAAGTCAAAATATGATCTTTCATATCTAGTGAGGGGAGCAAGAACTTCCTCCAAAATCTGAACGGTGGGGAACAACTCAATGAGAAGTTCCCTCGCCGTCAGATGAAGCTTGGAGCGAGGACGCATATCGTTTGCAGCTATAACATAACCGCTTAGCTTCCATGTATGAATCTCATTGTTTAAATCTCTGATTTTCATATTAACTCCAACAACCCTTTGCTATACCAAGACCTTGCAGTTAAGAGGGCTCAACTTACTGCTTGAGGTGACCTTGAGACCCCGACGTTTTGCTGTTTCATCAACTTCCAGTCATGAACGTCATAACATGCTGTTTCGGGTGCTGATGAGACCCATGTTTCTCTATAAGTTTCTCTACAGATATTCTACCGTGGTTTCCGCAAGGAACTCCACCTTCAACCATTTTATTTCCCAGAAAAGCAATATTTTTTGCTGCATTAAGATGAGACAGCTCATCATGTCCACACTTAAGGCACTTAAACTCATCTGTAGTTTTTCTATTGTCCTTATGGACATAGCCACAGGAAGAGCATCTTCTTGAAGTGTTCTTGCAAGGAACAGCGATAAAAGGAATTCCCTGATTCTCACATAGGGTCTGAAGTTCAGGAATGATCTTATCCTGTCCAAAGGTTCCCATATTTTGGCCTGTCTTAACCATGTCTATACAGAGTAAGGCTTTCTGGTTCTTGGCGACCTCAACAATCTTCTCACATACCTTTTTAATTTCTGCATGAAGTTGTCCATGCTTATTTATAATTTGTTTACGTAGAGATCGCCTTTGAGAGCTTTTAAGACCTTCTTTCTTACCGTTGTCAATAGTCTTGTTGAGCTTTCTTATTTTCTCAATATAATCCGCTACAACATCAGGTGCAGGAATAACATCTCCGCTATTGAAGACAATCCAATTATTTAAAGACTTATTGATGTCGAAGCCGAGAACTTTCTCGGGAGTATACTGCTGAACAAAAGGGACATCCACAGCAACTACAAAGCATTTTTGTTTTACTATTAAATTTCCACCAAATTTTCCAGAGTCCAAGTGGTCTGATTTGATTGAAAGACTATATGGAACTTTATAATCTCCAAAGACAGTGTGGAAAAGAATCTCTTTATTCTCTTTGTTTATCTCGACATTCCTATCTTTATTGTATAGGCTCTTGTTTTTAAAGGTAATCCTTGGAATCTTCTTTTGGATGGTTTCTTTCCAGTCTTTATTTCTTTTGAAATATCCAGCAAACCTTTCTAAAACATAGCCTACTAGCTGTCTCTCTATTCCTTTTTTCTTTTCGATAATAGGATACTTATCTAGAACATGTCTAATTCTATCTCGATACCCTGCCTGCGTGACCTCTGTGCCATCATCAAGCTCAACGTATTGCCCGAGCCCTACTGAATTAATATTTACAATTGATCCATTAGAAATTTCTTCGCGCACGCATTGTGAGATATCATTTAGCAGCGAGTTAGTGAGACTGAGCATCTCAATAAATTCAGTACTGTATTCAAGTCCCCAAAATTTAGCGTTCCTAATCATAACATCTACTCCTTAAAATAAGTTTTGAAAAATAAAATACCCTTTTGCGTGAGCACTCGCTTCGCAGGTAGGAAGGGCTAGAAACCTACTGGTTCAGGTGCAAATGGAACCTGCTCGTTTTGGACATTCTAACCATTAAAGTTAAGAACGAGGTAACTTACTTTATAGGGTTGGTTAGAAACCCCGACTTTTGGTCCTACATACATTTGCAGATAAGAAGTCTAACTTACTGCATGAGGCATGTATGGGGCCTCTGATTCGTACATAATTGATATACTAGGAGTTATAAGAGTTATTCTTTTTTGCTGGAAAGTAATTAGAAAGTCCTCAGCTAAGATCTCCATAAACTCTTTAATCATCTCTGGATCTGTTTTAGCTCTTGGATAATTGATTGCTGCTATTTCCCATCCTTCTTCCACATACCTAGGAGAGCAAACAAAAGTAGTCCTTGTAATTCTAAGTGGCACAGGCTTTCCAAAATGATTCTGCACTCTATGAATCTCTTTAAATAATTTCTTCTCATAGAAAGGAACTTTAGTATCCTCATAAATAGATCCAAGATATAACTTACATTCAAAGGTTCCTATAGCCTTAGTCTTCATTATACATTCCTACCATAGTTAGAACTTCTTTTCTAAAATTATCATACTCTTCTGGATTGTCCTCTAGGTATTTTGCTAAGTTGGTTTTCCCTTGAATCTTCTCTCCATTAGGTAGTTTAAGCCATGAGCCTGCCTTTGAAATGAGACCAAAGTCAGTCATAAGATCAGCCATCTCCATCTCTTTCCATATTCCTTTTCCATATCTAATATGGCTTTCTACCTTTTGTCCCGGAGGCCCTATCGCAGAGGTTGTAATCTGCCAGTGGATTGTTTGGCCAATCTGAGTGTCTCCTTGCATTAGCGGAACTGAGTGGCTCGCATATAGTTTCACATCAACCTGATACTTTAATGCGTTCCCTGACTTTTCTACCTTTGTTTTTCCTCTTCCAAACCTCTGCATGTTAGCCATAAGGTGGGTTATTCCAACTACGGTCACTCGATTGATTGGGAGAACGTTAGAAATTCTTCTACAGAACTTAGCTAACACCTTCTGTACGCTCATTACCTGATGGTCTGCAAGGTCTCCTGTTAACTCTGACTCACTAGACAAGGCAGAAAAAGAATCTACTACTGCCAAAGATCCGGGCTCGGTATGGACAATGTTATCAATGATACTGAGGTATTTCTCAGCAGATAAAATATTGCCCTCTGTAGAGCCAATGATCTGCATCTTTTCAGCATCAAGATCTAGGCCTGAAATTCCTTCTAGATCTCTTTTCTTAAGGCGTCCTTCTATATTAGCATAGTAGACTTTTCTATCATAGTGCTTTTGAGCATTAGCACAGAAGGTAAGGGCAGTAACAGTCTTACCAACCTTCTCGGGTCCCGTCATAATAAACAATGAACCTTCAGGTACTCCTCCTCCTAGGGCTATGTCTAGTTTAGGGCCAACAGACAGAATCTCTAGAGGTCTATCTACGATTGAAGAGGGATCATGAAGAACATCTCCATATTCCTTAATAATGTCCTTACTCATCTAGATCCCTTAGCTTAGAAATAATTGACTTCTTGTTATTGTTAGTCTTGTGTTTGACTTCTTCTGAGTCTTTAATATTATACTCTGTATTCTCAGGTCTCTCAATAACTTGTTTTGATTTTTCCTCAACTATTTTTTCAAGGAAGGGAGACCTTAGAGAATATGTAGACCAACACCTTTTGTCTCTTAACGCAGCGACAATAGATTCTTCGCCGTATTTCTTGATGAGCCGATTGGCTAGAGTGACTTGGTACTGATAGTACTTGCACCAGTCTTTATTCTCCCAGAACTTCATTGGGAGCTCTTTCTTCTCTCTTTGAGCCTTCTTCTCGCAGACAAGTTCTGTTATGTATTGAGGGCCTGATACCCATCCCTTAGGGGAATATCTAGAGGGATAACGACTTTTATCACTTCTGTTTTTTGCCAACTTTCTACTCCTTAAAATAAGTTTTGAAAAATAACCCTTTTGATAACGCATTCGCTTCGCAGATAAGAAGGGTTGAAACTTACTGGTTCGGGCGCGAATGGAGCCCGTCTATCTAGTTGATATTATGGATAGCTGAGTGCTTAGGCTTTGCAGGCATACTTTGACGAATCCTATCTACTCTTTCTGAGATAGCTTCAGTCATCACAGACATACCCTTGCTCTCATGAGGTTTCTTCTCGTCCTCCTTAAAAGTATCTGTATACTTTGATACAAGAGATTCCTCTCTACTTAGAGACTTAGATATCTCTTTTATTGACATACCATTAGAATACATTCCTTCAATGGAATATTTCTCAGCCTTTGTAAGATTCTTCGAGTTTGATAGTTTTCCCATTATGAGTCTCTTTCTGCGTTATGAAGCCAAGCAGTATTCTTGGTTCTTAAAAAATTAATATATTTACGAAAAACATCTTCGTTGGTTTCTTTGAATTCCCATTCCGGCCTACCAGCATGCCTTACTTGTTTCTTAGAAGTACCCTCTGAGTACATACCAATAGGATTATATAGCTTGCCATATCTTCCTCTTTTTACATAATACTTTATGCGACTCCCCGTTGTAATCTTCTTTGCATGGGCGTCATGATGATCCTCTTGATCTTCATCTAGCATAGGAAACCCTTCGCTATCCTTTTCTGTCTGCTTACCAGAGATAGTAAAAACATCTACTGTTCTACTTCTCTCTTCTATTTTATCTTCATTAATTTTATGGAACATTACTTACCTTTCTTTCTTCTTTTTTTTGTTGTTGATTCTTTTGTCCATTTAGTAGAACTACTAGGACGATCCATTTTTTTCATTCCATCAGACAGCTTATCAGACAGAGTGTCTACCTTCTTAGTCTTCTGTTCTCTCACCATATCCTCGACTTTATTTCTTCCAAGTTTTTTACTTTGCTTATCAGCATAGTGACCTATTGTCTTAGCCTCAGAAAGAGAATAATTATAGGCTGCATAGAATTCGTCTTCTTGGAAATTCCTATAGACCATCTTAGACTTTTTACAAGAAGGACATTTTATTTTGTCCTTATATTTAGATCTATGACAGAAGATTGACCAGCTGCACTCACATTCATCGCATATATAACTATATTCAGGCATTGTTAAGCTCTCTCCTTTATAAAGTAGCTATACTATTATACCTTCAATTAGCTACTTAGAGGAATTAAACTCGTGCAATTTCTTAAGAATTTTTGCAACAATATCACTGCGGACAATATCGCAGTAGTCTAACTCACAGACAGAGACTTCATCGACATCATATAGAACATCCATACAGGTCAAGAGACCTCCGCTATCTCTTCCTAGATCAGACTGTCTTAGGTCTCCGTTGATAACGGCTTTAGAATTTCTACCGATGCGAGTGACAAACATTTTTATTTGTTCAAAGGTAGCATTTTGAGCTTCATCTAAGATCATGAAGCAGTCATGAAAGTTTCTTCCTCTCATATATTCAAGAGGACAGAGTTCAATAATCCCTTCTTCCCTAAGTCTCGCGACTCTAGGCTTAGTGAGATACATATTCATTTCCTCTAGAATGGGAACTAGATAAGGATTTATCTTTTCTACTAAAGTTCCGGGGAGATGGCCAAGACCTCTTCCAGATTCAACTACTGGACGAGTGATAATAATCCTATTTATCCTTTCTTCCATCAGGTACTCACAGGCTAAGCCAACCGAAACGCTAGTCTTCCCTGACCCTGCTGGCCCAGAACAGAAGGTTACATCTGACTCGTGCATTGAGTCCATATACAACTCTTGGTTGGGAGTCTTAGCCTTAAGTTTTTTTCTCTTCTGAATAATAGGGTCGTGCGCTGAGGGTTTTCTTTTTCTTGACATTAACAAGCTGTTCCTGAGGTGAAGTAAGATGCTGGTATATATTGGTACGCCCCTGTTGGACCATATCCTGTGGTTGAACATAATCCAGAGCCATTCGAAACTGCGCTTGCGCAGCCAGTAAACTCAATAGTGTATCCCCATGTACAGTCGAGAGAGTCTGGTATAGCCTTGTTGTTACCATACTGTTTCTTTGTAATTTTCCAACTCTGAGTTAAGATGTTACAGCCACTCGTGGAAGTATTACAGTCATAGCTTACGGTAGTATTGTCGTTGGCTATATATTCGCCATTAGGCTGCAAGCCGCTACTTGGGCGAGTTGCATTGCAGTCGCAGCATAAGCCAGAACTCGACAAAACCCAATGTCCTGTACCGGGATTTTGTGGTCCGCCTGCGCCCGTTTCCTCGAATGTCCAAAAACACGCGGAGGCATTTCCATCCCCACACCCTGTAGGGAACGGAGTAGCTGAAGAGTGAGGATTCGTGCCGGTTTGTCCGGCAGATGCAAAGTTTATCGAGAAACCATCGCTGAAAGAAAGCTCTGCGACGTTGTAAGTGTACCCAGAAACGATAGCGCTGTTGATTTTGACATAGTCTCCTACGTCAAATTCTGAAGCTCCAGTAACGCATGGGATACCTGAACAGTTGCCAGTGGCACACCAAGCATAATTAATGATAGGTCTTTCGC
>TARA_R110000796_G_scaffold20217_1_pt1 | contig 10385 bp, 12 predicted proteins | sample TARA_R110000796 | Tara Oceans TARA_R110000796 (sample SAMEA4397815) | marine metagenome | biome: Polar Biome; feature: [SRF] surface water layer (ENVO:00010504); material: water (ENVO:00002006), including particulate matter (ENVO:01000060) such as... | depth 5 m | reverse complement strand
GAAAAGTCTAATCTCTCTGATCTGCCGACTTTTTCTCTTATCTCAATCGGTCTATCTGTAACCTTTTTAATATTCTCAATTAATTTGTTTGTCCATTCTATAGCTTCACCGCCAAAATGATTAAATACTTTTTGACTTGGAGGTACAACTAAGATTTTTTCTCCTCTCTCTACATTTTCTAAAGGAACGGTATCTAAATGTTGTATATCACCGGTTTTATACCATTTTTCAAAAGCCTGGCCAGAATTGAATATGTCATCCGCTCTTTTAAAATAAACCCTAGTTTCTTTATCTCCAATACCACTTGTCAATAATTTTTTTACGGAATCAATACTTCTGTGGTTTAATGTCTGTAAATTATTCAAAGCAATTCTGTGATACTGTTTTCTTTTACCATTACCAAAATAACCTGTATCAATGTACATATAATCAATACCTTTTTCTATACATTTGTGTATAAGAGGAGATTTACCTAGACCTCTAAATATACAAGGACTATCATCTTCTTCTAAATCTAATTTTTCACTGCCCATATAAATGCCGTTAGTACCGGTTGTCATACTCACAATGTACGGATCGTATCTGTTCTTACCTCTTTCAAACCGTTCTTCTCCTTTTTTGATGTCCCAATCAACACAACGCCATACTGTCTTATTATTATGTTTATACATTTTTAACTTTCTTTAAAAAATTGTTGAAATATAATCCTTGTTCTATATCCTGTAATGTCCAATGACTTTCGCCTAATCCCCATAAAAACTTTTCTCTATCTAAATCTAAATTAGGATTTTCTATAGCCGATAAATGACCAGCGTTCATTGGATTTAGATAACTTGATGAGTGAGTAACAAACAAAGGTTTACCCTCTATCACAGCTGGTGCTCCGGATGATGAAGTATATACAACAACAGCATAACTCTTTTTAACTTCTTCTAATAGGTCTGGAAAATTATTACCAGGAGAGTGTACCTGAATATTCTTATTTTTTTCTTTGAAGGCATATAATGTTTTCACATCCTCATCAAATGTAGCGTAACCTTTACTACTATGTAAACGAATAGTAATTGGCCTATCGGTATGTAATCTTAGTTCTTGTGTTGTTTCTATAGCCCATTGAGCAGCATTCTTTCCAAAAGCAGAATACCCACCACTACCCCTATTACAACAAATATAAATTTGATCGCCAGATTTATTATAATCTGTTAACTCAATACCTAATTTTTTTTTCATTGTATTCCATCTATCAGGTTTTGGATCGTTATTACAATAATTTGTTTTATCCGGATATACATTACCATAAGCAATTCTTACATATGAATTTTTAGCGTGATGTTTTTCTTTTTCGTATGATACCAATACATTACTATCATAATACCATATTTTTTTAGGTGGTTCGTATTTTTCTATAATCTTTTTTCTCAATACTAGAGCGGGTTTAGGTCTTTGTACCTCTCTTTGAAAATTAAAACAGAAAGCGTGTGTGCCGGGGTTATCAATTGATAGTTCAAAATCATCAATCATCTTGGCTTTCCAGTTTTCGTTTTTGATTTTAGTAACTCCATCATAAAATGCTCTTAACAAATCGGATTTAAAACCTGTGCCGGCTGTAGTTTTTTTGTAAATATCAATAGTATTCATTATTATAAATCTATGGCAGTAGTTTCCTTATAGTCATTAAACCAATCAATAGCATAATCGGTATTTTTATAATCTTTAAAATAAGGGCCACCTTCGGTGTAATGAATATTCTTAACATCTTCTTTATATTCATATTCATCAGCCAACCAATTCCACTCTATTGGTAATTCACCAATTAGTTCATCACTCTCTAACCATTTGAATTGATGTAGTTCTAAACCACTAGCTTTATTTACATAGTCAGGTGTTAACTGTGTACATTTTTTACAATTCATTAACATAAAACTGGACCAATTCTTTTTAGGATAAGCCGTTTGTGTCTGACCTAAAAACTTTGTTTGTGTTTTTGGAACATAATCGTGTTTACAAACCTGTACGGCATATTTGTCATCTCTTAACCGCCATAGTTCAGAAACATCAGCCTTCATCAACATATCACAATCCATAAACAATGCCCAACCTTGGTAGTTCATAAGATGTGGTATTATAAAACGACTAAAAGAAAATTCAGTAGAAGATAATTGATTTCGTTCTCTTATAAAATCATCTTTTATATTGTTTAAATAGATTGGTGTAATAGCAACTGGTTTAGTTGAGTTCTTTAATATACTATAACTTAATACATTAAATGCCACTTTTTCTTTATTATCGTACCCTATAAAAATATTAATCATTTTTTATCTTAGTTCCAGATGTTCTACGTTTAATATCGTTGTGGTTAAACTCTGCCCAATATAACTCAAATGCTACACCGTCTTCTATACCTTCAAATTGATGAATCTTACCTGGTTTAACCTGTGTAAAGTCACCTGGACCTAAAATAGTTTCATCAACAAGGCCTTGATCGTCTTGCCAAACTCTAACTATCATCTTTCCAGACTCTACAAAAAATCCGTTCCATTTAAATTTGTGTTCGTGTTCAGAACATTTATAACCTGCTTTGTATTCTATTCTATGAAATTCTAAAACTCCATTAGCGTGGATCAATTCTGTTTGACCCCATATTTTACCTGCTTTATTGCTCATTTTAACATCACTCCTGCGTCTTTCCTTGCTTTGCCTTTTAAATGGTCAGCATACTCACTCATTGGAGTATCTGGCCAAGGGTTACCTTGCTTTGTAAGCTTCGGTGCCAAATTGTATTGAGAATAACCTTCTAAGTTTTTCTTCCGTACACAATCCCATACATAACTATCGTGCCATTCTTTCTCTTGGAATAATAAATCTTTTGTATAGTGTTCTCTTAATTTATATATAAAGCTTTTAGTTGCCTCCATCCGTAGATTATATCCTACAAATCCACATTCACTATAGTAAGCCGGCCTGTCAATAAATGATATACATTGATCTTCGGGTAAAAATTTCTTAATAACCTCTTTTTCGGTTATTGTTTTTTTAAATACACTATCAGCGTCAATCCAAAACACATAATCATAATCACAATTTAACATCAAGTGAGTTTTAGCAAATATTTTATAAGAAAATCTAATTGCGTCTAATCTATAATTAGCTCCTTCAACAATCTTACTAGGATCATTTTTAGCTACACTATCTACATTCTTCTTGGTATTTCTTTCGATAAACTCCGACAATTCTGGATTTGTTTCGTGTATATCTCTAAACTTTATATTGTCGTTTTTAGGGTCTATTTTTGGTGTCCAACCCTCGTGGTACACATACAAATCAAATGGCCAATTGTATGTACTCATAAATCTATGAGCATAATAATCGTATAATTTTTTATTAAATGTCGTTACAAATGCTATTTTCATATCCTGCTCTCATTATATAATAACTGTCAATAATATCAGTTATTGGATTATTTAATTTTTCTTGGTCAAATACTTTCATCAAATTAATACCTTGTGTTGCTTTAAAGGTATCATACATCATCTGCTTATCAGCATTACCTTTACCTGTAGCAAACTTCTTAATAACACTTGGAACTATTGTTTTACAAGTGTATTTTTTTTGTAATCTATATTTAAGAATACCCCCATTTTCAGCAATTTGAAATATTGCTCGGCCTTTTGAACCGTAGGAATAACCTTCAATGAAAATGATTTTTTCTTCTTGTTTTTTATGTAGTGTTTCAAGGATATGTAACACCCAATCGGATAAGTTTTTAAATCTCTCAATAGGTCCATTATTTTCTTTAAGTCTATAACCAATCACATTCTCCATCATAATGCCTTCGTATTTTTTTTTACCTGTTAAGTAATAGAAATTACAATCACTGAAAGATGTTCCACCATTATTAGCAACACAAACAGCAGGACTATTTAAACTATAATCAATTCCAACTATCGTCTTCGGGGTCTTCGTTAATAGTTTCTTCTCTGTCAATGTTTTCAATTCTGTCTTCTTCATCATCCTCCAATTCAACCGCATAACCACAGAATGGACAGGTCATAGGTTCTAAGTCCTGAATATTAATGTCCCATTCTACGATATATTTAGTTTCGCAGGAAGAACAGTTTTTGTGAGATATTTCTTTTATCTTTTTATTTATCATTATAGTTTAAACTTTTTAAATTGATCTTTCTCTACGTCTTGTTTAATTCCACCAATTACATAGCTTTCAATTTCTGTTTCTTGTGGAGCAGTTTGACTTGATCTACTATTCAACCAATGGTCGACCCAAGGTAACGGATTTGTTTTTTGATTATATATAGGATTTAATTGTATAGCTTTCATTCTTCTATTTGCCATATACTCAACAAATTGGTGTAACAATTTTTCTGATAACCCAATCATTGAACCTTTTGAAAATAGATAAGTTGCCCATCTTTTTTCTTCACCAACAGCTTCTTCATACATCTTTAAAACTTCTTTTTCTGAATCTTTAATAACCTTTAACATTTCTTTATCGTTCTCGTGGTCTTTCCAGTTATTAATAATTCTTTGTGACATAGCCAAGTGTTGACTTTCATCTCTAGCAATAAATGAAATAATCTTTGCTGATCCTTCTAATAGTTTAAGTTCACCAAAAGCAAAACTACAAGCAAACGATACATAAAATCTTAAACCCTCTAATATATTAACTGATACCATAGCAAGGTATAATTTTTTCTTCAATTCATACATATCAACTTTATCAGGTGTAAGTGTCCATTGGTAACCCATTTTAATTAAATCATCATAGGTTTTTGTAACACTAGCCGCTCTTCTTTCAATTCTTTCATCTTCAAGTATGGTATCAAAAACTTCTCCTGGATCTGAATATAAATTTTTAATAACATATGTATAACTTCTACTATGTATAGTTTCAATAAAATCCCAAGTTACAATACAACCCTCTAGTTCAGGTAAAGAACAAAAAGGTAAAAAGGCTAAACAAGGTCCTCTACCTTGTACACTATCTAACATTGTTTGATATTTTAAATTAGATGTAAAGATAAATTTTTGTTGTTCAGTTAAATTTTGATAATCGTTTCTATCTTTCTGTAAAGATATTTCTTCAGGTCTCCAAAAGTAACCGAGTTGTTGTTGATTTAACTTATCAAAGATAGGATATTTCATATCATCATACCGTTGAACCGCCAAATCAGGTCCAAAAAACATCAACTGTTTTGTCGAATCTATCCCCTTTGTTTTGTTAAACACACTTTTTGCCATTACTTTTTCTCCTTTTCGATATTATTAATTCCGTAAAAAAATTCTGTGTCATCACCAAATGTTGTTTTCTCTTTATCTTCCACTGAATATTCAATAGATGATACTTTAAAATCTGGAAACTTTAAAGTTTTAGGCGTATATGATTTATCTAATATCAGCATACGATTATTTGGTTGAGCTGCGAAGTACCCATTGTTTAATTTTAATATATTAAAAGACTTATGTTGTGTTGGCGCCTCGCTAAAAGTTGTGTTTAATCTATTACTATCTGGATTACAACTATCTATTGTAAACATATAAATTCCTTCGTGCCATTTTTTACTTGGAGAAAAATACTTTGATCTTTGCCCTTTGAGTAATCTTTTTTCAATAACTGTAATATCATAACTGAAACAATCCCATAATTCTAATTCTTCTAACTCTAAATCTCCTTCGAAGTCTTTTTTCCACACAAATGCCGATAACGGTAATTTGTCATATACTGCACCATATTCTGGTATATAAGTTTCAAAGTATAATGCTTTACCTTGTATAGACTTAACAGTTACCCAAACACCTTCAACCAATTCTCCGTGACCTCTCTCAAAGTCATATAGATATTCTTTTTTTACAAAGACTTCTACGTGTGGTAAATTAGCACATAAAAATGCCATTATCTGTTATACATTTCCTTTCCTAATTTCTTAAATCTTCCAATTGGTAAAGATACATACTCTCGTAACTGTTTACCTCTTTTGGTTATATACTCAATTATCACTCTTTTATCTTTAACTTTAGCTTGTATTGATTTAACTGCTCTTTTAAAACTTCTATCTTCTATAACTTCGATAGGTGTTTGCTCAGCGTCATCTTTAAAAAAACTGAAATTTCTTTTGTTTGCCATTATATATTACTCCTCTTTATTGATATTAATTAAATCTTGTTCACTGTATTTTGCTTGTACTGAAAACATATTTTGTTTTTTAGTGCGAATAGGTTTTAAACCGGTTTCTCTATTTAAAAATTTATAATCCAATTTCACCACATCAAAGTCTTGTTTTATCTTTTCAGCAATTGTATAAGGATCAAATTCAGCACAACTATAAACATCTAATTGTATCATAGCAGGTACTGGTTCGTCCCAAACGTGTATGGCAATATGACTTGTTTCAATCACAGCAATACCTGTAATGCCACGATTACCTTCCATATTACAATACTTCACATAAGGTCCCATTAATATCTTCATATCAATAAACACGATAAGGTCTTTTAGCCACTGTGTTAAGTATTCCTCCTCCTTTGGAGGATTGTTAACTTCAGCCCTAATGATGAGGTGTTTGTGTACTAGTAAACTATTTTTCATCTTCTATTTATTAATACTTATATATTACAAGCTTCACAATTTTCTTCATCTTCTTCTGGCTTATCTATAGGTGCGTCATAATCAATAGGATGTGCCGGTTCGTCTTCGTCTTTTTTACTATCGTATGTGTTTTGATAATAAGAGGTCTTCCAACCTAATTTATATGTAGTTAATAAGTCTTGTGCCATTACTGATAAAGGTACTTGTCCGTCTTCAAAATGTTCTGGATTGTATGACCAATTGCCTGATATGGCCTGGTCAAAATACTTTTGCATTACTGCTACTATATTGATATAACCCTCGTTTGATTTCATATCCCATAGTAGGGTATAATAACTTTTTAATTTTTTATAATCTGGTACAACTTGTTTTAGTGGACCTTTTTTAGATTTCTTAACACTTAAATAACCTCTAGGCGGTTCTATGCCGTTTGTAGCATTAGAAACCACACTAGATGATTCAGATGGCATTTGAGCCGAGAGTGTGCTATGTCTAAGTCCAGACTCTTTAATTTCTTTCCTTAAGGTCTCCCAATCATAAGTAAATTTACGATCAACAATCTCATTTACTTCTTTTTTGTAAGTGTCTATAGGTAAGATACCATCAGAATATTTTGTTCTATTAAAGTATTCACAAGGACCTTTTTCTTTAGATAATTGGTTACTTGCTCTTAATAGATAATATTGGAAAGCTTCTGTTAATTTATCAACTTGTTTCCAACCTAATTTCTGTTCGTATGAATATCCTTTTTTAGCAAGATAGTGTGCTAAACCAATATAACCTATACCTAAACTTCTTCGTGCCTTGGTAGATATTTCAGCGGCCTTAACAGGATAATTTTGATGATCTATAATTTCATCTAAACTTCTTACTGCTAAATCACATAAAGGTTCTAATTCATCTAAATCATTTATAGTTCCTACATTAATGGCTGATAGAATACATAAAGCAATCTCACCATCACCATCTATATGTTCAATAGGATCGGTTGGTAAAGTTATCTCCTGACATAAATTACTCATTCTAATTTTATCTTTAAATGAGGAGTGAGTATTACAATGGTCGATATTCATAATATAGATACGGCCTGTTTCTGCTCGTTCTTTTAATATACTACCAAATAACTCTTGTGCTGATATTTTTGATTTTTTTACTGATGTTTTTCTTTCAGCTGTTTTATATAGTTCATCAAATTCTGGAAAACCCCAAGCTTCATAGAGTTCTGGTACTTCGTGTGGAGAAAATAAAGTTATATCTTCGTTCTGAATAAATCTTTCATAAAATAGTTTTGATATTTGAATAGAATAGTCTAATTTTCTTACTCGGTTATCTTCACTACCTTTATTATTTTTAAGTACAATAATGTCTTCTATTTCTTGGTGCCAAATAGGAAAGTGAACAGTAGCCGAACCACCTCTAACTCCGTTTTGAGTACAACACTTAACTGTTGCCTCAAATTTTTTAAGGAAAGGAATAACTCCTGTATGTTGTACTTCACCACCTCTAATCCTAGAATTGATACCACGTATTCTACCAGCATTGATTCCAATACCTGCCCTTTGGGAAACATATGAACCAATAGCCATATCACTGGAGAAAATACTAGGCAAAGTATCAGCAACATCAACCAAAACACAACTAGCATACTGCTTGATAGGAGTACGTACACCTGCCATAACAGGAGTAGGAATATTAATTTTGAATTGTGAAATAGCGTCATAATATTTTTTAACATAAGTCATTCTCTTACTCTTTGGATATTTGGCAAATACGGTAGCCGATATCATCATATACATAAACTGTGGAGTTTCGTAAATATCTCCATTTGATCTATCTTGTACCAAGTATTTGTCTATTACTTGTCTTAATCCAGCATAAGTGAAAGTATAATCTCTTTCGTGGACAATCCAGTTTTCCATTCTGTCAAAATCTTTTTTCTCATAGTTAACTAGGATTTCGTTATCATAAATTCCTTTGTCAATACATTTTTTTATATGTTCATAAAAATGAGGATGATCCCAAAGTTTTCCAATAACTTGTTTTCTTAGTCCGTATAAAAGTAATCTGGCAGCTACGAATTGATAATTAGGCGCTTCTAATGAGATTAGATCGGCAGCTGATTTAATTAAAATTTGTTGAATATCGTCTGTAGAAATGCCATCATAAAATTGTAAGCCACTTGACATCTCAACTTGTGAAGCAGATACTCCACTTATGTCTTCACAGGCATATTCCACCATCTCGTGGATTTTTTCTATATTTAAAGGTTCGTTTCCTCGTACTCCTCTTTTAACGACATTAATTATCTTATCATTTACCATTTTTATTTTAAACCTTTTTCCAGTAATTTAGTTGTGTCAAAGCAGATAGCTTTGAGTATGTATTGTTACTTATAATATCAGATATCTTGTCTTTTGTCAACCCACAAATTATCATATCGTTTACATCTTTTAGTTGAATATCATCAGGCCATATTACAATATTATAACCTTGTTCTATCAATTTAGACATTCTATCCACAATTTCTTTGTTTCTTGGTTCGTTGTCAAATATATAGGTTATATTATTTGGTTGTACATTAGTAATCTGTAAATCAGCTCCGCCAGCTGCCAAACAATTATCAATAAACAAAGAATCAATTGGGCCTTCCACAATATGTATATGCTGTTGGAAGTTAATTCTTTCCAAACCAAATATTTTTTGTTTCGAATCATCTATTTTAATTGTTAGATATTTAGGTTGTTCATTACCAAATGATCTTCCTTGAAAAGCAAATAACTTTCCAGTTGAATCAAAAAAAGGTATAATCAATCGTGGATGATCTTTAGTTACTCTATAAGTCTTTGGTTTTACTTTATTAACTAAAGTCATAAACTTATCACAAAGATACAATATATCAAAATACTTTTTAGGTATTTTTCTATTCTCACAATATAATCTAGCTGGATGGTCTGATTTAAGATTTTTAATCCTTTTCAAACCATCTAGTATAGTCGGATCTTTAAACTTTACAGGTTCAAAGTCAAACTCAGGTTTCGGTGTCGCAGGCGCCGATTTTTTATATCTCTCTAAAAGGTATTGATCGTACATTTTAGGATCTACAAACTTTATAAAATTGGGTAAACTTTGTCCTTGTCCACAATTATGACATTTGAAAAACATATCATTCTTAACTCTATAGAAATATGCTCTTGCCTTTGTGCTAGATTTTTTAGAATCACCACAATGAGGACATCTAAAGTTGAATAGGTAATCTGTTTTTTTCTTAAACAAACCTAATCTACTTGATATATTATTAATAAATTTTAAATCAATATAACTCGACATAACACAAAACCAATATACTATATATCTGTTAAAAAGTCAAGTCTGGTTGATCGACTTCCACATAAAAAAATAGCACCGAGGTTTTCCAGCGCTGTTTTTGTTATAAAATCATTCCAGTTGGTGACTAGTTCATCATACTGATAATATATGAAAAATTCTTAGAAACGACCCATCCAACCACTATGGAACCACCTACAATTAGCCACTTCCATTTTTCAAGCATATTAACTCTACTTCCAATATCATTTCGTAATGCTTTAATTTCAACGAGTAATCTTTTTTCAACGTGTCCCATTTCTCGTTGTAGGTCTCTATAAACGTGGTCTATTTCCTCTGCCCTATCCTTTAGTTTAGTGAAAATAACATCATCTAACATTTCACTTCTTTGTAGTTTTTCTTCGTGGACGGCTAGCATAGATTTGATAGAGGTAGATACATCTGTCAGCTTATCAATGGC
>TARA_R110000796_G_scaffold18489_10_pt1 | contig 10389 bp, 14 predicted proteins | sample TARA_R110000796 | Tara Oceans TARA_R110000796 (sample SAMEA4397815) | marine metagenome | biome: Polar Biome; feature: [SRF] surface water layer (ENVO:00010504); material: water (ENVO:00002006), including particulate matter (ENVO:01000060) such as... | depth 5 m | reverse complement strand
CATGTCATCTCGGTATACACCAGCCCTGCCCCGCCTTTCGCACGTTCGGCATAATGGACGAAATGCCAATCCGTCGGTGTTCCATCCACGGCTTTGTACTGCGCCATGGGGGATACGACGATGCGATTTTGCAGGGTCATTTCACGCAGCCGAAACGGTGCAAACATTGGCGCGCGAGCTGGGAGCGCACTGGCCACGCCGGCCTGATCCATGAACCATGTTTCAGCCCCGCCTAGCCAGGCAGCGTCACGGGCCCGCAAATTCTCATGGCTTATCCGCTGGGATCGAGTCAGCATCGAATAATTCAACTGGACTGGATCAAGGTCCAGATAGAGTTCGACATTTTCGAACCATTCGACCGAATTCCGCGCCGCCGACTGCAAACGCAGCACCTCGAGCCGTCGGGCGTCTTCATATTTTGTGAAGGCGGTTTCCAGATCGGCATCCTGAGTTACATGATTGGCCAGGCTGATTGCGGATTCCAACGCCAGCTTGGTCCCCGAGCCTATCGAAAAATGTGCCGTGGCCGACGCGTCACCCAGCAGGACCACATTTCGGTGGCTCCATTTTTCGCACAGTACGCGGGGGAACTTAATCCAAGCCGAACCGCGGATATGACTGGCATTGGTCATCAGCTTGTGGCCGCCCAAGTGGTCGCTGAATATTTCTTCGCAGATCGCAATGGAGTCTTGCTGGCTCATCGTGCCGAACCCGAAAGCGTCAAAGGTCTTTTGCGAACATTCGACAATGAATGTCGCGGTATCTTCGTCAAATTGATAGGCATGAACCCAGATCCAGCCATGGTCGGTCTTTTCGAAGATAAAGGTAAAGGCGTCGTCAAATTTCTGATGCGTGCCCATCCAGACAAAGGGGCATTTACGCACATCTATATCTGGTTTGAAAGTTTGCTCAAATTCCATCCGGGTCTTGGAATTAAGACCGTCACAGGCGACGACCAGATCATAGTCAGCCATATATTCCGAGGCCGGTCTCGCTTCGGTCTGGAATTGCAGGTCGACGCCCAAACTGCGCGCACGGTCTTGCAGGATCAGCAGCAGCGTCTTGCGACCTATTCCGCAAAATCCGTGTCCCGAAGACCGGATAACCTGCCCCCCGTGGTGCAGCGCAATATCATCCCAATAGGCAAAATGGCTGCGGATCTCATTGGCGCTTATGGGATCGTTCTGTGCGAGATTATCCAGAGTCTCGTCAGACAGAACCACACCCCAACCAAAGGTATCATCGGGTTTGTTGCGCTCAAGCACGGTGACTTTCGCGTCGGGCAGGCGAAGCTTTAGCGAGATCGCAAAGTATAGCCCCGCGGGTCCACCGCCCAAGCATATCGCACGCATAGCTTTCCTCCCTTGATACAGGGACGCTAGGCTGAGTCTCAATTTGCTTCAAGTAAAAATATTTTAAATATAAAGCAAATCTACTTTTTCCCTCCTGCCCATGATTGCCAGACTACCCCCTGCGCCTGCATCCGTACGGCGCAGAATACAAGAAGGCTAACCCCTATGATCCGTCATTGGCGGGCATTCCCTAACGAATTGAAATGAAACACACACAATGGTTATCTTCCTCAAGCGACGGTGAGTTGACTTGGCGGGGCAGGCACCCAGATCATATTCCATGATAGGAATGATTTCGTAAGCGTAGCCTCCTACTCTGGTCATTTCCTCGGGAGATCAAATGTTTAAAACACTAGTTGTAAGCAGTCTTTTCGGATTGGCGACACTCACGGCGGCCGTGGCCGAACCTGTATCTGTCAAAGCGGTTATGGTGCCGCAAGAAACAATTCGCATGGACTTTGGCGACGGTAGCAAACACTTTGTTCTCATGGTGCGCCGCGAAGGCAAATCCGAAGGTACAAGTGCGCTTGCGGGCGCGTCGGTGTCAGAGTTCGGTTGGCATGACATCGACCCTCCCAAAGATGGGGACCCGCACGGATATTTGCAATTCACCGCTGAAAACGGCGATATCGCAAATATCAAGTTCACCGTAAGGGCCGTGTTCATCAAGGAAGAAGAAAAGCCACGTCTGACCGATTATGGCTATTGGGAATTGGTCAGCGGCACCGGCCAGTTTGAAAACATGACGGGCATCGGAACGTTGACGATCAAATCGGCATCCGAAACGGATCGCCTGTTCACGTTGGACGGCGAACTGGGCGTACGCCCCTAATATCGCCCAAGTGCAATGACCTTTGCCTCTGGCCTATATCACACCGGGCGTGGCGCCGTGAATGCGTTCGCCCGGTGCCTTGATCATGTGGCAAAGCTGCCGACTTCGCCCCTCTCGGCTTGACCCGACGCGGCTAGTCGCAACGTTCTTGGATCTTGTCTTGCAAGCTACTAATTCAGTACATCAACGTACCCATTACGCCGCCCAGCAAGCGACATATTTACAGCGCCGCCGGGGGACAAAAAACTCGTCCTAGCGAATGCCTTAATCAGGCTCGTGGCACTTCGGCGATACAGTCTTGTTGATCATACAACATGGTGGTTCGTCCATAGGCGCATCGGAACGCCGCTCTTCGACCAACTGCTTGAGATGGTAAGGCAGGCGAAGCGGAAAAGGGCGCTTACCCTGCCACGCAACCTCAAATAGGAATTCTGCATCCTTCTTTAGTGCTGCATATGTCACGAAAGCTTAGTCGACCGACTAGAAGTATAAAAAATTGGGCTCCGCAAGCCGCAATCTAAAGCGTCGGCCAGCAATTCCCATACACAACACGTTGCCGGTACTTATTCGAAACTTCTTTGAGAACCACAGACTCGCCATCTAGAAGGTTGATTTAAACGTATGTTTTCATTGTGAAAAATGGTGCCCCCACACGGAGGGGAATAACTGTCGCACGGCGTTGCATGGTGAAGCTGTTTCCCTTTACAATATTGGGCAAGAAAGCACTCAACTGACGCATAGCGTCGCTCGTGGGAGCTGCGAAACGCACCCTGATCTGGGGGGCTACCTGGGGGACTGGCATGGCGTTGACTGCAATCGGGATCAAGAATGCGCCAGACGGCAAATTGCGGGATGGCAATGGCTTGATGCTTGTAAAGCGCGGCAGCTCTGGCAAATGGGTTTACCGTTATTCCATCTACGGCAGACGTCCGGAGATGGGTTTGGGTTCATGGCCAGATGTAACGTTGTCGGATGCGCGGAAGGCCCGCGACGTCTGGGCAGCCGAGCTGCGCCAAGGCCGCGACCCCATTTCAGTAAGGCAGAGCCAGAAGGAAGCCGCGACCGCAGCGGCGAACCAAGCCGATCCCACATTTTCGGATCTGGTGACATTGGTATTCGAGGCGCGGAAAGCAACCTTGCGTGGCGACGGTACTCGCGGCCGGTGGCGCAGTCCGCTCGATCGTCACATCATCCCGAGCCTGGGCCGCAAGCCCATTTCAAAGATTACGACCAAGGACGTGCAAGGAGCTCTCTCTCCTATCTGGCATACAAAGCACCCCACGGCGATCAAGGCCTATCAGCGGACGCACATCGTGTTCAGCAAGGCCAAATTGATGGGATACGATTGCGACCCGTTCACGGTCGAGGCTGCGAAGGAGTTCCTCGGCGTTGTAGACCATCAACCGGAGCATATCGCGGCGACACGATGGCAGGATATTCCGGATCTGTATGCGAAACTGCTAACCGGTGGAGACATAGCGCAGTGCCTGCGTTTCATCATTCTGACCCTGGTGCGCTCGGACGCAGCGCGCGGCGCGGCGCTGTACGAGGTGGAGGGCAATGTTTGGACGGTCCCGGCCGATCGGGTGAAGGGAACTCGCAATCAAGTTCAGGAGTTTCGCGTGCCCCTGTCGACCGAAGCACTATCAATCGTTGCCCAGCAATCCGAAATTCACAGTTCACTTCTATTCACGGGTCCACGCGGAAAGCCGGTAACGTCGCGGGGTTTGGAGAAGCACTTGGATGGGCTCCAAGAGACAGGACGTCCTCACGGCTTCCGTACAAGCTTTCGGACATGGGTGCAGGACACTCACGCTTGCGATTACGACGTGGCCGAGACCATTCTGGACCACAGGATACACAGCACGGTAGCGCGATCCTATGCGCGATCCGATCTGCTCGAGCGCCGTCAGCTTGTAATGGACGCTTGGGCGCGGTTCGTGACCGGTCAAACTACAGCCAAAGTTGTGAAGCTCCACGGGTAAATCGCTACGCTCAAACCTCTCACCCGCTGCTTGGCTTTTCATGTGGCGCTGGGCGGATGTGGCCACCGCCTGAGAAACAAAAAACCGCCGTTTGCGATGCAAGCAAAACGGCGGTTTATGAAATCCCTAAAGACCTCGAGCAATGGTCAAAAATTAACATAAAACTAGTTTTAAAATCAAGGACCATTGCCTTTGGGTTGGTGGCGGCATGAGTAATTCTGTCTACGATCTTGTGCTCGGTCGAAAGGTTGGAGCCAATACGCAAAAGCAAGTCCTTTTGTACATGGCGGGACGTGCCAGTGACGACGGTTCTGGTGTCTGGGCAAGTAAAGCCCGAATGGCTCGCGAACTGGAAATGACCAAAAACCCGATCCTTAAGGCCCTGAACGAACTGATCACGAAGGGCTTAATCTCTGAAGTTGGTAAACGTCCCTGCTCCAGTGGCTACACAATCGTCTACCATCTCAACCTCCACTCGATCGCAGCACTCGAAACGACCGAGCACAAAAATGCAAATCAACGGATGAACTTTGGAAATACGGTCGCTCAAGGGGTGCAGGAGGTGAACCCCATTCAAGCGGACGGAAATGTGCAAGGGGTGCACGACGTGCACCCCCCCAGTGCAGCAGATGAACCCCAAGGAGTGCACGACGTGAACCCAAACCCTCCTTTAACCATCCAAAAAACAAGTGCGGCTGATGCCGCCTCCACAAATGATTTGGACTTTGATGATTTTCTGAATGCCCACCCTCGACCAAAAGACCCAGTCAAAAGCCGGAAGTTGTTCAATGCTGCCGTTGCATCTGGGATGGCTGTCGCTGATTTACTCAAGGCGGCACAGATTTACGCTGAACAGCAAAAATGCCAACCGCATCGATTCATAGCTGGTTCGGATGCTTGGCTGGAGCGGCGCGGTTACGAGGACGCGCTGCGCCGTAGGTCAAAGGCTGGTTCTGCCCCTTCTGCGACCCTCGAGGAGGTCAGAAAAATGCAGGCGCGTTCGATTATTGCAGGCCGAGAGTATCACTACCGAAATTTCAGGTCCGATGTCGTTGCAGACCTGATCAAACGCAAATTGGTATCCAAGGATCTGTGTCGAGACTTGGGAATTCAGTTTTGAGTTTCAGTTCAAGGAATAGAGGCTGCATAAGGACAAGAACTTGCTCAGTCGGCCTTTCTTACGCCTGTTGTGTAAAGCTGATCTGGATGCGGGCTGAGAACAACACAATCACCGGGTGGAGGCTCATCTTTGACATCGCGCCAACGGGTGAGATCCGGGTCAACCCATACTTTTTGTTCTCTTCGTTCCAGCACAACCCAATCAGCTCTGTGATAAAGCCGAAGAACGACGCAAACAGTGGCGTTTACCAAGCGGAAACGAGGCGTATGTTCGGGATAAATTCCGCCCCCTGGCATGGAGCTGATAAAGCTGGAGCAATAGCCCTGAATGCTCGCATCACCAAAGGAAAGACCATGTTTGGCGTGTGCAAAGCGGTTGCGAATTTTTCTGATCAGCTCAATCTCAGATTTCTCGTAATCATCGATCAACCCAAGAGCGTGGCAAAGATTAAGCCGAGCAGACATAGTTCCGATCGGAGCCGAAGCTCCCTTCAGGATCTTGTCCGCTGATCCGTTCTCAATGAAGAAGCTGCGTAAGGTTTCCGACAGCAAGTCATCAATCAATGCAGCTGCTACCAAGGGAAGCCCCCGATCAGTTTCGCTCTGCAGCTCTTTCATGAAGACCGCTAAATCTTCGCCAGTGGATAATAACATCGTTGGCTCCCTCTCCATGGACAAAATTCAAGTATCAGCATTGCGGCGATTCTGCTCAGGAAAACGGGTCCTTCCGGCGGGGGAGGCTTAGTGGGTGGTCAATATCGCATAAAATGACTTGTGAGTGCCGCTGGTTTTCCGTTTCGTTTCGCTTTGCACAGATGCAAATCAAGCAAATTCTAATATATTCAGTGATTTAAGAAGCTCGCGGCTCATTTGAAAAGCGAACTGACTAAATGCGGCGTTTCGGTATCTGCCTCGCGGGGGAACCGCCAGAGGAAGACGACTCGTTGAGGGGCAATAAGGGGCGCATCTCACAAGGAATTATGCCATGTCCAATCGTCGCCCAGCGCCTCAAACCGCAAACCAACGCATGCTCGCCGTTTTCAGTCATGCTCAACAAGCAATGCCTGCCAACTTCATTGTTCGCCCTGGTGGGACTAATGGAGAGGATCGTGTTCTTCTCAACAAAACTATGAGTGCGCTTGCTGGTCTAACAGACTTCCTCTCTTTTGGTGCGGAGTTGACAGGCCTGCTCGATGAAGACGGGCACGTCTCGATTGATCCTCCGTACCAAGATGCGAGTAAGTCGATCACCGTTGAAGCAGCAATGTCGCAGAGCTCTCGGGTTCTGGCGGCAGGCGCAACGCTCATTCAGGGCGCAGAAATGCACCAGAATGTGCGAACCACCGGCGGCCGCTCGGTCATGGCGCGAAGCTCAATCAGTTTATCGACATTCCAACCGATTTCGTTCGAGCATAAAGACTTCGATGCTGATCAGGATGCAGAGCTGGGAATTTCTCCAGTACCTTTCTCCACCTTAAAAGTAGACCTCGATGCCTTCCAACAATATGGCGTCGCCTTCCGCCTGTCCCGTCGCGAAATCAAAGATCTGCGTCCCGAGCGATTGGCGGTTCAGTTACTGTGGCCGCTAATTCAGGGAATGGGCCGCGCTGTGGATGCTGCATTTTTTGCTGCGTTTAGAGATCTCTCTTTAAATGATTGGGCGCTGGGCGAGGCAGCGCTTCAAGGCTTATCGTTCGAAAGCCTTAGGGCGGTCGTTGGCACTGACGGGCTCGGGGCAACCACTGATCAAGGTAATCTCTATGCTGGCGGTGTTCCCGCGGCATTAACTCCAGATACTGCAGGTTCGATCGTGGGAGCCTTCACACGCGCTGCAATGGTCACCGACGAAGAAATTAAGATCATCGCCACACGGACTGGTGTCGATGGTGGGCTTGAAGTCACTTGCTGGCTTGGATTGCAGCCTCTCATCCCTGATCCCTCAAAATTCTGGATTATCCCTGCACCGGAAGAGACTGCCCCAGATGTTTAAGCTCTTTAGAAGACTTAGAGGAAACCAAACTGACGTGGATCCGACCAGTGGCGAGATGGACGGGCATGGCGAACTGCTTTCAGGTTCGGGGATCACGGATCCGGCAATTGCGGCCGTGGCCTATAATGAGCTCTTAATCGCAATTGAATGCACCCTAGTCATCTGGCGCGGGTCTGCGAATACAGATCACGTTCCAGCCCCCATCGTGCACATCGCGACACTGGGAAATTGGGCTTACACCGATCGGCAAGAGGCGGTTGATCGCGTGGCGGCAAAGTATCCGGAGTTGAGCAGTCAACAATGTCAACGAGCTGCCAAACTCATCGAAGCGCAGGTCGGTCGCCAAAATAGGCGTCCGATGCGGGCGCGACATGTTGGACGGATGGAAATCGAAGAGAAATTATTCTGGGAGGGACGCAATGTCTGACCTACGCATCAATGACCGCAAAGGAACACTGCGCGAAGCTGTCGAAGCTGAGCGTGCGAGATTGAAATCTGAGGGCATCGATCTTTCATTTTCGCAGGCGGCGCATCGTCTCATCCATTTGGGCAAGCGTGCACTAGAGAACACATCCCCGGAGGCCAAGCCATGAAGTTCCGCCGCTCAAAAGGCGCTCGCAGACGCCGGAAGCTGAAGCAGCTTCGCCGGAAGTCTAAGCTTAAATGGGATCTGCCATTCTTCGGTCTTAAGAAATAGCGAATTGTGCGGCGGGGGTTTTGAGAACTCCGCAGTGCAGTACCTGGCATAGAAGTCAGGTCGCGCCCTCGGGGTCCTCGCCTGGTCCTCCGAGGGCGCAACTATAATCCGTCGTAGCTATCAGTTGATGTGATCAGTCCCCATCTCGGGTTGCGGTCACAATTTTTCGCTGGAGGCTAGGGCGGCAGCTTTGCGAAATATTCGAGGTTTGCGATCTTGCAAGCTCTGCTCTGTCAATAATGCTCTTGATCAAATCAAAGATCGGGGCAATCGTGTTGCAGCGAGGGTTTTTCATCGGGGTGGCAGATGAATAGCATAGGCCCAAATAGCTATTTAAAGGATTTTGGTGATGGCTGAAGAATTAGATGTTGAGGCGATTGTCGAAAAGGCATTTGGGTACTTCTACAAATTTGTTGATCGCGGGAATAAACTGGAGAGCGTCCTATTGGAAGAGCTTGAGCCCAATGAGGATGGATGGATCGTTGCTATTGGCTTCAACGGAAAGCGGAAGGAGTCCACCGAGCCGTCTTCGGCTGGAGTCGTTGCAGCGCTTTCTGGATTTGGCAGTAAGACCACGACCACCGTTCGTGAGGTACGGCACATCTATCTGGACAGCGAGGGCAAATTCCAAAAGATAGCTTGAACTTTGACTTATGTATTGTTGGATAGCGGGCCTCTGATACTCTTTCTATCAGGTAACTTGCGGCCTGATCTCGTTGGGAAGCGCAAAACCAAGCAGCATACCTTGGCCCAATTCGATAGACTTGAACGAGAAGTCGCTATCCTTGGAAAACACATCTCACTACCAAATGTGCTTACAGAAGCTTCCAACCATTTAGGAGCCGGAACACAACAGGCTGTGAACGGTGCTGCCCGTGCACTGAGCGCCTACATCCTCAGCCTTGATGAGATATATCAGCCGAGCAAAGATGTTGTTGGAATTAGCGAGTACATGAATGTGGGGCTCGCCGACGCAGCAATTATCTCATGTGTTCCTGCCCTTAAGAAACGGAACGTTAGAGTTTTTACGCAAGACTACGAATTGTACCATCGTCTTTCAAAACATGAAGTAGATTGCGTAAATATCATGCATTGGGCAACTCCACACTAAAATGGTGGACGATGAAATCTGGCGCGATCTCTCTGGAATATGATTTGAAGGCGTCATCAATCCTGATCACGTAATTATACGAAGCATCATCCTCCTGTTCGTAGCGTCCACTCTATGACGCTCATTCCCTCGGGCGCTTTCTAAGACGCACACCAGGCCCTTCACCATTCTCTTCTATGAAAATTGCACCGGCATCAGCCAAGGCATCCAGCAGCTTATCAGAAGTGGATTTCAGCCCCCCTAATTCACCACCGGCCCCTTCCAAGCGTTTGATGGTCGGCAGTGAAACGCCAGATTTTTCCGCGTGGTCTTTTTGCGACCATCCAAGGAGTGCTCTGGCAGCTCTCACCTGCTCTACTGATACTTTTAGTATTGACATGGAACGCTCATATGGTGTGATACCAAAAGTACTACCACACTTATTGGAGATCACAATGCAAACTATTAAGACCGCAAACCCAAGTCATGGCGACACGAAAATTCTCCGTCTTTTTCGTGAACGTTGCCGCCTGCGCGATGCCATCGAGAATAGCTCTGAGAACGACCCGAACGCGAGCGACGAAGCCCTGGACGCCGAAGTTGCCGTGATGCTGACAGTCGAAGCAAAAATAATGAGTCTACCCAGCACCTGTGCCGCCGATTTCGCCGCAAAAGCGATTGTGGACACTGCCGAGGCAGGATGCTTGTCGGAGTGGGAAACCGGCGCGCTTTGGAAAGAGGCCCGCCGTCTGACAGGCTGGTCAATCTAAAATAGCGTTGCAAATGGATGCACGGGGGAACCGCCAGAGGAATGAGTTAGAATCAGGACGTAACGTGATGCAAGAAAACAAACAAAGGGCTCATTATGAACCAGAAATCAGTCTCTTGCGGCACGTCTCTCCTCACATCAGAGGATGTAGCTACCCGCCTTCGTATCTCGAAACGCCACGTCTATAATCTTGTCAACGAAGGTTCCTTTCCCCCGCCAATGAAGGTTGGCCGTCTAAACCGCTGGCGCAACCTGGATGTGGACTGCTACGTCGAGCGCCTCGCTCTCGCGGCCGATCGCACATCAAGCGCTGAGGTGGCCTGACATGGGACGACAAGCAGCGATAATGGTTCGGGTGTCACAGGCTCAATCAGCCTTTGGTGTTCACAAATCCACTCTCTACCGGTGGGCGAAGGCAGAACACATCGCAATTCATAAGCGCGGATCGATGTCTTTTGTTGATCCGGAAGAGGTAAAAAACTTCATTATGGGACTGGGGGACCAGATGGGGGACCAGAACCAGAAAGAGAAAAATTCATGAGTAATTTCAATGAA
>TARA_R110000796_G_scaffold1844_1_pt1 | contig 10408 bp, 17 predicted proteins | sample TARA_R110000796 | Tara Oceans TARA_R110000796 (sample SAMEA4397815) | marine metagenome | biome: Polar Biome; feature: [SRF] surface water layer (ENVO:00010504); material: water (ENVO:00002006), including particulate matter (ENVO:01000060) such as... | depth 5 m | reverse complement strand
TAGCTTCTTGTGGAGACAACCACATATCTTGTGGAGGCAGCAGCACTTCCCGAATCTTTGCTTCAGATAATCCAGAACACTTCTTATAATGCTGAATCATCTTTTTAGTTGTGAGATCAAACTCTTTAACAGTTGCAAACAATTCATGTTCCTTACCAAACGCACCCCATGAATACTGGTGAGAAAGAATAGAAGTATTCGGTGTAAGCAGACGCTGTCCCTTAGTTCCAGCAATAAACATCATTAAGCCAGCAGAAGCAATTTGTCCAAGTCCAATAGTACGAACTGGAATAGCACTGCCGCGCATCACATCAATAACAGCAAACGCTGCATTCAAGTCACCTCCAGGAGAACAGATGATCAGATTAAGTAACTCTGGTCGCTCTTCTGCAAAATTAGCCTCAAAAATCCATTCAACTACATTCTTTGCAGATGATAGACTAATGTCCTCCATCAGCAAGTAAAACGAATGGCGTGATTGATCCTCTTCCAATTTCAAATTCATCTTTTGCATCATTTGTTTTTGCTCTCTCTTTATAAAAAATATGGGTTCCTATCACTACAGTTTTCTCAAGACCTTTCCATTTAGGGTTAACATAGTCTGCGTGGTAAAACAATGCGCCCTTTGTAATGTCTTTCAACTTCTCATAATTTACATAAACATACAAAGCAACTTTCATTGCCTCATCATATGCCTTGGTGTCTTTAATACCACCTTTATACTTATCTTCGCAGAACCAACTGAATTGACAAGTAGATTTTCTTTTTTGCTTAACTACAGAGCAAATCCGTTCAGGAAAACGAGAGTCCTGTACTCTGTTCAATGTCACAAGCGCAACTCCTACTCTTCCATCTACTGGTTCATAAGCAGATTCCCAGTAGATGTTATCAGCTAGACATTTAACTTCATCTTGTGCGGTAACTGTCAACTGACTAAATTTTATATTCTTAAGAGTCTTCACAACATCATTAGAATATGCTTTATTGGTACTAACTGACACTGCCAGTGTTATGAAAATAATCGCCAGTGGCAGTAATAATTTGTCTAATCGCATTCTTTCTCCTAGTTACAGAAGGCAGGGTGCAAAAGACCCTGCCTAATCCCCATTAGGTTATTTCTTGCTAACTTTGGTTTCTGTTGGGGTGTTTGAAACAAATCCGTTTAGAGATGATGCTTTCGCAACAATCTCGGATTCGTTTGGATATGTTGGGTAACCTGGATGTGCAGGCATCTCACCACCATTAACTCTGGCATTCTCTACTTGAGTTTGCCACGTGTTACTAATGATTTCACGTTTACCATAATAATCTTCAGTCAACATATCCTTCGCCATTTTTAAAAGTTCTAGGCGAATCTCGAACGGGGTCAAGTTACTCATATTAATCTCCTTGTGTGTTATGAGTTGTGTGTAATAGAAGTTTTAAAGGGATCTTCCAACCCTCAATTATTTAGCTCTTTTAAAATTTATGGTAACGTCTGGATACCCTTCCATAATCGCTTTCCATCTATTGCGCCATCCGACAACATGTCTTTTGCTATCGTCTGGATTCAAATTTTTAACATAATCATGCGTGTAAGATACAATAGTCTGGTCAAACCAAGAATCGCATCCCCACACATCAATCTCTGTGAAACCTTTTTTGATCATACACGTAACTGCCACGTGTCCACTAGAGTCATACTCAGGTAAAACACTAACCATCTCAATAAGTCGTGGACGAAAGAACTCGCGTCTGTGTCCAACATCAGTCCATGCCCATGCGTGGCGACTAAAGTAAGCTGGAACCTTAATTAAGTCTGGCTCTTTATACCACATATCAACTACTGCTTCATCTAAAACAACAGTGGCATCAACATCATCAAACCATGGTATGTTACAACCTATAACATAAGTATACCCGTCTCGTGATTGGAAGTCAACTCTACTTGGTCCATTACAAAGAACTGCACACTTCATAAGATTTCTCAAAATACTATATTATGCACCTACCTTATAATTTACATTTTTACCTGCAGATATAAGGCATGATATATTATGTTTAATATGTGTTTCCACGACTGAAATAGTCCCACCTTCTTCACTAAGCCAGACTGATACAAGAACATCTGGTGTTTTCTCAGATGGTTGTTCTGCATAAATGGATATGGACTCTCCATATTCTTTCTTTAATTTATTAAACATGGTCTCTGTTTTATCACAGACAACAGTCAGCTTAGTTTCAAATGGCTCTGCATGAACCATAGATGACATGCATATTAATAATGCTACTAGATATTTTTCCATTTTCTATAATCCTCTCTTAGTTTCAGAAACTCTGAAACCCATATGTCTCGTTTTTCTATAAACACTAGAGGATTTTCATCATCCACTGCCATCAAAATTACGAGGCGAGATACTGGTACACCAGTTCGTTCTTCAAAAGCTACTGCATAAGCAGAGCACTGCATAAAATAACCATGAATGTCATCACGACTCTTGATACGTTTAGACGTTTTAAAGTCGATGACTGAAACCTTACCATCAAACTCTGCAATACAGTCAACTGTACCTGCCACCTGTAAGTGATCAGAATATAGTGGAGTCTCTAAAGCATGAATATTATTTATGCGCTCCAAGAGCGGGTGAAACTTTTTCCAAAGTTCTTGGTCAAACATATCTGGTACGACTTCTTTATTGGACAAAAAGTCTTCACATAAACTATGTACTCGTGTTCCACGTCCTGCGGCTTGGGAAGAGACTCGGTTGGCTTCTGCTTCTCCGACTCTTTTTCGCCATGCCATGATTGATGCTTTGCTAAGCAATCCTGTAATGGTGGTGACGGAAGGATAGGCTCGACCAGATGGCGTTTGATATAATCTGGAACCATCTGGACTGGTGACACGTTCCAACTTGGGAATAACATGTTCTATATGCTTAAATTGTTTCATACTCTTATTATACAGTAAGAGTATGAAAAAGTCAAGTTAGTCTAGCAATTTGGCTAGAGTTGCGGGACCAGCAATCCCATCAACAGTTAAACCATTATGTGACTGCCATGCCTTCAGTGCTCTTTCAGTTCCAGGTCCAAAGTTACCATCTGCACCAACACCAAGTGCTTTCTGCATCATTGCAACGCCATCGCCTTTGGAACCTTTGCGTAGTGTACCAATATCACTTACGTCCATGTCGTTGTCATCATCGTCATTTGCTTCTGCAATGCTAACAGGATTACCAAAGACTTCCATTGCTTTCTTGTAACGTGCCTGACGATCAGCAAGACCAATATTACCACCGTTGATAATCTTAGTCATCTTTGTAACATCATCTGTATCAGCAATATTGTTAAGTTTCTTAGTATCCCAGAACCAGCAAGCTGATTCAACAGCGCCCTTTGGTGTTGCTACGTAATCTGCAGCTTCTTCTGCTGTCATGTCTACAAACTTACCAAAGCCAGTGTAGTTCTCACGACCAGTAAGTTGTTTCAGACCACGACCACGGAATCTCCAACCGTCGCCATCTTGAGTGTTACCCATTTTGTACTTACGGAACTCGTCGTTGTAAACACGGTTAGCAATCTTCTCTGGATTACGAGCGTACTCAGCAGCACTTGCTTTGGGCGCATCACCAAAGTAACGACCAAACACAGCAAGTAGTGACTTCTCGCTGTAGTTTAGATTTTCTTCTAGTGAGTTAAAGTTATTTGACTCGTGAGCGCACTGGCTAATAAAGTGTGCCATGCGTCTTTCTGTTGTAATACCGTATTTGGGTAGTACATCTACTAGTGCTTCATACCAACCATCAACATTTTTGTTGCCTGGAATTAGTTTCGCTAAGTGTTCTTTTTGTAGTTCAAACATTTTTTATCCTTCGTTAACATCTTCATACTTTAGCTTGGCTAAAATATAATCTTTGACCAAAGAAGAACGCACAATGTCATCTGCTGTGAACTCAATTCTGGTAAACGCTTTCATATGCTGAGCAATATCAAAGAATTTTAGAATACCAGACTTGTCGCTATTCTTCCTCACTAAATCTGTCTGACGATAATCACCACACCAGATAATTTTTGACATGTGTCCAACACGTGTCATTACAGTATCAATCTCTTCATAGTTTAAGTTCTGCATCTCATCCACGATAATAATGGCATTATCGAAAGACATACCTCGAATAAACGAAGTAGATATAAACTCAATGTGGTGCTGTTCAGCTAATCTATCCCAAGCATCTTTGCGACCAAATAATGTATCGCAGATTTGACGATACGGCTGTTGATAGATTTCCATCTTCTCGTTAACGTCACCTGGAAGGTGACCAATCTCACGAGATTGAACTGCTGAACGAACAACAATAATTTTTTGGAATGGATTACTTTTATCCATAACTTCTTCTATTGCTTTATACAAAGCGATAAATGTTTTACCTGTACCTGCTACACCATGAAGTGCTACGAAATAATCTTGTCTCTTATACGCTTCAAAAAATAATCTCTGATTATTCGTTAATGGTTCAAAAGTTTTTAGATCATCAATTCTTAGTCTTAAGTTATTTGATTGAGTAGCTTTTTTAGCTGCAATTGCAGTTCTTGGAGCAGCACCAGAATCTACAACATGTAGTTCTGTAGAGGATTTTCTTGCCATTAAGCATCCTTTTATTGGTTTAGATTTGTGACGACGTTTTGTTTAATTCGCTTCCTGGAGCACGTGAGTGTATTTTCTGTAGAACCTCCTTAAATCCTGTATCCATTTTACGAACACCGACACGAACAGGATCGCAAATCATTGGAGCAGTTATTTGTCGAGTCCATTTAGTAGACTCACAAGCAGTGCATTGATGTGCGTTGTCCATTTCGGCAATTTTACAATATACCTCAAACTGCGTTTCGCATTCATTACATTGCATACGGTATATTGGCATAATTATTTCTCCATCACTTGTGATTTCTTGTAGTACTCTTGTAATTGTATTTATGCTGTTATTTGTTTTGATGTTTCGTATAAAGCAAAGCTGGCAAGATTCTTTGCTTTACTCTCGCACATAATATCATGAGTTGGTAGATATCCCAACACCCAATCGTTTGATGCGTTATTCCAATAGAAGTCAGAATGTGCACGCAGCTTTTGTTTTTTGTATCCCATATCTTTTAACAGATGCATATCTGGCTGGACATCAGTGGCGTGTTCAACAAGATAGTCTTCGCGTGATTGAGAATAGTGCATAGTTGGACGAACACCACGCCATGAATCAATTACACGTTGGACACGATCGCATTTAGGATCAAGCCACTCACCTTCACGAACCCAGTGATGATGCACGTCAAGAACAATTGGCAGTAGATCTCCAAGTTCTAAAGAGTCATCAAGACCCCAAGAGTTTTCTTCATTCTCGATAGTGATACAGTTACGTGCTTCTAGAGAAAGACGTTTGTATGCTGCACGAATACCTGCTGGACCAAGTTTACCAGAGATGTGCACATTGATTTTAAAGTCTTGGAATGTTTTACCGTAACCCATCCATCGAGCCATGTCAGCATGATACTCGAATTCATCAATAGAGTTATTGACAATACCTGGATTCTCTGAAGCAAGTACAGTAAACTGCCCTGGATGGAAAGACAAACGTACACCAGCAGATCTGGCAACTTCACCAATTTTACTAAAGCAGTATTCTGCCAGTCGTAGAATGTCTGGACGTTTATAAAAGTAAGACCAGTCTTTGTGAGTATACACTGGTAAAATTTCGCTGCTAAGACGAACCATGCGCAAACCAACAGGCAACTTTGAAACTTTTAACACAAGGCTAAGTGTATTCTGAAGATTCTGTTTAATTAGATCATACAGTTTTTGTTCAGCAACTTCTTTAGTCTGACGAGACAACCATGCAATAGTGGTAGTGCCTGTGGAGTACTTTTTAGCTTCGTCTTTTGGACCAATGCCATTAACTTGATCTGGTGTGTCAATCCATTTGCAAGCAAACCCAATTTTACCATTCATAGTCATAGCATCCTTAATACATTTATAGTTTATTATACTACGATTATCGATAAAAGTCAAGCATTATTTAATATTTTCCTGAAGCAAGTACAATCTTGCAAATGTGTTCTAAACGCTCAATGTGTTCATACGCACGCCATGGACTAGTATCTATAGCAACAACGCCGTGTCCTTTGATACCCACGATGTCATAAGCAATATTACCAACAGCATCTAGTTCTAAATTCTTGTGACATTGATCTGCAAGTTCTTGACTGATTGGCTCAACATCGCCCACATTGGGTGCCACCTTGGTGTATCGATTGAGTTCTGGGAACGCATCACTGACAGTGCTCAAATCAATACCAGCATGCATGGCGGCAATACAGTAAGTAGGATGCACGTGTACTACTACTCGAACATCATTGGTATGTTGCCCCATTGATCTTTGTAGACCAAAGTGTAGCGGGATCTCTCCACTTGGGCGTAAGTTAGCACTGATATCAGTATAGTAATCTTCCTGCCAAAGTAATCCGTGGATGCTGATCTTTTTAAATTGATCAGGTTGTAGAGTCTGCTTTCGTACTCCGCTGGGAGTGATGTAAAAGTGGTCTCTGTCGTGATGACGAATACTTACATTGCCATCACGACTGGTAATCCAATTGCGCTTATACGCATCCAACATCACATCACAAATAGTCTCTAGCATCTTAATCTTTCAATAGTTTAATAATTCGTTCAGCAAGCAATTTAAACCATGCTTCGTCGTGTCCACGAGTTGTCTCTGCTGCAACGCCAATACGAACACCTGATGTTTCTACAAAACCACGAGTGTCTCCTGGAACACCATTCTTGTTTGCAGTAATACCATTTTTCTCAAGCAGGTCTGCAAACTCACGACCACTATACTTTTCTTTAGTCAAGTCAATAGTCATCATGTGACATTCAGTGCCGCCAGAGACAATGTCAACGCCAGCTTCTATGAATGTCTGTGCCATGACCTTTGCGTTATTAACTACATTGAATGCATACTCTACAAAGTCTTCTTTATCTGCTTCGATAAAGCATTGTGCCTTGGCAGCAATGACGTGCATCAATGGACCACCTTGTGTTCCTGGGAAAATAGCACTGTTGATCTTCTTACTATATTCTTCGTTATTCCAAAGAATCATACCACCGCGAGGTCCACGTAGAGTTTTGTGTGTTGTGGTAGTCGCCACATCAGCATAAGGGAATGGGTTAGGATATGCTCCAGCAACAATCAATCCTGAATAATGACTAACATCAGCCAGCAAAATAGCACCAACTGAATCTGCAATATCACGAAAACGTTTCCAATCAATCACTTGACTATAAGCGCTGGCACCAGCAATCAGCATCTTGGGTTTAACAAACGTCGCGATCTCTTGAACATTATCATAGTTTATCAATCCATTCTCGTCTACACCATATGAATGTGCTTCAAACCATTTACCACTGATATTAACTTTAGCGCCATGAGACAAATGACCACCACTCGCCAAGTCCATACCAAGAGTAATGTCACCGGGATTCAAGAATGCCTTGAACACGGCAAGGTTAGCATTCGCGCCTGAGTGGGGCTGGACGTTTGCATAGTCACAACCGAACAATTTAGTAGCATATTCAATTGCAAGTAGTTCTACTTTGTCTACTTCTTCGCACCCATTGTAATAACGCTTTCCTGGTAATCCTTCTGCGTACTTGTTTGTGAAGATACTCCCACAGAGTTGCATCACTTCATCGCTTGCAAAGTTTTCGCTTGCAATAAGTTCAACTGTGTCTGCTTGGCGAATACCTTCTGCAGATAATATACTTAAAATTCGTTTATCAATCATACCAATGCCTTATAACTCCTGAGATAATAAAAAGATTTGTAATAACATAACAAGCAACAATAAGAGTACGGATGATAGCGACTTTATCTGCCTCAGTATCGCTCTTGCCAGTTTTCTCACCTAGTGCCTTTGCCCACAGTCTCCACATTTATAACATCCTAATAAGACCAACTGTGTCTATTGTTGTAAGCAAACAGTAGTTAGCAAGCATGCCAAAAGATCTCCGAGTATAAGCAGCCCAACCATAGAGAGCGCAACCAAAAATCCACACAGGATATAACGCCAATAAGGGAGGCGTTGGGACTGTGAGAGCCATAGTGGTCGAACAGCCAATGCTGATACCCCAAGCAAGTAACTCAATAAGAAAACGAATCCTGTGAGACTTATAGTCATCTTTTATCCACTCTAGGGTTGGACGGAAAATATTAAGCATACATTGTCAAAACGGAAATAATTTCATCAAGGTCATCAATTGTTTTGCTGGCACTAGTGTGAAGAATGCCAATCCCACCACGATCTGTGAATGGAGTGATACAACCAATGGAGTCATCCACCAAAATACAGTGTTTACCAGCATACTTAGCCTTTTCTTCTTTTGAGCAAACGAAATTTGCTTTGTATGGAACATTTTTAGCAAACAACCAGTTGAGTTTTTGCCGTTGAGCTTCCATACCTTGTTTATAATCGAACGTACCAAGTGATGTCAGCATCTGAACTTGTACATTTTTCATTTTTGCCACATAATTTAGCAAATCTTGAGCGTCAGGCATGAAATCTAGCTTCTCAAAGATGCTATCTTCCATCACTGCCTGCTGAAAACGCTTACGATCAGCCATTTCTGGGTCTACTTTGATGTATTCTTTGTAAAAATCAGCAAGAACACCATCCATGTCAAGATATAATGTAATGATAGACATATTTACCACACTTTCTAGTTTATTTCAACCATTTTTCACATATTTTGTCATATCGGGGGACTGCCAACCCTCTGGCTTGAGGATTTTACCATCTTCACGACGACGAACCTTGCCAGTCTCTGGATCTACCTTTGCCATGTTGGTTTTTACAACCTCATCCCATGCGCCAGCGATATCATAGCCCTTCATGTGTGCATAACCAAGGATAACCCAGATCATATCCATGCAAGCATCAAGTTGCTCAGGTTCATCAAAGGTTTCACGTGCGTCAATGAACTCTTGATACTCTTCTGAGATCAATCGACTGTATAATTCGGCATTATCAAGAGATGGTTTTTGGTCGCAAGCATTTAAAAATACTAATACGTCTAGTGGCATTCCCATTATTTGTTCCTCGTTGTATCAAAGTAGTGTATGGAGTTTTCTTGAACAGGTATTTCATTTATTGTCTCTATAAAGGCGGATTTAAATCCGTTTATTTCTTTGCGCAGTTCTGCATTCTGCGCTTTTAGATCTTCGCAGATTGTCCACAGTTGAGCAACTGCTTCAGAAATTTCATCCAGTTGTTCTTCTTTCTTGGAGATAGACCATGAGCCATCACCCAGATCTTTCCATACTAGAGTATCACCAACCTCCCATCCAGCACCTTGCATTAAATCATCGCTGAGTGGAAGAATCAGTTCTCCATTTTCATCTTGTTCAAGAGTAACTATCATACTGTAACTACCTTTAGTTTAAATTTATCTGCTCTGCTTTCGTGGTTGATATAACCACGTGGATTACAAACAATACGTGTAGATTTAATCATGTAATCAAAGTCTTCATGAGTATGTCCATGAGTCCACAGTTTGATCTGTGGACGATCCATAATAAACTCATCCAGATTAGATGAGTAAGCACCATTCATTAGTGTGTCATGTTGGTAACGAGGATGGGTAGATGCTTTGCTTGGGGCATGATGCCCAACCACAACAAACTTTTCATCAAACTTACCTTCAACCATGAGACGAATGTATTCAAGATTCTTAGTAAAGTCTTCCATTGCATCGTCTGGAGAAAATCCTGCAGCTTCTTTAACAACTTTTTCACCAATCTTAATTATGTTGCCATCTTCTGCCCGTGCGTACTTGGATCCGTTTAAACCATCCTCAGTCCAGTCGGGATTCAATTCATAGATTGGAACTGTGCGAGTAACCATACGGTTACTATTATCCACGCATCTGAAATCATTCATACGATCACCAACATGGAACTTGGTCAGAGGATCATCATCATTCATATCTGTCCACAAAGTGCCACCAATGAATGTTATGTCGTTAACTTTGAAAATCTCTTTATCAAGAAGATGTATGTTTGGCAGATTAACAAGTGCTTGTTTAATCAATTCAGCAGACTTGGCAAAGTCTCCGTTGTAGTGTTCATGATTACCCATGACCATTAGCGATACAGGAAACTCTGAGTTTACATGCTCAAAGAAATCCATAAACTTTTCCATCTTGGATGCCAAACAAATGTCTCCCGACAGTATTAGCACATCCGCAGATTCTGTGTTCTTTAGTTCGACGCCACCAAACTCTAAGTGTAGGTCAGAACAGACTGCGATTTTCATAGTTATTCCTTAGTGTTTCGGTACAAGGGAAAGATGACTCTTGTCCTTGAATTTATCTAAATTTTCGTTTGCA
>TARA_R110000796_G_scaffold35017_4_pt1 | contig 10410 bp, 12 predicted proteins | sample TARA_R110000796 | Tara Oceans TARA_R110000796 (sample SAMEA4397815) | marine metagenome | biome: Polar Biome; feature: [SRF] surface water layer (ENVO:00010504); material: water (ENVO:00002006), including particulate matter (ENVO:01000060) such as... | depth 5 m | reverse complement strand
AAACCCTAACCTTTAACTTGTGTAAAGGATGTATCTTAACGAACAGCTCAGAAAAAACCGAAATATGAATTGGTATTCTAAGATAAAATCAAAAATTGAAAAGAAAGATGATTCACCTGAATTAAAAAGAGGTCAAGTAAAACAGATATTTATTTCTGAGTTTAAGCAAGAACTTCCAGAATTTGACTTTTTAGAATATAAAAATGGATGTTACACATTCGAGAATATTCGAATAATTAATGGTCGAAATGTGTATGAACATCTGCATATAATATTTGCACTAAAAGACAGGAACTTTAGCTGTTCTGTGGCATCAAGAATAAATAAAAACTATTTGAGGTCTAACAGTTACAACACTGGACTAATTAATAGACATATAGACTTGATTGTTCTAAAAAAAGGAACTGGAGTTATACCTGTGGAAGAAGCTTACTACTTTCACAACGGAAAAGTAAAAACCACAACGAAAATCACAGAACAAATAGTTAAGGACTTTAATAAATTCGGGAAATCGTTTCTTCAAAAACAGGCGAAACAATTTGAAAAGAGCGACCTTTTAAAAACTGGATTTAATTTCATTGAAAATCTTGAAATTGACAAATCGGAATTAAATGACCGACTGCAAAATGATTTAAATGCTGGCGGACATTTAATTTCAAGTATTAAAAATGAGACATATTTAAAACTGAAATCAGAATTACAGAATGTAAAAGGAATTGACCGAGAAACACGAAAAAATATCCCAAAATTAACTTATGAACTATTGGAATTTTATTGCGATGGAAAATAAAAGCCAGTGCACAACACCGTATATAATTTATTGCTTGGTCATTGCCTACTTACGAAAATCCTCGCGGATTTTCTATTTGGTTTGTATTTGCTAAATTAGGTGTCTAAAAACATGCACTGCTTATAAACAAACCTTTTGTATATATTAAAAAACAAACCGTAATGAAAAATATACTTTTCATATTATTATTTATAATAAGTTCAATAATAAGCGCACAAAACGACGGCTGGCATATAGTCACGAATGAAAATTCAGACTATACTGGTATTGCCATTGCAAACGGTAGAATAGGAATGCTTAGCTCCTCAAAGCCTCTTCAAATACAGCATGTTGTTCTAAATAATGTATATGATGTTAACCCTAACTTAAAGGTAAGTCAGATTCTTCACGGAATGAATTTCGGTAACCTTGAAATGTATGTTAATGGCGAAAAAATCACAGAAGATAATATCTCGAATTGGAAACAAACCATGGATATGAAAAGTGCTGCATTAACCACAAGTTTCGAGTTTAAAGACAAAACTAAAATTTCATGTACGGTTTATGCTCTTCGTAATATGCAGTATACTGGATATATAGATATTAGTGTCAAGGCTATTCAACAAATTGATTTAAAAGTTACAGGAGAAATATTGATTCCAAAACAATACCAAACTCCTAAAAACACATTTCAAATATTAAAAGATGTTGAAACTACTATGCCAATTTTGCAATCTGTTGCCCAAAGTCCATTTGGTAAACATCTTGTAAGCACATTTGGCATAACATAAATTCTTCAAGAGAAAATCAAAGACCAAAACTAAATCATAAAGTTATTTCAGATTATGAAAACACTTTATCATTTGATTATAGCCTAAAGAAAAATGAAATTTTGGATTTTGCATGGACTGGAGCGCAATGTACTACCAAAGATTTTTCTGATCCAAAATCTGAATCTGAAAGAATGGTAATATTCAATTTATTGAATTCTAAAGAAGTATTAATTGCACAGCATAAAGCGCAGTGGAGTAAATTATGGAAAGGAGATATTATCATTGAAGGCGATTTACAATCGCAACAAGATGTTCGTTTAGCATTATATCATTTGTATGCTTTTGCGCGTGGTGACTCTGATTTAAGTATCGCACCTATGGGTCTCTCTCTTCAAACACCTTATAACGGTCATATATTTTGGGATACCGAACTTTGGATGTTTCCACCATTATTGATATTTAATCAAGATATTGCTCGCTCTTTAGTTAATTATCGTTCTGACAGGTTAGAACCCGCTAAGAAGAGAGCATTAAATTATGGTTACCAAGGCGCAATGTTCCCCTGGGAGAGTGATGATACTGGCGAGGAAGCTACGCCACCTTTTGCACTTACAGGACCTTTTGAGCATCATATAACGGCAGATATAGCAATTGCATTCTGGAACTTTTATCGTATCACGCAAAATAAAAAATGGCTTATCCAAAAAGGTTATCCTTTAATGAAAGAAGTAGCAGATTTCTGGGTAAGCAGAGTTAAAGAAAATAGTGATGGTACATATTCTATCAACAATGTTGTTGGGGCTAATGAATTTGCGCCAAATGTTGATGATAACGCATTTACTAATGGGGCTGCGATTACAGCTTTAAAATTTGCCACAAAAGCGGCTATCGAAATTGGAGAAACACCAAATCCTGAGTGGCAATTGGTGTCAAACCAAATAAAAATTCTGAGATTTGAAGATGGTACTACAAAAGAACACAAAAATTATACTGGAGAAATTATTAAACAAGCAGATGTAAACTTACTTTCTTTCCCGCTCCATATAATAAATGATGAAGAGTCTATACTTAAAGATTTAAAATATTACGAGCCGAAGTTATCAAAAGAAGGCCCTGCAATGGGTAAATCTATATTTTCAGTGTTATATGCTAGGCAAGGTGATGCAAAAAATGCTTACCGCCTTTTCAAGGAAAGCTATGTGCCTAATCAACAGGCTCCTTTTGGCGCATTATCAGAGGTGGCAACTTCTAATTTTTCGTATTTTGCAACAGGTGCGGGTGGAATGTTGCAAAGTATTCTTTTTGGTTTTGCTGGTTTAGACTTTACCGATAATGGAATTATTCAAAAAAATCCAATTCTCCCGAAAGAATGGAAATCATTAACCATAAAAGGTGTTGGTGCAGATAAAAAAACCTACAAAATTGATAGATGAATTAATGACAAAAGAGAAAAATTGAACCTAAATATGAATACAAAGGTATTTGCTTTAGTCAGAATCATGCATTTCTTGATTTTGTAAAATCATTAGTCAAATCTAACCGTTATTTAGGATATTGTGGGAAAAAATGGAAAATATCGGAAGTTTTGATAATGGTATCTATCTTGTTAATAATAATGATCGTATTTCATTATTTAACTCAAAATAATAAACTCAAAATTGACACAAGAGCCATGCGTTTATACAAAAGTGATTTACGGAAACTAAATCGGAATGAATAAAAAAACGGTGTTTAACAAAACCTATAAGTAATGCGGATTTTGCTTTTTAATTCAGTGGTATATATATTTATGTATTCGCAAAATCTTTAGGATTTTGCTCAGATATGAAAAATAAAATGAATTTATAATTTTTAATAATACTGCTATTAGACTCATAGTGAAAATTATCAAAAAATGAATGAATTTTGGGAATCCGCTTTTAAAAGCAACAATAAGATGTGGGGAGAAAATCCAACTGACAATTCAATAAATGTCCTTGAGTTATTTCAGAAAAATAAAATTAAAAGCGTCTTAATTCCAGGATTCGGTTATGGAAGAAATGCAAAAGTATTTTATGATCAAGGATTTAATGTTTCAGGAATTTAAATATCTATATCAGCAATTCAAAGAGCTCGAAAGTATTTCAGAAGTAATGTTAAAATACACCACGGCTCTGTAACTGATATGCCATTTGATGAAGCTCGCTACGAATCAATCTATTGTTATTCACTTATTCATCTTTTGGACAAAGTCAAAAGATTGAAACTAATAGAAAACTGTTACTTCCAATTAATTCCTGATGGACTAATGGTTTTTGTAGTACTATCAAAAAAAGATAAACGATTTGGTGTGGGGGAAGAAGTTAAAAGGAATACCTACCATTCTCCTAATGGATTAAACCTTTATTTCTATGACAAAGCGTCTGTAAAAGAAGAATTTGGAAAGTATAATATCGTAGAGCTAAATGAAATCAACGAACCTGAACAAAATCCAAATGAAAGACTTTGGGTGGTAGTTTGTAAAAAATAAAAATGTAAGACGCGTATAAAAATTAGTTAGTACTCGCCTGCTCAAGAAATTCCTTGGATTTCATTTTCTGCTCGGTTTATATTTGCTAAATTAGTTGTTTAAACAAGGTAACAAATCTTAATAGAAAACCTTACACAACAAAAATGACAACTGCTGAGATAGATAGAATAATTGAAATGGCATGGGAGGACAAAACGCCATTTGAAGCCATTGAATTCCAGTTTGGCACTACAGAAACTGATGTTATTAAATTGATGCGCAAAGAACTTAAAGACAGTTCATTCAAGCGCTGGAGAAAGCGTGTTAATAGTGGTGTAAGTAGTAAGCATTTAAAAAAAAGGAGTTCAAAAATTAAGCGTTTTAAGTCCTCAAGACAAAAAGATATTTCAAATAATAAAATTTCGAAACGATAGAATTTCCAACTAAAATAAATGATATAGACCAGCGGTTTTCTTCAATAAACCCAGAACTATATTCAAAAACAAGAAATTTTGGAGACGGTGCAGTTACCAAGCTTAGTCCATACATTTCTCGTGGTGTAATTTCTACTCGTCAGGTTTATGAGTTTGTAATGTCTCTGGGAGTACCTTGGTATGAATCAGAAAAAATGGTTCAAGAACTTGCATGGAGGGATTATTGGCAGCGGGTATGGATTGCAAAAGGAGACGCCATTCATACAGACTTAAAGAACACTCAAAAACAAATTTCAAATTACCAAATTCCGCAGGCCGTTGTAAATGCAACTATAGGAATCAATGCATTAGATCACGCTATTAATGAGCTCTATAATTCGGGATATATGCATAATCATATGCGAATGTATATTGCATCCATCTGCTGTAATATAGCAAAATCGCATTGGCTAGAACCTTCCAGATGGTTATATGCAAATCTTTTGGATGGTGATATTGCTAGCAATCAACTAAGTTGGCAATGGATAGCCGGTACCTTCTCAAACAAAAAATACTATGCCAATCAAGATAATATTAACCATTTTTTTAAAAGTGAACAGAAAAATACTTTTCTAGATATAGAATATGCATTGTTTGACAAAATAGAAACCCCGAAGATCTTAAGTGAAACTATACCCCTAGAGATGAATTCTCATTTACCTGAACTAAAAAATCCACCACTTATACAAAACCAAGATTCATTAATCTACAATTATTACAATATAGATCCTTCATGGCATAAGGAGTCAAAATATCAACGTATTTTTCTACTAGAGCCTTCAAAATTCAAAATCCATCCTGTAAGCTCAAAATGTATCAATTTTGCAATTAAGTTATCCGAAAACATTCCTGATATAAAACTGTTTGTTGGCGAGTATGAAGAATTGCTAAAGCATGTAAGCCCAGAGAAAATAAATTATAAGGAACATCCATTAAATTATAATTACAAAGGATGTGAAGAACCTAGAGATTGGCTAAGTAATGTTACTGGTTATTTCCCCTCATTTTTCTCTTTCTGGAAAAAGTGCAAAATAGAACTTACACAATGAATAAACAGTACCTACAAACAAAAATATGTCTCATTTGTGAACGCCCATTTAGTTGGCGCAAAAAATGGGAAAGAGATTGGAATCATGTAAAATATTGCAGTGAAAGATGCAAAAGAAGCAAAAAGAAAAATGAAAGAAATTAATTTAATTTTTCCACATCAACTTTTTCTAGATAGTCCACTTTTAGAAAATAATAATGAAATTTACCTTATTGAAGAATTTCTTTTTTTTAAACACTATAAATTTCATAAACAGAAAATTGCTTTTCATAGAGCCTCTATGAAAGCTTATCAAAATTATCTTCAAAGCCTATACTTAAAAGTACAGTATATTGACTCTGATAACATATTGTCTGACATTAGGCAGTTTGACCAAGAGATAAAGATTAAAAACATACATACTATAAACCTTATCGAGCCTACTGATGATTGGCTAGAACAGCGAATTAATTCACTCAGCAAATCTAGTAAAATAAACATCTATAAAAATCCACAATTTCTTAATAGTAAAAAAGACTTAGCTGGTTTTTTCAGAAAAGAGAAAAAATCCTTTTTTCAAACTACTTTTTACAAACAGCAACGCAAAAAATTGAAAATTTTAATTGATAAGGAAGAAAATCCTACTGATGGGAAATGGACTTATGATACCGAAAACAGAAAAAAATATCCAAAAAATAAAGTACCCCCATCAATTCATTTTCCAGATAAATCAGAGGAATGGGACGAAGCAATTAAGTACACCAATAGTAAATTTTCTGATCACCCCGGAATCGTATCAAAAGATAGATTATACCCCATTACACATAAAGAAACTAGTGATTGGTTTGAACAATTCTTAACCTACCGTTTTTATGATTTTGGTATATACGAAGATGCCATTGTAAAAGAGTGCTCAATTCTTAATCATAGTGTTCTTTCACCTCTTATGAATGTGGGACTTATTAAGCCAAAGGAAATAATAAACCGCGCTATTTCATTTTCTAAAGAAGAAAATATTCCTATAAACTCAACTGAAGGATTTATTCGTCAAATAATTGGCTGGCGCGAATTTATTCGTGGTATGTATTTGTGTAAAGGTAAATTTTCTCGAACTAGAAATTTTTGGAAGTTTAATCGTAAAATCCCAAAATCATTTTATGATGGCTCTACAGGAATAGAACCTATTGACCAGACCATAAAGAAGGTACTTCAAACCGGATATTGCAATCATATAGAAAGACTAATGATCCTTGGAAACTTTATGCTTCTCTGTGAATTTGATCCTGATGAAGTATACCGTTGGTTTATGGAATTGTTTATTGATGCTTATGATTGGGTAATGGTTCCAAATGTCTATGGCATGTGTATGTTTGCAGATGGTGGAACATTTGCTACTAAACCTTATATAGGAGGGTCAAACTACATAAAAAAATGAGTAATTATCTTAAGGGACATTGGGAGCAGGTTTGGGATGGTTTATTTTGGCGATTTGTTATAAAGCATCAAGATTTTTTTCGCACAAATCCAAGGACATCCATCTTATTTCATTCATTAAAAACAATGTCAAATGAAAAACGAGAAAATCATATTCAAAATGCAAATTTGTTTATAAATAATAAATTAGCCACATAAAATTCATTGCTATTACTCGCCTACTTACGAAAATCTTCACGAATTTTTATACATTTAATGTTATCGTTACATTTGAACACAAACATTATGGAAACTGAATTATTAGAAATTTCACCAGTAATGCCAAGTCAAAATATTGACCGAGATGTTGAATGGTATGAAAAATATGTTGGATTTCAATTGATACAAAAGGATAAAATGTACGCTGTTTTGAAGAGAAAAAGACTTTTCATTCACTTACAATGGCATGCTGATACATTAGATGATCCACTACTTGGCGGATCAGTCATCAAAATATTTGTAAAAAATTTAGACCCAATTTTTAAAGAATTTGTGGAAAGAGGAACTATAAAAACCGATAAATTACGATTAAACACAGATTGGAATACAAATGAATTTGGTTTTTATGATTTGAACAATAATGCAATTTTTATAGTAGAAGATATATAAAAAAGGAACTGGAATTTGACCAATAATATTAGAATTGAACAAATTAAAGATGTATAAACGTGTGCTACAACACGGTGTGAAAAAATTACTTATTTTAGTCCTCTGCTCTTTTACTAGCTTCTGATTTACTCTCAGCAATTACATGCAGATTTTCAAAAAGAGTTTTGTACTTTTAATGCTCTTGGCAAGAAAAGCCACAAATCATATTCAAAACATTGCTAGTAATTATAAAAAACAGAATGTCCAGACTAAAAGCATTAAGAGAACAACAGAATCTAACTCAAGAAGAGTTATCAGAAAAATCAGGTATTTCAGCTAGGACAATACAACGAATTGAAACAGGAAAAGAACCAAAAGGTTTCACGCTTAAGGCCTTAGCAAAAGCATTAGAAATAGGAGAAAATGAATTGCTTTACAAAGAATCTGAAAAGAAAATAACTGAAGGTGAAAAAGAAAACAACCAAGTAATTTTAATAAACTATTCATTTCTAAAATTAATAAATCTTTCTACAATACCATTTATCATAATTCCACCATTGAATATTATCATTCCTCTTGTTCTAATGTTCACGATGAAACAAAAAAATAGTTTAACCAAACAGCTTATTTCAGTTCAAATACTTTGGACAATTGTAGCTCCTATTGTATTTATGTTAGGTCTGTTTTTGAAACTTGGAAACATATTCACCTTAATCCTAATGATATTAATTGTTCTATCCAATATATTCATTATCATTCGTAATGCAATAGAAATAGACAGAAACAAAAATCTTCGTTACAAGTTGAATTTCAATATGATATAAAACCTGTCGGGTTTTTGTCGGGCAATTGTCGGGCATATTTTTTAACATACAAGAAATGAATTTCTAATCTTTGCTCAAAATAGTTTTTATAGCAAAATAAAATTCATTATGACAAAAAATAGTATGTTAACCTTTATCATTGCCCTAATTTTTTTTACGATTAGCAATGCACAAGTAAACAAAACAACAGAACTCTATAAAACAATACTTTTAAAAGATAGCTTACTTTTTAACATTGGTTTCAATACTTGCGATGTCAAACAGTTCGAAAATTTATTAAGCGAAAACTTAAAGTTTTATCACGATAAAGATGGAATTTCCGATAGAACAAAATTTCTTCACGACCTAAAAAATGGACTATGTAAAAGTCCCGAAACTCGTCAAGTAAAACGGTTTCTAGTGAAAAAAAGTACCGAAATATTTCCTCTCTACAAAGATGGGATTTTGTATGGAGCTATTCAAAATGGAGAACATTTGTTTTACGAAAGCAAGGAAAGTCAACCTGGTTCTGCAAAATTTTCAAACGTTTGGATGTTAGAAAACGGCGATTGGAAATTAACTACATCTTTAAGTTTTGGACATCAAGCATATGAAATCCAAAAAGCAGAAGATTCCATTTTTGATAATGATAAAGAAATTGAAAAATGGTTAAAATCAAATAATATCCCAACATTAGGAATTGGTGTTATCAATGAAGGTAAACTTCAACAAATAAAAGTATTTGGTGAGCTTGAAAAGGGAAAAATCGCTCCTTATAATACAATTTTCAATGTAGCATCTTTAACGAAACCTGTAACAGCAATTGTTACATTAAAATTAGTAAGCTTGGGTAAATGGAATTTGGATGAACCGATTTACAAATATTGGACTGATCCAGACGTCGCAGAAAATCCAAGAAGTAAAAAACTTACTACAAGGCATATTTTAAGCCATCAAACAGGTTTCCCAAATTGGCGATGGATGAATGAAAATAAAAAACTCAACTTCGAATTTAAACCAGGAACAAAGTACCAATATTCGGGCGAAGGAATGGAATACTTGCGAAAAGCATTGGAAAAGAAGTTTAATAAATCGTTGCAACAATTAGCCAACGAACTCATTTTCCAACCGTTAAATATGAACGACACGAGATATGTTTGGGATAAAAATGTGGACAGCGCAAGATTATCAATTGGTTATGACAAAAACGGAAAAGCCTATGAAACCGTAAAGAACAATACTCCAAATGGAGCTGATGATTTATTAACAACAGTTGAAGATTACGGAATTTTTTTGATGAGCGTAATGAACGGTAATGGACTTTCGGAAAAAGTGTTTGATGATATGGTCACGCATCAAGTTGCAACCAAAAATGGAAAGCACTTTGGTCTAGGATTTGAAATTTACAATTTTAAAAATGGAGATTATGCATTATCACACGGAGGATCTGACAAAGGAGTTCAAACCATCGTTTTTATATTTCCAAAAACAAAAAAAGGGTTAATAATATTTACAAGTGTAGATGATGGTTATAAAGTTTATGAGAAAATTATAAATCATTATTTGGGAGATCAAGGGAAAGAAATAATTAAAATTGAAACAACTGACTAAAAACTAATGCCAATAGCCATATGAAATTAATAATTATTGGCAAGTCTACACTTCTGAATCCGACCCTCGCAACAAAATCATACTCAAAATCCTTAGCTTTAATGGTAAAACGACTATACTAAACAATCAAAAATTCAGATACAACCGATTTAAATATAATAACAGTTGATTGGACTACATCTGTTTAGAAAGCATTATAGATCTTTGTGTTATAAAAATCAGAGAAATGAAAACAAAAGTCAAATCAAGTTATTCGGTTACCTTTTTTATGAGTTTGCTTCGGAGGTAACCGAATAGGTAAAATTTTTAATTAAAACAATTCAAATTAAATGATTGCCTTAAAAATCCAAAAGCTTGATAATCATATGATTATCAAGCTTTTGTTCCTATTTGATATTCTAAAAA
>TARA_R110000796_G_scaffold194786_1_pt1 | contig 10419 bp, 13 predicted proteins | sample TARA_R110000796 | Tara Oceans TARA_R110000796 (sample SAMEA4397815) | marine metagenome | biome: Polar Biome; feature: [SRF] surface water layer (ENVO:00010504); material: water (ENVO:00002006), including particulate matter (ENVO:01000060) such as... | depth 5 m | reverse complement strand
AGAAATACTATAGTTAATTTACTTGACGAATGGGATTTACTTGATATAGTGGATATGGACTCATGTCAAGAACCAAAGGCAAGTCTTGGACAGATTAAGATAATTCCTCATAGAGATAAGCAAGACTGGGAGCTTGTACCAAAGTACCATATAGGTAAGTGATAATGAATTTAAAAGTGATTAGTTATTATTGTGATGTAGACGAATCCAAGTACTACGAAAAATCCTATTATAGACTTAAAGAACAACTAGACAAATATGGTTATGACTACCACATTGAAAAATTAAATAGTCTTGGTTCTTATAAAGAGAACTGTAGGAGAAAAGTAGATTTTCTTATTGAAAAATTTGATCAGTTTAATAATAATATACTTTGGTTAGATGTGGATACAAACCTGCTTAATCCAATGACCCAACTTGAGTATATTAACAGTGATGAAAATCTAGATGTTGATATTCTTTTTGCTTCAGGGATCCCTAAATTAATAGGGATCAAAGCATCTCCGATCTGGTTTAAAAATAATGAACGATCCCACGACTTTTTGTTGCGTTGGAAAACTGCTATAGATACTAGCAGAGAACAAAACCATGAAAACTTTGATCATGAAGTTCTTTTTCAGGCTGTAGCAGATACAACTGGATATTGTAAGTTTGGACTATTGGGATACGAATATTGTACATGGCCCGGTACAGTAACAGATGAAACAGTAATTGAAATGGGTCTTTCTGATGTTGAATCAAAAAAGGATTCCCTTCGTAAGATGGGATTCGACGAATCTAAAATAGAATGGCAAAGTGTAGGTTTAAATAATGAGTGAAAAAATTATGTGTATTGGTGAACCGTTCAGATGTGAACATTCATCGTGTTCAGATATGGTTCCAAACAAATTCAGATGGACTAGGAATGCTACTGAAACAGATACTGTTGTTTGTATTGACAGTGGTATTGTTGGTATGTTTGATAGTGATGAGATTCCAGAAAACAGATTTGGTTGGTTATGCGAGTCACCTGTAGTTTCAGAAAATGTTTATGAGTTGATTCATCAAAATTATGATTCACTTATGGATTACTACAAGGCTATTTTTACCTGCGATAAAGAACTTGCAGACAAACATGAGAGAATTCATCTGATCCAATCTGGTAGCAATCTTCCGTGGGTAACTTCATGTACAGAGTTGTACAAAAAGACAAAGAATGTTTCTATTGTTGCCTCAAATAAGAACGTCTTTCCGGGTCAGATATTACGTCATGAATTTGTTGAAAAACATAAGGACAGAGAGTTAGATGTGTTTGGTTCAATCACTGGAACTAGACTTGGATCTGATTTGTTTGACAAAATAGAAGGCTACAGAGATTATCGTTTCACTATTGTTATTGAAAATTGTCAGCATGATAACTACTTCACAGAAAAAATTACTGATGCCTTTGCAACAGGAACAATCCCTGTGTACTGGGGAACTTCTAATATTGGTGATTATTTTAATACTGATGGTATTATAGAATTGACTGATGACTTTGATATAAATATACTAACACCTGAACTGTACGAAGAAAAATTTGAAGCAGTTAAGGACAATTTTAAACGTGTGAACTCTTTGAAAATGGCTGATGATGAACTCTACGAAATTATACAAACCTACCGTTAAGAATGGGGATTATCTTTTTGATCCCAATATAAGATTTGATCGTCCTGTAGAAATTCACTTTGTTCGTATCGAGGAATTTAACGATCCTGATGCGTTCAAGGTTCTGGTCCTTTCTAGTGAGAGTTATTTGTCACCAAATAGAGAACTCAGTACCTCTGTAATTCATAATAAACATTTGTATGATCTAATTTTGTGTGCTGACGATAACATAAACACTTTCTGTAGACAGGCTGAAATATTTCCCTATGGTTCTACATGGCTAAACCGGGGTAAGATAAAGCATCATGATGGTCTGGGTTACTTCAGTTCTGATGTTGAAATATTCAAGAAGAAAGAACGAACGATTAATGACGTGAGTTTTCTTGCTTCTTGGTATGATACAGATAGACCGGGTTACAGACTACGGAGAGAGTTGTGGGCGAGACAGAATGAAATAGAAATACCAACAGTGTTCCATACTAGCCTTAAAGCTTTTCTAGGAGCAACGAACCCACTACCAAATGGTGAGAAAGAATCTCTCTTTTATTCAGCGTTTCATGTTTGTATAGAGAATCAAAACGTCAAACACTACTTTACAGAGAAGCTCATAGATTCGTTTCTAACATACACATTACCAATATATTGGGGATGTTCAAACATTGGTAATTATTTTAATCTTGATGGTATGATAATAGTAGATTCAATTGATGCTTTAATTCCTAGATTAAACAATCTGACTATGGATTATTATAACGATAGGATGGATGCTATCATAGAGAATAGAAAGATTGCAGAAACTTATGCAAACTATAGCGAGAGAATTGAATCTGTTATTAATGAGAAATTATGATTGTACAAATAACGCAAACAAGAAATGAATTATATCTCATCAAGGAAATGTTACCTCTTTGGCAAAAGTATGCTGATGGTTTTGTCTTTTTGGATGATCACTCTGATGATGGAACTAGTGAATTTTTAGAAGAACATAAAGATGAATATAACATTCTTGCTGTCCTAAAGACTGAAGGTCCGGGTGCTGCAACATACGCAGAGTCTGGTGGAAGACAGAGACTTTTTGATGAAGCACTGAAGCACTCAGGTAATATTATTTGTATGGACAGTGATGAGTACCTTGATGGAAATATCAATAAGGCACAGTTAGAACATCTACTAGAATCGAACCCCGACACATTGATATATCTTAGATGGGTTCAATATACCGGTAAGGATAGGATACGGGTAGATGGTCCGTGGAGAGAGAATTATAAAGACAGAATTGGTTCTTACAGTAAACCAACCAAGTTTAAAGATGCAGCTATGCACGCCGAACATATTCCACACCCCGGTAAACATGGTGTGATAGGAGTTCCAGATCTTTTTATTACACATTTACAGTGGCTAGATAAACCCACTGTTGCTGTTAAGCAATATTACTGGAAGATTGCTGATTATGTGAATAATAAAAAGTATCAAATTGAAACGACACCCGCGTCTGCTTATGATGAATCAGTCGCAAATTTTGAGTGGGACTATGATGATTTTTCATTCCCACTTAAAGTGGATCCTGAGATCTATAGTACACAGGATTTAAAAGAAAGCTATAAGTACAAGTTTATTAAAAATAGTATCAAAGAGTATGATATACCTAATCTTAATGATTGGGGAATGGAGATTCATGACAGTAAGTAATTTTAAGAGAGAGTATTTAGATTACCTTTTTCCGCAGAGAACACGCTTAGAAACTGAGTATGCCTTGACAAAGGAATCCCCACAAGAGGATATTGATGATGCAGTAAATAAGATGATCCGAAAGGATTATGAAATGGTGCAGGATTATCTACCCACTAGTTGTGATTCTGTTTTAGATATTGGCTGTGGTCTTGCCTTATCAGATGTTGCTTTGTATAATCACTACAGAGATAATTATAACAAACGTGCAGAAATTTATCTTCTGGATAAGAATGAGTTTGATACTACCAAGATATCAGGCTTTAACAAAGAATATAAAGGCTATAATAGCATGGATGCCGCAAAAGACATTCTTGTTTCCAATGGAGTCGAAGAGAGTAGAATCAATTTATACGAAACTGATAGTTTTGATGAGCTATATGATAAGAAGTATGATATAATAAGTTCGTTCCTTTCATGTGGGTGGCATTATGATGTCAGCACATATATGGATTTGTTTGAGAAAACGCTAAGTGATGATGGTATTTTGATTCTTGATATTAGACATGACACTGGACAAGTTGAAACGGTTAAATCCAAATTCAATCTAAACAGACAGATTTATAATCATGCAGAATCAAAGCATACTGGTGGTAATATTGGTGATCGTTATATCTTTACAAGGTAACTAATTTATGATTGATGAGATTCTAGGTTTAGTAGAAGAATATATTTCAAAAAAGCAGTCCGAAAAAACATGGACTGCTGGTAAGGATTGGGTTCAATACGCCGGTCCTTACTTTGGTACAGAAGAATATACTGAATCTGTTAAGTCTCTTCTTGATGGGTGGTTGGTTCTTGGTAAGAGTGGTATCAGATTTGAACATAAATTCCCAAAACTTATGGGTAAAGACTTTGGTGTTCTCACAAACAGCGGGAGTAGTTCTAATCTGATTATGATGTCGGCTTTGACATCAAGGCGTGGAGCAAACCTTCAAAAGGGAACAAAGGTTATTACTCCTATTGCTGGGTTTCCAACAACAATCAATCCAATCTTCCAAGTTGGATTTGAGCCAGCATTTGTTGATATTGATCTTGATACTCTGAATCTAAACCTTGATCAGGTAGAAGAGAGGGCAAAGGAGGGATGTAAAGTCATAACCTTTGCCCATGTTCTTGGTAATCCACCCAACATGGATAGGTTGATGGAGATCGTAGACGAGTATGGTTTGATTCTTCTCGAAGACTGTTGTGATGCTCTAGGATCAACATACAGAGATCGTCCACTCGGTAGTTACGGAGACTTTGCTTCTTGTTCGTTTTATCCCGCACACCATATTACCATGGGTGAGGGTGGATTTGTTGCCTGCAATACAAAGAATCAAGAAATCGTCGCAAGAAGTTTCCGTGAATGGGGACGAGGATGTTACTGTGTCGGACAGAAAGCTGGACTATTAAAGAACGGTACATGTAAGAACCGTTTCTCTAATTGGCTACCTGCACTACCAGATGAAATCTTTGATCACAAGTATGTCTATGATGAGATTGGGTATAACTTGAAGCCAACTGAACTCCAAGCCGCTATGGGTCTTGTTCAGTTGGATAGATTGTCTGAGATCGTAGAAAAGAGAAAGCACAACCACAAGAGATTGTGTGATATATTCTCTAAGTATGATGAGTGTTTTGTCATTCCAAAGAAGACAGAACATTCTGATCCAGCTTGGTTTGCTTTTGCTCTGACAATAAAGGACACTGCTCGATTTAAGAGAAAAGACATTGTTGATTTCTTGGAGGAAAATATGATTCAGACACGCCCTTATTTTGCAGGTAATATTATGTTGCAACCAGCGTATCAGGGAATGATGGATCAGAGTGAAGTGATTAGTAAGTATCCCAATGCAAGAAAAATTACTACCGATACATTTTTCTTGGGTACGAGTCCCGTCATCACCGACGAACAACTAGACTACATTGGAAAAGTTGTCGATCAGTTTATGTCGAAGGGTGATCAATGAAAACCATACATTGTTTTAACATGATGCATCTTGGAGACTGTATACAGTCTCTTCATTATCTAACTAACGCAGTCAAAGTTAACGATGTCAACTTTAAGTTTTATTGTAATCCGGCTTATCATGGACAATTACATGAGATGATAGATGGTATTGGGGGTATTAAGTTAGAGCATATTTACATGGCCGAAACAATTGACGATCCATGCTACAATATTTGGATCGGTGCTCATGATTATGGTGGTATATGTGAGACATCTGAAGATATCTACGGGGATGAGTCGGATCAAGGAACTTATTTTTTAGTTCTTAACAAGATTCTCTCTGAAATTATGTCAATACAGTGTCCATTTGAGGAAAAGCAAGACATGATTTATAATCAAGAGTCTCTTTCTCTGGACCCTAAACACACAGAAAAGTATGACTATCTTTTTATTAACAGTCAAAATCAAAGCATCGAATTCCCAAATTTTGAAAATGAATGCACAGACATACTGAACAAGTTACTTGTTAACAATAAGAAGGTAATTACCACCAGAAAAATTGATGGTGTTCCCTGCACGTTAGACCATGGTATGAGTGTGGTTGAGATAGCCAGACTAGCTAAAAATGTAAAAAATATCATAGGTGTAAATACGGGACCACTACATCTTTGTATGAATAAATGGGTTATACCGAATCTAGATAAATTTATAGTATGGTGTCCCAGTCCAGAAACATTTAACTACGGTAAAAATTTCATAACCGTCAAATCGTTAGGAGAAATCGATGAGAGTAGCCTTTAGTATAATTTTTAATGGATTGCATCACTTAGAACACAAAGATCAGTACAGACAAATTCTTGATAACTGTGATAAGTGGGTTGTGGTTGAGGGTGCTTCTAAGTCAAATGGTAGCACTCAGTGGTGTAAAGAAATGCCCGATGAATATCATACCAATGGTGCGAGTGTTGATGGTACAAGAGAATTTCTGGAGAAGTTAGCGGAAGAAGAATCTAAGTTGGTATACGTTCCTTCCGACGGCTTTTGGAATTCAAAGGACGATCAAGTCAATCGTGCTATCGAAGAGGTTAAAAAGTTAACCGATAGATGTTTCTTGTGGGAGTTTGATATTGATGAGCAATGGACAGCCGAAGCAATGGATCAAGCGGAGAAAGAACTCACGGAAGAGAATCTGAAGTATGGTGCATTTATGAGCCGATATTATGTTGGTAAGAATTTGCTGGCTTCTGGTGAGTGGGGTGAGGGAAGAAATGGTGGTTACATCAGGCTTTGGGACTGGGAGGGGGAGTCTTTTGTTCGACATGAACCACCAACACTTGAGGGTTGTGAGGATAAAGGTAAAATGTTGACACCAATTTTTGATCACTATAGTTATTACTTTGAACCAGATGTGAAGTTTAAAGATGCATGGTACAGTGGTCATGAGGACATTCACATTAGATGGAAGCAAATAAACTCACTTCCAAAAGAAGTGTTTCCACTACACCTTTCACATCTTATAACAGGCTACTGGGGAACCACAGACACTGCCATAATTTGGAAGGACTAATATGAAAAAACTGATTTGTTTTAGTTTGTGGGGAAGTGATAAAAAATATTTACATGGAGCACTTGAAAATGCTGAGTTGTCTAGTAAATTTTATTCAGAGTGGACTTGTCGGTATTACATTTCCAGAGACAACACCCCCAAAAACATATGTGACAAATTAGAATCATATAACAACTGTGAGATAGTTTGGAACGATCAATTAGATTCACAGTCACAAAGAATTCTCCGATTCGCCCCTCTATGTGAAAGTGATGTTGATTACTTTATTGTTCGTGATTTAGATTCTCGTGTCGGTGAAAGAGAAGCCGCGGCTGTTGATCAATGGATACAATCTGGTGCTGATTATCACATGATGCGTGATAATGTTGAGCACGGGATTGTTATGATGGCGGGTATGTGGGGATCTAAGGGAAACTTACTTCCTGATTTTTATCGATTGGTAGAAGAGCACGGGAAAAATATGGGTGAAGCATTCCATGTTGAGCCACAAGTAGATCAGGCTTTTTTGAGGAGCTATGTTGTACCCACCATACAGAGTGCTCTTGTTCATGATGAGTCTACATACATTGGTGGATCGCCCTACCCAGTATCAAGGGAAGAGGGAGAAATTCCTAATTTTATTGGTGAATCATTTGAAGATTTCGTGTATGATGGTATAGATTATGAACTCTAAAAAAGTAGTATATGTTACTGGATGTCTTGGATTTATTGGCTCTTATGTCACACGACTATGCCTAGATCGTGGTTGGTACGTTAAGGGTATCGATAAGATGACATATGCTGCAAATACTAATCTTCTAGCAGAGTTCAAGAAATATTCTAATTTTTCGTTTGTACAGTGTGATATAAACGAACTTAAGTTTCTGTATGATTGTGACTACGTGATTAACACTGCGGCAGAAACTCACGTTGGTAATTCTATTAGCAACAGCGATGACTTTGTTTCCTCTAACATCAATGGCGTTCATAATCTCCTAGAGTTGATTAGGAATTACAGGCAAGAGAATACAAAGGTTCCTACCTTATTACACTTCAGTACTGATGAAGTTTATGGTGACATAGTAGATGGGGCGCATACAGAAGAAGATATACTAAAACCATCAAATCCATATTCTGCTACAAAAGCAGCAGCAGATATGTTGGTTTTGGCCTGGGCAAGGACTTATAAAATTCCATACGTTATAGTTCGACCCACCAACAACTACGGAATTGGTCAATATGTCGAAAAACTAATACCAAAGACATGTAAGTCCCTTAAGCTGGGTAGAAAAATCCCATTACACAACGATGGAACCCCAGTGAGAAATTGGTTACATGCAGAGGATACAGCATCTTCGATAATTAAAATTATTGAGTCTGGAGTTGTAAATGAAATTTATAATATTGCTGGTGGGTTTGAACAGAGTAATATTGTAACTGTTTGCAAACTGATTAACGTGTTGACGGACGGGGAAGATTATGATATACTTGACTACGTAGATACTTCTTTTTCTAGAGTTGGTCAGGATCTAAGATATGCCCTAGATGATTCCAAACTTAGATCTCTAGGATGGAGTCCAGAAAAAGTGTTTGATGATGAGATTGTTGAGATAGTAAATTACTACAAGAATAAATTTATATGGTAGATTTTGAATTAAAAAAGAGATTGTTGGATTTGTCATTTAACAATAAGGTCAGTCATCTAGGGAGTTACTTTTCTTCTTTAGGTATCATTGATACCATATATGAAAGAATGGAAAATGACGACCTTTTCATATTATCATCTGGACACGCAGCAATGGCCATGTATTGTTGTATAGAAAAATATTATGGTATAGATGCTCAGATGCTCTTTGATAAGCATGGTGGTCATCCTCACAGAGATGAAGAGAACAAAATCCATTGTTCTACAGGGAGTCTAGGGTTAGGAATAACAATCGCATTGGGTAGAGCGATAGCAAATCCAGATAAAAAAGTATTTGTTTTAATTAGTGATGGTGAGTGTGCCGAAGGTAGTGTATGGGAGGCTTTGAAAACTATTAGAGAGCAAAATATATCTAATATCGAGATACATGTAAATGTCAATGGCTATGCAGCCTATATGGAAATTGATACTAACTATCTAGAGGATAGATTGTCTTCATTTTTACCTGACATTAAAATTCACCATACCTCAGTTGAAGAGTTTTCATTTCTAAAGGGGATGAACGCACACTATCACATTATGAGTGAGTCTGATTATCATGATGGTTTGAAAGAATTGGAGACACATGCGAAAGGATTTTGAAAATCTTCTTTACAATGAAATGTGCCATAATGATGACATTTATCTAATCACAGGTGACCTTGGTTATGGACTATGGGATCGTATTCGGGATGAATTTCCATCTAGATTTTATAACGTTGGATCATCTGAAATGGTTATGATGGGTATCGGTATTGGTTTGTCTATGGAAGGAAAAATTCCATTCGTTTATTCTATCACACCTTTTGCAATATACAGACCATTTGAAATGCTAAGAAATTATGTTGACCACGAAAATATAGCTGTTAATATTATCGGTGGTGGTAGGGATAGGGAATATGGTTACCTAGGATTTTCCCATTGGGCTGATGACGATAAGAGAATTATGTCGTGTTTTGATAACATAAATACACAGCACCCAGAGTCAATCGATGAATTGCAATCTGTCTTTTCTGGGATGATATCAAACCCACATCCAAGTTATTTGAACCTTAGAAAATGAAAGATGTTAGTGAAATGAAAGTATTAATAACTGGTGGTAACGGTTACATTGGTAAAACACTAACTGAAAAACTTAACAAATATTATGATGTTTACTCTGTGAGTAGAGACGATTTTGACTTAACAGATAGTCATTCAGTCAATGCTTGGTTTGAGGGTAAAAACTTTGATGTTGTTTTGCATACAGCCATCAGTGGTGGAAGTAGGTTGAAACAAGATAGTTTTGATGTGGTTGATGAAAATCTAATGATGTATTATAACTTACATTCAAATCGCGATCGGTTTGATAGACTAATAAATTTTGCATCTGGTGCTGAAATACATAATCCTGATAGTCCGTATGGAAGAAGCAAAAAACTCGTACATGACTCGGTGCTAAACACACACAATTTCTATAATCTACGGATCTATGGTCTTTTTGATGAGAACGAGTTAGATACTAGATTTATCAAATCAAACATACTTCGGTATATCAAAAAGGAGCCTTTGGTTGTACATACCAATAAAGTTATGGATTTCTTTTATATGCGGGACTTGGTTTATTTGGTAAGATATTATATTAATTCTGATGCACCAGTGAGTGATGCATCGTGTGTGTATAAAGAAAAATTTACCCTTGTGCATATAGCTGAACTTATAAATCAGCTAGACACATATGAAGTTCCTATACATGTGGAGAATATGGGTAAACTGGGTACTGCTTACTGTGCGAAAGATAAAATACCCCCCGGAGAATTGATCGGTCTTCGTCGGGGCATAGAACAAACATACAAAAAGATAAAGGAACTTTAAAATGAGAACACCAGAAATTACTATGAATACTCTAGTCGGTAGATA
>TARA_R110000796_G_scaffold30122_15_pt1 | contig 10439 bp, 22 predicted proteins | sample TARA_R110000796 | Tara Oceans TARA_R110000796 (sample SAMEA4397815) | marine metagenome | biome: Polar Biome; feature: [SRF] surface water layer (ENVO:00010504); material: water (ENVO:00002006), including particulate matter (ENVO:01000060) such as... | depth 5 m | reverse complement strand
TGGGCCAATCCCCCATCATCTGAATAACAGAAAGTCGGTCCTCTTCACCTTCAGTAATGGTGATGTTCTTGCCACCAGCATATTGGTCTTGCCCAAAGAACTTGTCCATAGTTCCTGAGATTTTAATGTGGTCTTTATTCCCTTTTGGAACACTCTGATCTTTGTGCTTAGTTGCATTTGGATATTGGTAATGAACTGTCTCTGCTTCACCATTCTTAGTGAAATAAGCTCCATTACTCTCCATAGTGGTTTTACTAATACCACGAAACTCACGTACATAAGGCTCCAAACTGAGTCCTTCCTCTTCTTTGTTGAATTTAAAAGGGGTGATGGTTTTTCCATCAAAGCATAGGCCATTACCTTTACTAGTACCCCCACAGGAGTGGCATTTAAATAGGCCCGTACTGATGTTTGTAGAGAAAGCATCTGAGCTTCCACAACCATCTAGTGGGCAGGGTAGGTGTGTTACTTCAGTCATTTTGTTTCCTTATCCAACAAAGCATAGAACATTGCAATATGAAGATTATCCATGCTGAGGTGGTCTAGCACTTCTCCATACCGAACAATGTTTACAGGTGAGTCATTGAACTTGGAGTCATACTCAATAGACCACTTATCATCAATGTGTAGAAGCATTAAATTACTTGTCATTCTGTTTCTTTCCTAGAGCTTTCATTACTTGTGCGGCGTTGTGTTAGTCATGTGTCTCAGAAGTCATCGTTATCACCTTCTAGGCCAAACATCGCGGCTGTGGGTTCTGGGGTGGGATTGCTGGGGATTAGGGCGGCAATGTCATCAAAGGTTTTTGATACGTCACGCCTAAAATCTCGATCATCTTCGCGCATCCAACCAGATGCCCCCGAACCTCGGTTCGAGTGTGCTGATTTTATTTCAGTTTCAATCGATTTTCTTTTCTTCAACATACCGGACAGCGCCGCCTCTAGCTCTGCTATGCGGACGTAAGCTTTTGACCCCGCAGCCCAAGAATCCGAAAGATAGTCGAGGGCCATTCCAGCGGTAACGCCGTCAGGCTCATCCCACCCATCAAAACCCGCCATCTGCAACAAGCTACGCATAGCGGACCAGCAATCACCCTCGAAATCCGCAGACACCTTCGTTTGATGTTGGTCATATTCCAAGTTAATATCGTACAATTCCGCATCAAGTCGTTCGTTGTTGGTTTCTAGCTCTGCTATGCGGTCGGACTGGGCGCGAAGTACGGTCGCCTCTGCTGAATTTGCGCCGCATAGAATGTTAACCTGATCATCCATCCTTTGCGCCGCAACGGCGTCTTTACTAATATCAGTTTCCATCATAATCTCCTAAATTAATGTTATTGAATGAAGATACACCAACAGAACCACACATGCAACCCCTATGATTGTACCAGATACCGATGGTGTCATGTTGCACCACTCTTCATCAGCAAGAGTTCCAACTCAGCTACCTTCTGGGTAAGCAAAACACACGTATTAGTCCACTCCTTGACAGATTGGGTAGCCATGGCAGCATTAAGACTTAGAGCCTCATAATCGTCATAGCTCACCCAACCACCAAACTCACACACCCCCATGTCCCCATAGAGAGAGTCGTCCCACCTTGTCACTTCAGTCATATTGGTTCACACAAATTTGAGGGTTTGAAGTATTTAATATGTCCAAAGGTTCTAGACTTATCTAAAGCCCACTCACACTTAACTACAGAGTATGTGTTTGTATTTACCCCCTCCTTTGGCCCCAGTTTCTCTAAAACATAGGCCCAACCATATGTTGGATTATCTACATGCCTGTAGAACTCACCTATAACTACCCTAGATATTCTCATGAATCTTCTCCAATTGTAATCCACTCAACCTGTTTAAATAGGCGAAATTCTCCACAGTAATCTTCTTGTTTCTTTGCACCACCATAGGAGTCATAAGTTTCATCCAGCAGTTCAACACTAGGAAACTCCTCAACCAGACTTGTACCTCCATAAGAGTACTCTTTGCAAAGCTGATAAGACATCTTTTGGATACGTATGGTAAAATCAGTCATGAATCTTCTCCATCTGAATTGTCTCAACATCAGGCACACCATCAGTAAATTGCACCGTAATGTTGTACTCCTTCTTGTTTAGGGACCTACCCCCCTTGAAGCGTAGAGGAGACGTCATTTTGAGGCTTTCTACAAAGGGCTTGGGGGCGGCAATTCGGTAGGCACTACTATCATTGAATTTTGGGTCAGCAATTACTAGCCATGCATTCTGGTACCGCTGAAGACATTCAATCTCCTTCCCCTCATGATGGGCCAGCAACAAAACCCCCTTTTCCTCAGCAGATAGATTACCAAAGGTTTTGGTCTGTTCTGCACGAGATACAATGGTGAAATATCTTCCTGAATCCCAGAGGGAGTATCGCCGACTCCTTAGGTATCCATGTGAGTAGAGGTGAAAATTGTCTTCTACAGTGTATAAAATACTGTCACTATAACTAACCACATCCCCAACCTGCACATCCAACTCTTTTAGTGTCTTGTACTCTTGAACATTCATCTTAAAATCCCTACTTAGTTTCATTAACACCAATATAGAGTGTGTGGAGAGATTTAGCAAGAGGTTTATAGTGTAGTAATAATAACACACCCCATCTTTATTACCACCCCCTCTCTTGACAACTTCCACAACAACCTTATATAAGAATAGTGTTATACAATAGTATATATACAATTTAATAAGAACATAAAAACAAATAACTTAATAGAAAAACTATAGTGTTATACAATAGTATAGGTTCATAAGTTATTTCATAACTTTTCTACAACAAAATAAGAGATATTAAGTAGTTTGATGAATTGTATAACACTATTGTATAGAACTAAGTCTTCTCTTCTTATTTTGTTGGTAGATTAATAGAATTGTATAGGTAATATGTTTTGTAGCTCATAAGTATGGACTATGATGTGTGGACCATAAAATGAGCATAAGACATCTTTATAACTTATTTATAGATCAGAATCAATAAGGGCCATACTAGAGTTTCCCCTAATACAGCCCCTTGTTTACCTTTCACCAGAGAGTTACCCCCAGACAGTGATGGTCTTTTGTACTGGTTTCACCTCAAACACATGTTCAAAGGTAGCTCCATCATAAGAGGCATACCAGCCCTCAAACTTGAACCGAGCCACCTCATCACCACGGGTGAACTCCCAGACACACCAGTATTCAGAGCCACAGTCTTCCCCACCATATGAGTCCACCTCTTTGAAGGAGATTCCCAGAGTAGTAAGTTCTTTACCATAACCTGATGACACCTCTCGTGTACCAGTTTGCACTCGCTCGTCTACCTTGTAACCCCCTGAGTAGTTATATACAGGGTGAGATGGATCATACCTACAATCTCCGTGCATCATTTCAGAGTTCTTCTCGTCATCCACAAAGAGGTCTGTTAGTTCTTTTGATAGGGTGTTCATAGTTATTCTCCAATCTTCTTAGTTACAACAACTTCACCTACAAGGTCTTTAGTTGCTTTTGTTGAGCGTGTGTTTACAGCAGTGATCATAGCCATACCAGAGCCAACAAGAACTAGGTCCCCAACCTTCACAACATTCTCTTGAGAGAAATATGCATATTCAGAGCTATTACCCCCACTAAGGTACTTGAGGCTAATGGTATATGGTACAACTTCTTCAAGCTCCGCCTTAGCCTTAGTCACTACAGAACCATCCCCCTTCATCTCAAGTACATAAGCCCCCTTGGAGTTGGTGGCAATGTGTGTGCCATAGGTTTCAGACCCAATGATCTGGTAGAGTTTTGTTGTATTAGTCATATTTGGTTCTTCCTTTGTTTGACATTTAGTTTCGCTTGGTCTTTTAATTTCTCTACTTTTCCATACCCAAGCTCCGTAACATATGGAGGTATTCCCATTAAAGTATAGTAATTTTAAATACTCTGAGTTTGCATCAACCTCTATCACAATAGCAGGAACATGACCGTTTGGCCTATAAATGACTTCCCCCACTTTAATGATTTTTGTGTTTTTGGTTTCCCGAACCTTTTGGTAGTGCTTTGACAGAGTATTATCCCACATACCACTATAAAATTCAGGTTTCATCACTCTATCAAAATCATCCATCTAGCACTACCCTAACCTTGTTGATCTTCTCCGTGTCATAAAGGTACAACACTTCTGGGTAATGGTCAATAGCCCAATCACGAAACCATCCACTTGTTAGTGTTGTACACACTTTCTGTAGTGCATTGAAGTAGGCTCTCTTACTACTATACCCCCAGTCATTAGGTACAAGGAAACGCTCAGTAGCAATGACATAACATTCCTCTGCTACACACATATTACGTTGCTCATCAGTTAGGTCTAGCCATAGGTCCTTCTCACACCAAGCCTGCTCCATTTGAGTGGGCTTTTTTAATGACTCATAGAGGGGAGAATCACCATAAGCATACAAGGTGTGCAGGTAGTCATGGTCATGCACCTTTGTCACAGCGTCATTAAAGAACTCCTCATTGGTCTGGGCTAGGGTGGGTACTCCCTGTGGGTAGGCTTGCTTAGTTAAGGCTGTTCTACAAAGCAGGAAGCGTTCCTTAGATGGCTTAACAGGGCAATGAGGGAGGATGTGCTTATGGTAGGTGGTAATGTTCTTATCAAAGCCTCTATCTCGCCACAGATGTGACCTCTTGAGCATAGCCAATCCAAGAATCGAACACACCCCCTCCTCTTCAAACAACAAAGCCTCACGATTGTTCAAAGCATCAATGTCATGAATTTCAACACGAGCACCTTCAGGAACAGGGACAGTTTGTTCTCCAAGGAAGTCCCAATCTGCGTCTTCCCTGCATTTAAAAGAAGTGTTGTGAACGGCTAAAGCCCGACTACCAATTAGCATTTGTTTTTCACCTTTGGGGGTTTAGGAAAGGGACTCCAGTGTGTGACTTTATCAAACACAAAATATTGTTCTACAATGTCTGTCCACTCCCCATAATCATAGTTAGCACATTTTACAACACCATCACTTACAATAAGAACGTCTACCCCACTTGGGGCTGTTTCAATTGGTTGCCAAGTCATTAGGATTCTACCTCTACAACTTTCAATGTCGTCCAGTCTGGTTCACCATCAATTGTTGTAACTGTAGCCTTGTGTTGAGAAAAACTGAGGTTAAAAGAGTGGCCAGTGTCTATTACTCCTCCAAGACGTTCTAAGTCTACCCCCTCTACAACCACTGGCCCCTGCTTGTCTAGGTTAACATTATAAAACCCTTCTCCCAAACACGAAGCTTCCCCGTTCTTGTTCCATGAGTATGCTGGGCCACCATGTAGTTGTTTCATCCAAACCTTGCTACCTTCTTCATAGATAGCTTTCCATTTGTTTCCATTGCGGGAGGTGTATTCTTCTCCAACACAGAGTTGTTTAGTGGGTGGTTCACATAGGATAAACTGACCTTCCCACAAAGAGTTTTTATCTCCATCTTCATCAATAAACCCAGCAGCGGGGTGTAACTCATTAGTATCTATGATTTGGTAACGCCCACCTTTTAACACACCCTCCTCAGATGTAAGACTCTCAATCCAATCACCAACTTTAATATCCATCTTCATTCTCCTTTGTTTGTATTCATTGTTTATACCCAATTCCCACGGTGGGGTCAATAGGTTTCTCTGTAATTCCCACGGTGGGTGTTCTCTAATTCCCCTGTAGGGGTCTTTGTAATTCCCATGAGGGGGTTTGTGAGAATCTCATATAAGTGTTGCATAAATACCACATACCCTTTCTGACAAAACACTCCTTGACTTATGACTCGAATTGGCGTGTGACTTTTAAGGTACATGATTCGCTACAGCCGTAAAAAGTGGTTGCCATAGTGACTAAACTATGATCCTCCGAATCGTTGTGATTCGTGTTCTTCTTGTAATATAGCAGAAATAGGCTTGTTTGTTACCCGTTGTCATTGCAGACGAGTCGGCACTTGGCACCGTTCATGATTCGTTCTAAGAGGTTTAATGATTAAATTATAGGAATAGGATTCCCCAACGTTCACACTAGATGGGCAATACCACGGTTCCCATTTAGATTACCTTAGATGCAAACAATTCGCAAGCGGGATTTAGTCACATAATGTTACTGAGTGTTACAATCTACTTACAATTTGAGAGAGAGATCATTTTTCCCTTAGCTTGCGACGAATCAATCTTTTGATATGTAGTGAGGTGGAAGAGGGGTAGCATTCTAAGAGCTGTTTTTGAGCCTGTCATGCCCTATTGACAACACAACCTATCCACACTACGCGCATACGCCCGATTCCTTTATATAGCTATTTGCTAGAACAATTTTCTTTCCTGTTTCCTTCTTTTTGTTGTTGCACTGGCAAAGGAACTAGCGCATAACAGATTTAAGAGAACGGCCATGCGGCCTACAACAAAGGGTTTTAACATGTTTTCTTCTGCCACTGTCTTACATCACGCCCACTGGAACACTATGGAAGATGGTCCTATGTCTGGTCAGATTCTTGCTTATGAGCTGTTTAAGAATAAACAGGCACTAAATTTAAAAGCCCTATGGGCTGCATCAGGTATCATTGACACTGGGCGTATATTACCTCCACATTGTTATCGTCGTTTAGTTAAATACTTAAAAATCAGCGCATAACAGGTTTAACGAAGCGGCCAACGTGGCTAACAAAGGAAAACAACAATGTTTACAGTAATCTGGAAAAAAGATGGTGATTATAAGACTAAAGACTTTCAATCAGAGGGTCTAGCATACCTCTTCGCTAAGAACGTGCCTTATTATGAAGGTGGTGTTGATGGTCCTGTTCTTGTGAGGGTAAAATAATGAAACTTTTCATGTTACTACTACACCTACAGAACCCGCAAGGCACTACAGATACATGGGTTATTGACCTTGATATGAGCAAAGGGGATTGTTTTGATATGGTGTTAGATTATGACATTCACACGAATCCAATGGTTATGTTTGAATGTGTTAAACAGCAACCGCCACACGTGACAGGAGAATAATGATGAAAATTGAAACAGGTCTGACATACTTAGAGATTGAAACACGTTGTAAAGACGCTGCAAAAGAGCTTGCACCAGACTTTCCAACAACAAACACTGTTGAGGCTTGGGAATCCTTTGCAAGCGAGCTTGAGGACTTTGACACATACGCAGTGCATGAAGAGGTTGAGAATTGGGACTGGTCTATTTACACCCATTTTGGTTGGAAGATTCTACACCTTGTAGAGCAAAGCAAGATTAACGAGGCTGAATCGCAATGGCTTGAGTATAACCATGGTATTGAGGTGCAGGATTTGGAGGGGGGTGGTTTCGACATCTGGTCGCTACAATCTAGTATTGCTTATTTTGTGTTGGTTTCTTGGGTGGAAGAAGAGTTGCAAAGCCTCATTATTGAGCTTCAAGACTTGGCTGAAACAACTCTCTATAGTTTGGAGGACTTCTAATGACTAATGCAAAACAATCTATCTTATATGCCAGTGACTCACGTGGTATTTTCATTCCCCAATACTTTGCAGAGTCATATGAATCTGATATGTGGGAACCTATTAGTGTCGAAGCTATAACTATCTTGAAAGAGGGGCCAGAATCAGAGCAATATTGGGATACTTGGCAAGAGGTGCTAGACAGTGTAGAGACAATTGACGGAGGTATTTTGCATCAAGATGGGGATTTATGGGTAGTTTGGCCACAATTGGCAATTGATACAGTTGATAGTTTTTGTAGGGATCAATTAGAATATGAAGAAACGCATGAAGATTCAGGGAATGGTTATGCCTTTATGGTAGCTGAATCTTGGTGTGCTCAAGGGGATTCAGATTTATCGCGTGACATGAAACAGTTTGACCTGAATCCTATGGGCTTGGGCAATGATACCTTGTCAGACATTGCCCTAGACCTATTCACAATGGAGTCGGGACATACATTCTCTAATATGTCTGCAAACAAAATTGTTCTAGGTTCCTATCCTCTACAAGAGATTGAGATTCACCTAGGGAATTTAAGTATTGATGCAATCACTATGGAATATATTGGAAGCTCTTGTGATTCCTACATCGAAGGTGATTTTGCCTATGCTAACAGTGATACAGTTTGGTATGCTGTGCTCGATCCTGACGCCTTTCAACAGGCAATTATTGACTATATAGAAGCAAACAAGGAAACAATCTAATGAATATTTTAACAGAATCCAGTTCTTTCTTCTCTGACATGCTACATGATCCTGATGAGTCTTATCTGTGCAATAACGGAGACTTAGGGGACAAAATGGAAGAACAGGAAGAAAACCTCTTGCAAGAGTATTGAGCACCTGCTATTGATTCTCTAACGGGCCTTAAGGCTCACAACAAAAGAGAGAAGTGTCATGTTTATCGAGATTAGTCTTTGTGGGTCTGTACAAGTCCTGTCTGAGGGTGGGGACCTTTATTTTGGAGGAGAGATTGAACAAGATTTACTTGATTGTGTATCACAAGGTGATTGTGAAGAGGCTTGTAAGTTTGTCCTGAGCGTACACAAACCCACCTTTAATATTGTTGCAATAAACCCTAGCAGTAAGAAATATGAGAATAGACTTGCCACAGGCAAAGAAATGCAAAAGGTTTGTGAGATTGTCTATTTTGAGAGTGAGACAAATTTCAGTGATGCTGATGTAGCTAAAACCTACTTAGTATGGGAAGCAGCATCAAACTTTCAACAAGATATAGAGGATTCAATCTAATGACTGTTTACATAGAAAACTCAAATACAGGTGAAAAGACTACTCATTTTAGGCCCTTTGGTGAAATGGTTAATCTACTATATTTGGTACTAGGCATTCCTAACCATATAAAGTATACACCAGACTATAAGGCTGGCGAGCTTGCCAACAATTATGGACTTTTTGTTTATGAGTTGGACAGTAACAATGAAGTAATAAGAGGGTTTAAACAGTGACAATTTCCCCAATGGCCGTCCAAACCTTCCTATATGACCTACTACCCATGGAACACTTCAATGTCACATTCCTCACCTCTAAAGGGGAACAACGTCAGTATGAAGGCTTTCTAACGCCCTCTGACTCAATTAGTGAGCTGGTACGCTTTGAAACACTAGGTGGGCAATATAAGAGTTTTAAATTGGGGTGTGTGTTGGAATTGTCAAAGGAGGTGGTACAATGAAGAGTATAACAATTGAACAACTAGAATCTTTAGATGCTTGCGAAGAGGGGTTGGCACTATTTAAGAAATATTGTGGAGATTACATAGAAGTGACAGAAGCTAATGCCCTTAAGGTTGGGCGTTTTTTAGATGTAGCGTGGGCTTCAGAGAATCTACTTACTGAGAGTCAATTCTTGGCTTATGAGGGAGCTAAAGCAACTCTATATAAAGCTTATTTGAGAGCTAGAGAACCTCTATATAAAGCTTATGAGGAAGCTGAAGCAACTCTATATAAAGCTTATTTGAGAGCTAGAGAACCTCTATATAAAGCTTATGAGGAAGCTGAAGCAACTCTATATAAAGCTTATTTGAGAGCTAGAGAACCTCTATATAAAGCTTATGAGGAAGCTAAAGCACCTCTATGGGAAGCTTATGAGGAAGCTAATGAACCTCTATTGAAAGCTTATGAGGAAGCTCAAGTACTAGGATTCGTAAAGGCGTATAACAATGATTGATCCAACAAAGCAATATAAGACACGTGACGGCCTAGAAGTGGTGATTCACACAACAACAATGGGTGGTGAGTACCCTATTCATGGGGCATATAAGGATGTGGAGGGATGGGATGTGGAGGGATGGGAGGTGGCTAGCTGGACAAATGAGGGGGACTTCCAAAGGGGTTATAGAAGCAAGTTTGATTTGGTGGAGGTTCCTCAGATTGTAGAGCGTTGGGTGTTGTTTCACATTGCATCTAAAACCGTTGGTGTACAATTGTACACTACATATGATGCTGCCTTCTCTAGTGCAGGTAGTGACCAGAGTATAGTTAAAGTGGAGATTCAGGTATGAAGGTTATAGAGGCAATTAGCATTGAGGGCCACGCCAGTTAAGGAGGGGTAGGGATGGACAACTATAGTATTGTGTACACATGGGGTGGATGCACTAGGCATATGATCATACAATCTACTAGTGAGAGAGGTGCAGTACAGCAGGCACTAGACCTAAGCCTAACAGTGGTGTCTTGTAAGAGGCTTACAATGGTGTAGGTGTGTGTGTTTGTAGTTGTTAGTGCAGTGGGGATTGTCATTTAATGACATGTACTTGCGAATGATTCTCATGTAGCTATTCGGGTGTATTGGTACGTTGTGGTAATGGGTGAATGGGGCTTATATTGGCTATCCCCTTGCTCTCCGTGTCAAGTTAAAATGTTATAATCATTAGCTTTATTAGCTAGTGTGACATATATAACACACATACAATGTCAATGATTCGCCTGTATATTTCACCTGTCAAGTA
>TARA_R110000796_G_scaffold4244_12_pt1 | contig 10461 bp, 9 predicted proteins | sample TARA_R110000796 | Tara Oceans TARA_R110000796 (sample SAMEA4397815) | marine metagenome | biome: Polar Biome; feature: [SRF] surface water layer (ENVO:00010504); material: water (ENVO:00002006), including particulate matter (ENVO:01000060) such as... | depth 5 m | reverse complement strand
CCACCACTCGGGGTGGTTTTTTTCGATCCGTGCGGCTGCGTGACGGGCCGAAGTGTCGTTTTCGTATAAGCCAAAGCATGTCGCCCCTGAACCCGACATCCGTGCAAGCAGCGCGTCCTGCAACGTGTGCAAGCACCCTGCGATTTCGGGCACTGCTTGTACTGCGACCGGTTCAAGGTCATTGCGTTGCGTCCCAAGCCATGCGGCGAAAGCAGCGGCGGTTTCAAATACCGGCAACACCTGCGGCATCGACGGGTTAGCCCGGCTGTCCATCCCTGCGAAAATCTCGGGCGTAGACACCGATACATTTGGGTTAACCAACACCAGCCAGCACTGCGGCAGCGGACCTGCTGGTGATAGATCCTCTCCTACACCACGCATCCTTTGAGGTAAGCTGTGCAAGCAGACGGGAACGTCCGCACCCAATCGGGAGACATCCTGTGGAATTGGTACACCCCAGTGGACCGACAGTGTTTGCAGGGCGGCGGCGGCATCGGCAGAACCGCCCCCTATTCCGGCAGCAGCAGGTAATCCCTTGGTCAAATGCAGGCGCGCGCCTCGGCCTTTGCCTTCGTCCAGCAGGCGCGCGGCACGAATGACCAGATTTCGATCATCAAGCGGCGCACCATTCGCAAATGGACCATCTATATAAAGCTCCAGCTTTTCCGAGGGCGCTACATTCAGCATGTCGCCGACTTCGGCCCGTACAACGAGACTATCCAAAAGATGATAGCCGTCAGCACGCTGCCCGGTCACATGGAGCGTCAGGTTGACCTTAGCCCAAGCTGGCCGCGACGCAGCCAAGCCTAAAGCTGCACCGTTCGATTTCATTTACTAACGGATACTTTTATCAGCGGTGACGCACCCTCGTCCGACAACACGGCATCCAAACCAACCTCTAGTTTACGTCGAATGCGTTTTGGGTCGGCCTCGCTGTCGGTATCTTGGGGGTCGACAAAGGACAGCGCCCGACGCCACTGGAATTCAGCCTCGCGTTTGCGGCCAACGGCCCAGTACACATCGCCCAAATGGTCGTTGACCACGGCATCGACAGCCACCAGTTCAGCCGCACGTTCCATTTGCTCTACGGCTTCGTCGTAGCGGCCCAACCGGTACAAGACCCATCCAAGCGAATCCACGATATAGCCGGAGTTGGGGCTTGCTGCGACTGCGCGCTCGATCATATTCAATGCCTCGTCCAGATTGCGCCCTTGTTCGACCAGCGAATACCCCAGGAAATTCAAAACCTGAGGCTGATCCGGGTTAATTTCTAGCGCTGCTCTGAAATCGCTTTCGGCGGCTTTACCGTCACCGCTTCGTTCTTCGGCGATACCGCGTGCGTAAAGCAATACCCATCGCTGAGGGTTGGTTTGCGGAGTGAGCTCCAGCGCACGATCATAAGCCTTGATTGCGCCAATGAAATCATTTTGTGCCCGCAGTGCATCGCCTAAGGCAGAATGAACCGAAGGCAATTCGCCGTAGCTTCGCGTTAACTGCTTAAGGACCTCAATCGCCTGTTCAGGTTTATCCGAACGCCGCAAAATGGCGGCGCGCCCCAGTTCTGCCGCGTGGTAAGCCGGGTTGTCGGCGGGCACCGCCTGCAATTCCTGCATAGCCAAATCATACTGACCGATGTTTTCCAATAAATCCGCTGTCAAAAGCAAATCGTCAATGTGATCGGGCCGCAAATACCGGGCAATTCGCGAATACAGTAAGACATAGTGATCGCCTGCCGATTCATTGCGCAATACCGCGGCAAAGGTAAAGAACACTTCAGCTATACCAGCCTTTGCATCGGGCACCTGACCAAAACTTACCGGCGCATCTCCGTTCAATGCGTTCATCAAGGTCTCAAGTTCGGGGTCCATGCTGTCGCCAAAACTGGCAGCCAGCAATGACAGGGCCTGATCCTTGCGACCAAGCTGGCCCAGTATTTCAGCCCTGGCAATGACACCCCGACGGGTTTGCCCGGCCGACCCAGCCATATTCGACCCAAATATGGCTTCGGCCCCCTCGAAATCACCGACCGAGGCGAGCGCCAGCGCCTTGTGATACAAGACAAACCCCTGCATCCCGGCTTCGGTGCTAAGCTCATCGAATTTTCCGATCGCAGCGGTCATGTCCCCGATGCCAACATACGCCCAAGCCTTGATCAATCCGTCTACCCATGGGCCGATGCCCCCGGTATCGGCGTTCTGATCCAACAGACCTTGATAATCCTCGGCTTGCGCCATCCCTGCCGTTGTTACCAGATAAGCCACCTGACTGGCTTGATCTCCGCCAGTTATGACGCGCGCCAATGGCAAAGCTTTGTCAATCTCGCCCAAGGAGAGATAAGCCAGAACCGTGCTCTCCAGAAATTCGATATTCTTTGGCTCTTGGGCCAGGGCTTCACCATAATACCGAGCTGCCTCCGCAAAATCGCTTCGCATTGATGCGTAACGCCCGGCCAAGTACGCCCCCGAGACAGAATCTGCCGCTACAGGGAGCGCCATGCTCAAGCTCAGAGCAAGAGCACTTACGAAGGAACGGTGTTTACGGATCATTGTAGCTCGCCTCATTTTGCTTTGGTCATAAGGCTATCAGTTTCAATGCCAAGCGCAATGGTACCTATCTAACTGCGCCGGTTCTATATCCGCAATCGGCGAAAGGTCGCAAAAAAGGCGTGCCGTGACACGCCTTTTCAACTGTATATTCGTAAGATCTCTTACATGTTGGGGTAATTCGGCCCGTCCCCACCTTGCGGTGTGGTCCAGACGATGTTTTGCGCAGGATCCTTGATATCACAGGTCTTGCAATGCACGCAGTTCTGGAAGTTGATCACAAAGCGCGGGTCCTTTCCCGCTTCCTCCACAAACTCATAGACCCCGGCAGGGCAGTACCGTGCAGAAGGTCCAGCATATTCCGGCAAATTCACCCTGACTGGTATCGACGGATCCTTAAGCTTGAGATGGGCAGGTTGGTTTTCGTCATGGTTGGTAAACGAAAATGCCACGTTGGTCAGGCGGTCAAAGCTCAGTTTTCCATCAGGCTTAGGATAGTCGATCTTTTTATGCAGGCTGGCTTTTTCGGTCGCTTCGGCGTCAGATTTACCATGCCCTAACGTACCCATCAGCGAAAAGCCGAAAGTGTTTGTCCACATGTCAAAACCGCCCACCACGAGCGACGTCATAAGCCCGTACTTACTCCATAGTGGTTTGACATTACGCACTTTTTCTAGGTCTTTTCCAATTTCCCCATCCCGAACCTCAGCTTCATAGCTGGTCAGCTCGTCGCCGCTGCGGCCGGTCTTGATGGCCTCATAGGCGGCTTCTGCGGCTGCTTTGCCCGACAGCATGGCGTTATGGTTGCCCTTGATCCGGGGCACGTTGACCATGCCTACCGAACAGCCCAGCAAGGCCACACCCGGTGCGACCATCTTGGGCATGGATTGCAAACCACCTTCGGTGATTGCGCGCGCACCATAGGCCACACGTTTGCCGCCTTTCAGCAGTTCGGCGACCATCGGGTGATGCTTGAAGCGCTGAAATTCCATATAAGGGAATACGTGAGGATTTTTATATCCCAGATGGACGACGAACCCCACATAGACCTGATTGTTTTCGATGTGGTAAATAAACGATCCACCACCGGCGTTCTTGTTCAACGGCCAGCCCATCGTGTGGGTCACTGTACCCTCTTTGTGCTTGGCAGGATCAATTTCCCAGATTTCCTTCATGCCAAGGCCGTATTTCTGCGGTTCTTTCCCTGCATCCAGTTCATATTTCGCGATGACCTGTTTGGACAGGCTACCGCGCACCCCCTCGGAGAGGAACACATACTTGCCGTGTAATTCCATGCCCGGCTCATAGCTGTCACCTTTGGTTCCATCCGGGCTGATACCGAACTCACCCGCGACAACGCCCTTAATCTCACCATTTTCGCCATAAACCAGTTCTGAGCATGCCATCCCGGGAAAGATTTCCACCCCCAGCTCTTCGGCCTGCTCTGCCATCCATCGACAAACGTTGGCCATCGAAACGATATAGTTGCCGTGGTTGCTCATCAGGGGCGGCATCGGGAAGTTCGGGACGCGTATCTTGCCCGCCTCGCCCAGCATGTAGAAGTTGTCTTCCTTGACCTTCACCTTGACCGGGGCACCCTTGGCCTGCCAGTCAGGCATCAATGCGTCCAGACCAACCGGGTCTAGCACCGCGCCGGACAAAATATGCGCTCCGACTTCAGACCCTTTTTCCAGCACGACCACATTACAGTCAGCATCCAATTGCTTTAGACGGATCGCGGCGGCCAGCCCAGCAGGGCCCGCACCAACGATAACGACGTCATATTCCATTGTTTCGCGTTCAACTTCGGCCATTCGGGGCTCCTCTTCGGGCAGAAAACGGGTTTGGATTTGGCTAAACTAGCTCGATTGGCTTTGCAATCACGACACGGCGTAAAATAGGTCCGTTGAGACAGTTTGCATCCAAAATGTCGCGGATGCAGCAATAATGTTTCGCCATGTAAAATTGCTTAGCCGCGCGGGTCGCCCATAAGATACCGCGGCCCCTTCCCTTTTTCGCTGGCCCTGTCATGGGGATTGTATAGCGCACAGGCCTTAAGGCTCAGGCAGCCGCAGCCGATGCAGCCGTCAAGATTATCACGCAGCCGCGTCAGCATGGCGATGCGTTGGTCCAACGTGGCACGAAAGGATTTGCTAATTCGCGTCCAATCGCTCTTGGTCGGCGTGCGCCCGTCCGGCAGGCGGTCCAGCTCTTGTTTGATTTGCGGAAGGGTGTATCCGAACTGCTGCGCAATCATCACAAAGCTCAACCGTCGCAGGTCGGCGCGTTCAAACCGGCGCTGCCCCCCTGCATTGCGCCAGGGTCTGATCAGCCCCTGCGCCTCGTAATAACGGATCGCCGAGACAGCTAACCCGGTGCGCCGCGCCAATGTACCGATCGACAACCCCTCATTTAGCGCCATGTGCCACCTTAAAATTTCTCTTGACCTAAAGTTAGGTTTAGAAATTACAAACCTATGGGTCAACATCGGATAAACAGGAGACCCAGAATGTCTGGACAGCTAGAACACGCAAACTTCACCGTATCTAACCCTGAAGCCACCGCGGCTTGGATGACCAAAGTTTTTGGCTGGCATGTCCGCTGGCAAGGGGCGGCTATAGCCGGTGGTCACACCGTACATATCGGCAGTGATACGCAGTATGTCGCGCTTTATACGCCTCCGGAAGGAGCGACGTCCGGGGCAAGCAGCTATGATACGATCGGCGGGCTTAATCACATCGGGGTAGTGGTCGATGATCTGGACGCTGCTGAAGTTGTGGTAAAAGCTCAAGGGTTTACGCCCAAAAATCATGCTGACTATGAACCCGGCCGCAGGTTTTACTTTCGCGATCACGACGGCATCGAGTATGAGCTTGTGCAATACGATGCCTAAATGCGGATTGCCGCAAACCCGCCGACTTCGCTCTTGCAATCGGCGTTCAGTTTAGGTCAGGTAAAGGTCAATTCAAATCGGTTACACCTTCGGACTCGGGTCCGAGGCTGTGACCCTCATTGCGTGGACGCACCCATGGAAAAAATTCCGATGACCCGAGCAGGTCATACCGCTTTGGAAGCCGAACTGAAGCATTTGAAGTCAGTCGAGCGTCCGGCGATCATACAAGCAATCGCAGAAGCGCGTGAGCACGGCGACCTTTCGGAAAATGCTGAATATCACTCCGCCAAGGAAAAACAGTCTTTTATCGAAGGCCGCGTCAAAGAGTTGGAAGGCGCCATATCTCTGGCCGAGGTGATCGACCCGACAAAAATGTCCGGCTCTATCAAATTCGGCGCGACAGTGACCTTGGTGGACGAAGACACTGATCACGAAAAGACCTATCAGATCGTTGGAGAGTACGAAGCCAACATTGAAAAAGGTCTACTGAACATCAAGTCGCCTATCGCCCGATCGCTAATCGGCAAGGAAGAAGGCGATAGTGTTACCGTACGCACGCCAGGGGGTGAAAAGTCTTATGAGGTTCTCAAGGTCCTTTTCGTCTAGGCTAGGATTTTTATCATGACTGATACTTCGCACGCCCAAAATCAGGCGCCGCGCCAACCGGCGCGGTCTACCCCGTTTGGGGTCTACACTCGCCCTGAACACAGCGCCATTTCAAGTATCGAAATCGTGGCGATTGCACTAAGTGCTGTGTGGCTGCTTGCATCTGCGATCTTTTTTCTGATGCAAGCCCCCGCCACACCCGCCGATACCGCCGATGGCGGGCTACGATTCCTGATGACGATGCTGGTCGTTTTCTTGCCCGTGGGTATGATTTGGGTTGCAGCGACGGCAGCGCGTGCCAGCCGCGTAATGCGCGAGGAAAGCAGACGTTTACAAGCCGCAATTGACGCGATCCGTCATGCCTATATTGCTCAGCAACAGGGTCAATCAATTGATGGCGACTCCTCAGTCTCGCGCAAGCTCGATGAGATTGCAGCAGCCGCACGCAAGACGGAAAGCACGCTGGCGATGTTCCAAACCCGTCGCGATGGCTCTGCACGCCCGGCGATAGTTGCAAAGGCCCCTGTCGCCGAGGACCAGCCGACGCTGGCGCTTGGAACGCAAGCAGGTGACATGAGCCAGCCGCTTTCGCATGACGATTTTATCCGCGCATTGAACTTCCCCGAAACGGCAGAAGACGATGAAGGTTTTGCCGCCCTTCGCAAAGCGCTCAAGGATCGGAATGCATCCCAGCTGGTTCAGGCGGCTCAAGATATCCTGACACTCCTTAGCCAAGACGGGATTTACATGGACGATCTGATACCTGATCGTGCACGCCCCGAAGTCTGGCGCGAATTTGCCCAAGGCGCACGCGGGCGCACGATTGCCGCACTCGGGGGTATCCGCGACCGATCTTCACTTGCGTTGACCAACGCCCGGATGAAGCAAGACCCGATCTTTCGGGATGCGGGCCATCATTTCTTGCGTCGATTTGACCGTGCCTTTGCCGCCTTTGAAAAAGAAGCCTCGGACGCCGAGATTTCAGCATTGGCCGACACGCGCACGGTGCGGGCATTTATGCTGTTGGGACGTGTGGCCGGGACATTCGACTGAAACCCTCTAGCGGCTGAATGACCCATAGGGAATATAGCGCACCAAATCGCCACATTTGATGTCAACTGCATCATCCGGTAGCTCGACCAACCCTTCCGCCCAGCTTAGCCCGCTGATGCGCCCTGATCCTTCGGATGCAAACACCTCGGCCCGGCCCTCGCGAATGCGGGCCCGCAGAAATTCGCGACGTCCGGGTTTCTTGTTCTTGGCAAAGGCTGCCGGCACCTCGAACCCCTGCGGTTCGGTCCAGTCTTGGCCAGCCATCAAGCCCAAGGAGGGCCGCGCGAATATCAACGTGCAGACCATCGCAGCCACCGGGTTTCCCGGCAAACCGAACACCGGCGTGCCTTGCCACATCCCCAAGGCCAACGGCCGCCCCGGCTTGACCGCGATCCGCCATAGTGACAATGCACCCGCTTCAGTCAACAAGGCCGAGACATGGTCTTCATCGCCCGCAGAGGCACCGCCACTGGTCAAAATCGCATCGACTTTTTCGCAAGCCCCGTTCAATCGCGCCCGCAGCACTGCCCGGTCGTCACCGACATGCCCCAAGTCAACAGCCGTATACCCAAACTGAGCAATCAACCCCATGAGCATGGGGCGGTTGGCGTCGTATATTTGACCGTCAGCGGCGGCCTGATCAGGTTGAACGATCTCATCCCCCGTCGAAATGACACCCACCCTCAACGGTTTGCGTACCACAATCGACGCTGTACCAGTGGCCGCCAGCAACGCTAGGTCAGCGGGGGTAAGCCTGCGGCCCGCCGAAATGATCCGGTCGCCCTTTTGTACATCTTCGCCCGCCCGACGGGTGTTCGCACCCTGCCTGATCGCGCCGTGAAACTGAACGGTGCCCGCAACGATCTTTACGTCTTCCTGCAAGATCACCGTATCGACACCGGCCGGCAGCGCTGCCCCCGTCAGGACACGTATCGCTTGCCCATCGGGCACTTCCCCCGGCGCATCCCCGGCGGCGGCGCGTCCATGCATCAACGGCAGCTCATGGTCGCCCTCGCCGCGCCCACCGGCAAAGCCATAGCCATCGACCGCAGTATTGGGCAGTGGCGGATTGGCGCGATTGGCCATTACATCCTGCGCCACGATGCGGCCCAAAGCGGTGTCTACAGACAGTTGTTCTGTCTTGGTGACCGGTCGCAAGCGTTGTTTCAGGCTGGTCAATGCCTCGTCTACCGGCGTCCAGTGGACACCGGGGGGCAAGGCAAAACAGTCGTTGCGTAATGGGCGCGTGCCCTGCAAAAGCGTCTCAAACCCCAACCCGAATATCCACCCCTCCTCGGGGGCAGTCACATTCAAAATCCGCGCGAGCACAGCTGGGTCAAGCGCCGAAACCTGCCGCACGATCTCTTGTACCTGCCAGGCATCCTTGATCATGTTTTCCGGGGCGGCCCCGACCGTCAGTGATGGCCAGATTTCGACAAACGCCACAGGCGCGTCCAACGGTTCGAACGGCCAGATGGCCACGTCGCCTGCAAACCGTTTACGCAGCCTAGATAAAACGGGTAACCCCGTGAATACTTGCGACCCCACCGCTCCGGCACCTGCCATTTGCCAGCATGTGAAGCTACCCTTCGCGCGAAGCTCTGCGGCACGGCGATCGGGGAAAGGATTCACATACCCCGTTTTTGTTCGCGGCAGTCCGGCAATATCACGCTTACGCAAGCCGTTGGACCAGAAAGGGCCCTGTCCGTTACCTAAGTTTTGATTGATCTGTGCAGCCAGGTCGAAACGGTTATTTTGCATAGGCGTATCTTGCACATTTGTCTCAAACCAGTCCCATACCTCAAACGGGTCAGGCGAACCCGTTAAAGCCGCGGCAAAACCTGTGGGATAACCGAAAGGAAAATCAAAGCCGATCAATACCCGGCGGCCTGCCTTTAGTTCCTTTTCGATAAGCCCTACAACCCAATTCTCGGCCTCGACCCTATTGCGCAGATAGACCGGGGCGTCCCCTTCGCCACGCCGTGACACCGCCGCCCAAATCGCGTCTTTACGCGGTTTGGCACCGGTATCATTGCCCCCAGACCAGTCGACCATCACGAAAGTATCAAATGCCGTCACAGCCCGACCTCAGCCAGAATAAAATCAGCGATCTCTTTAGTGTTGTTCAGGTCGAATACTGGCCTGTCTACCGTCACAGGCGTATCACTGGCTACAGCCCTAATCGACGCGTCACCGGGGGCGATCAGCGGATTGCCGGTCACCGCGCGATGCGCTTCGACTTTGGCATGAGTGTCGCGTTTGTATCCTTCGATCAGCACCAGATCGACTGGCGCAAGTTTCGCCAACAGCATCTCTAGTGTCGGTTCAACTTCGTCGTGAAGCTCATGCATCAGCGCAAAACGATTGCGTGACGCCAGCAGCACCTCTCGGGCCCCGGCGATACGGTGGCGATGACTATCCTTTCCCGGATGGTCCACATCAAAACTGTGATGCGCATGCTTGACCGTGGACACTGAAAAACCACGCCCGGTAATTTCTGTCACCAACCGCTCCATCAAGCCGGTTTTCCCGGCATTTTTCCAGCCGACGACACCGTAAAGCCTCATATCAAATCCTCTGCCCGGGTCAGGTCTTTGGGGGTGTTGATGTTAAAAAACGCGTCTGCATGAGGGAAAAGCGCCTCGCGACCTGCGTGCTGTTCTGTCCACATCACCACTTTGCGCAAACCGCCATCCAAGGCTCTTCGCAAATCATCTCGCAACGCCACCGGCCACAACCCGAAAGTGGGGTGGCGCACCCTACCCCGCGTGGCATCTGGCGTGGCTGCTAATACCAGCGGGTGTATCATACCCTCGCTGGCAAGCAGAAGCCTCGGTACTAGATCGCCCGGGAAAAACGGGGTGTCGGCAGCTGCAGTCACGATGGTGTCCGCCCCGTGGGCGGCAGCCCAATCCAGCCCAGCCAAAACACCGGCGAGCGGTCCAGCAAACCCGTCGATACTGTCTGGAAGGACCGACAAATCAATATCGGAAAATCGCTTGGCATCACCATTCGCGTTCAGCGCCAGATCAGAAACTTGAGGTGAGAGTCGTTCAATGACGTGCGCCAAAATGCTTTGCTGTCCGAGCCTGAGCAGCCCCTTGTCGCCTCCGCCCATGCGTGTGGCTTGGCCACCAGCCAGTATCACTCCGAAAGGTTGCTTCATTCGCTTCCCTTTCGGCCAGACCGCTTAGGTTCATCCAGCACGCTATCGGGGTCGGCATCACGGATCAGACGGTCCTCTCCCGCAAGGCAGATGAAACGCTTGCCTTTCATCCGGCCAATCAACGTCAGCCCCACCTGTTGGGCGATCTCGACACCCCATGCCGTAAAGCCTGACCGCGAAGCCAGCACGGGGATACCCAT
>TARA_R110000796_G_scaffold9074_2_pt1 | contig 10475 bp, 13 predicted proteins | sample TARA_R110000796 | Tara Oceans TARA_R110000796 (sample SAMEA4397815) | marine metagenome | biome: Polar Biome; feature: [SRF] surface water layer (ENVO:00010504); material: water (ENVO:00002006), including particulate matter (ENVO:01000060) such as... | depth 5 m | reverse complement strand
TTCATTCAATGTGTAGTACTTTCCTTGCGATAAAAATTTCATTTGATTTCCAGATTAGCTAAAGGTTTTTTACTTGTTTTTATCCATACATCGCCGTTATCATCAACCATGGCATCACAGATGAGCCATCTATTTAATTGGTTAAGATGCACACCCATATGCTTTGCAGCCTCACTACGAGACTTGTATGGCTCGATTAGTGTTTTAATTTGTCGCATTGTAATTCCTAGTTTGATTACGTAAGGTACATATAATTACGTATTAGTAACTATATGTACACACCTATTTGTTGTTAAACGTTTGGTAATCGATACCGTATATCATTGCAACGTTTGTCATTGCCATGGCTAGGTGGTCAAGGCCTGACTCAGCATCAACGCGCTCACCTAAGCGATATGCCTGTAGATGTCTAAGTAATGCCCCGATATAGCGCTCAGCGTCGTCACATTCACGCCAGTTGTTAGGCTTATACTTTTTAGCACCGTAGGTCAATACTTCAGCAAGGGCTTTTAATACTTCAGGTGGTATGAGGTCATATCGAAGCTTATCGCTGTCAAACTTCATGAATTCTTTTACTACCACAACTTCAGAAATACCATACTCAAGTAAAAATGATGCACAGTCTTTGCACGGCTCGTGACTGACATATGCTATTGCTGTGATATCACCTTCATTAATTGAATAGCAATCTGCTGCTGATATGGAGCGCACTGCATTCACTTCCGCATGAAATACTTTTTCAGGACTATCAGAGATAAGGTCACGTTTAGGCTTACAGTTATGACCTTTACCGATGATTCGATTTGAGTTTTTATTGACAATAACACAGCCTACTTTACGTTTGTCTAAATTAGACTTAGCCGCTTCAGCCAGTACATACTTTACAATATCTTCCATTATGATGTCTCTCTTAATAGTTTTGCGAGTCTGGCTTCAGGTGGTACAAAACCTTTTCCCTTGTTGATGTTTGCCTTAACATTAGAGTCAACTAATGATTGAGGTGCAGTTTTAGTGTCATTTGCATCGCAAACAATTGTCATTGCTTTTACAAATGTTTCTTGTGTAATGCCTAAGTCAGTTTCAGCAAGTTCGATTGCTGTGGCAATGATGACTTTCAACATTATCTCACTGTTTTTAATGCCGCGCAATATATTACCGAACAAATACGTATCATTATTTGAAAACACATCGTTTATACCGAGCTTCCACAGACCGCCCATGGCCACATAACACACGTCACATAATGCATCTAGCTTATCAACCCGTGTTATCGCGTCAAAGTACTCCTGGTGCTCTTCATTTAGCAGTTTAGAGGTTAGCTGCTGGTTGTACTTACGCGAGTAACGCTGTGCATTCCAATCACCAACACGTTTGAATATCATTTCTAGGTCTTTTTTTACTTTAGTCATTGTGTTACGCCTTTAATAAAAAGTTAAGCTTACTGAAGCTAGGATAAAGTGCCAGGTGTAAGTCAGTTGGTTCAAATTCTTCAAATGGTTTACCCGGCGATGAGTTAATCATATAACCAACAGGTGCCATAGGATTTTTAGCCACACTGGCTGAATCTACCCGTGCAACGTACGTTTGTGCGCTTTCAAGGTGCTCCTGGTATATGTGACAGTCACCCAGGTCCATTTTAAGGACACCGGGTGTATACCCGAACTCATTTGCCAGGGTTATGAGCCAAAGTGCGCCCAGGACGATGTCAGAAGGTAAACCAATCATTGTATCAACTGAACGCTGTGTCCATATCATACTTAGCTCTTTACCTTCAACATAAAACTGATAATTGTAATGACAGCATGGAAGATTAAGTTTTGGTAAGTTTTCTGGATTCCAACCACTGATAATCATTCGGCGGTCAGTAGGGTTGTTCTTAAGCGAGTGCTTCAAGTGGTCCATTTGACCGTGCTTAAACCATTCGTTACCGTAGTCCACATTGAGGCTACCATCTTCATTGCACCAGTTTGACCAGTAGTTGCAGCCCCACTTTGTAAAGTCGTCAATGTGCTTAGGCTGACGAATAATTGCTGCAAACTCACCGATGATGCCTTTAGGTGACATTTGACGACCTTGAATGAGTGGGAAGTTATTTGCAATGTCAGTAATAACAAGCGACTTGCCAAACAAGCTCTTTACTGGACCGTTGCGAGTTTCACGCGTTTTACCGTTGATTAGTATTTCTTCAACCAGGTTTGCGTAGTCGTATTCAAATTCTTGCATTTGTAGTTTACCTTCAGTTAATGTTTTGTGAGATATGATTATTTAAAATGAGATTCTTTTAATCCAAGTAATCCCGTCGCTTTGAACGGTTATAAATTGACCTCTGAAACTTTTAGATAATAAAGATTTAAGACTGCTATTAGTTAAGCCTTCAATTTCAACAGATACCGAATCACCGATACATATAGGATTGCAAATAATTTTTAGCTGTTTAGTAAAAGCTTTTTGGCTGCGCGGTAAAAAATTTTTAGTTTTAAACGGATTCAATTCTTGCATAAGATACACCTCTTTAGTTAGTTAGAAAAAACATAGTAACATAAGGTTACCGGGTAGTAAAGTAGTATTTTAAATTATTCCATTTTGTTCCAATTTTAGTCGAGGTTACTCCGGTTACTCCGGTTACCTCTGTTTTTGTAAACTTATATATACTTTTAGTATTACTCTATTATTACTACTTATTATAAATTTTATTAAATTAAATTAATTATAAGTAACCGTGTAACCATAGAGATAAGCTGTTGATTTATAAAAGAAATATCGGTTACCTACACCTAAAAATTATAAGTAACCCACAAGTAACCGCTCCATTCTAGGTAACCCATTATTCTTTCTTTTAGTGGAAAAAAAGCCGGTTACTTAAAATGCAGGTAACCGGCCTAAAAATACGCATTCTAGGTAACCTCTTTAAAAGTCACAATCACCATCAAAAACAGTGGGTTTTAATTTAAATCCTTTAACTGGCGACCCGTCAATTTTATAAACTTTTACCCCTTCAATAGATATCAAATCAACTATTGTTTTCCATTTTTGCGATAGCTTCTTAATCTCTGACCTACCTCCTATATCAAATAGTATATCCAAAATCATTGCTCTAGGGCGCATATAAACAGTTGCACTGTCATGTATGGCACTAAACTCATCAGCCTCTTTAGCTTTAATAACCTTCATAACTGTCGCTGCTAATGATTCAATATTGTCCTCAAATCCTCCATCTGCATTTGCTATTGAGTGTTGTTCATGAAATACACTAACAACAATATCAGCTTTTTTGCTAGCTTCTTCCGAGCCTAATAGGATATATTCGTCAACGGCTTTATTGATGTAATTCGCCACGTGCGTCTTTAAGGTGTGCGTGAATACATACTGACCTACTTTATTGAATACCTCTAGGTCACTAATTGAACCTGTATACCTCAGCACACTAAATCTATTTGCAAACTGCGATTCAACACCGTATTCACCGACTAAAGAGTCAACATCATCTGCCGAAAAGAATAACTTAGCAAACGTTGGTATAGTAAATTGATTTAAAAATTTAGGCGCAATGACTATTTTATCTTCTATCTGTTTAAGCTCTGCGTTGATGTGCGAGAACTCATTAACACACAGTGCAAATGTACCGACAATATCATCAACGTGGACTGATACGGTTTCACCCTTTATTGCTTTACTAATTTGAGCAACTGACATCTCCATAGCGCGTTCGCCCAAACATACTCTGAATAGGTCTTTCCCCCAGTCACTACTTGCGTTAATCCATAAGTAACATTTTTTCCTGGTACTAGCGAACCGCGCCGCAATTATCATATCAAGCACAGAGTATATCTCTGGAAAGTGTTGCACGTATGCATCGACTATCTCTTGATTGTACATCTCTTTCTCAATAATCATAGGCTCATACTTAAGCGACTCTATGACCTCATTACTCTTTATGTTCATGTGTGAAGCATCTGCAAAAATATCAACGCATTGCGTGATTCGTTCACGTTGTTGAAACTCCATTAGTATGCGAACAATTATGTTTATTGGAGTGGCTAAAGCCTGCTTAGCTTGGGTAGCGTTCAAATCCTCATCATATTCAACAGCTGTTTGCAATTCTTTAAAATTCTTTAGCGGTTGCCCAAAGTTTTCTATCATTGTAGATGCTATTTCATTTTTACCGACTCTTATCACCTGGCCTAACTTATTAAACATTTTAAAAAATGTTTTACCTGCACAGGTATAATAGGTATTTTTTAGCATTAGTTTAATTGACGCTGCATCTATCTCAAACGATACACCTGCTGCACCACGTTTGAATTCTGATTTAATACGCTCTTTTATTACCTCGGGTATAACATAATCACCAACAGCTTTTTGTTTAACTATCTCACCTGACATGTATATGAGCGTGCCGATACTAACTGTACCACTTTGAGTAAATGAACGCCAGCGTTTTTCACATTCTCCGTCTTTATATGTATCACCACCACATGACCACTCATCCCACAGCGCCAGACCATCATCACCTGGTTGCTCTGAATGGATAGCCATACCTACTTTAACCCACTCCTCATTTCCTATATTGTTATCGCAGTTATCTAATAGTTTGCGTATTGTCGGTATATCATAGTTACCAACGAGCAAGCCTTCGAAGTCACCCAGGTCAGTGTTAGCAGTTGTACTGGCTCTATTCAATGCTACTATAGGTAAGTTAGGCGGTAAGTCTGGAAGCATATAAAAATCATTGTCGGTTAGCTTTTCACTGTAACCTTCGCCGCTACATATATAACCCTTATCAGCAGCGCGAATATCAAAACCTTTTATTTCATTACCGCGGGCGTCCTTTATATCACTACCCTGTCTTATTGTTTCGGTAGTTTCAAAACCGTAATGCTGACCACCTGACTTTGTATTCTGTAAAAATGCACCTTCCCAGTCTAATTTAACGCCTAAAAATTCCGTTACCTGCTGTTTTAGTGTATCATTCTTGTACGTGTCTAAGTCTATGACTACGTAACCTGTTGGCACGGGTATACCATATATAGGGGTGTCGCACGCCCCTGCGTATTCTTTCCAATCAGTACCTCTTGGCACCGCTGGCAACTTATTGTTATTACAGGGAAACATAATTATCTCGCTTTGTGATTAGTAGTATTTTCTTCTAAACGTGTCATTACTTTCTCAAGGTCATATCGATATTCAGTATCGCTTATCTTTATATAAGGTATGCGCCCATCATTAACCATTCTGACAACAGTTATTCGGTGCACGTTTAGTTTTTCAGCCAGCTCATTTGTTGATAGTAGTTTCATTTTCGCAATTCTCTTTATTAAGGAATACCAAATATAACTTAATTTTGTTTGAATAGAAATAAATAGTTTACATAATAACTCAATAGCGGTAGTATCTTATTTCTTTCAAACTAAAAGGTAAATCACAATGTCACTAGAAACTCAGATTGCACAACTAACAACTGCTATTAATACACTAAACGCAACCCTTGCAGCAGCAAACATCCAGCCGGTTGTTGCAGTTAAACCAGACCTACCTGTCTACACTAAGCCTGAGCTTACTCAAGTATACAAACCACCTGTTATCATTGATGATACAAAAGCAGACGCCACAATAGTGTCATCGGAAGAACTTAAGATGTTATGCTTACAGACAGCAAGAGCAAAACCAGGTAACAAGGACAAAATCAAAGCACTGCTTTTACGCTATGACTCTAACAAAATTGCTGACTTAGATATTAAGCATTATGTAGAAGTGTTCAACCTTATTGAAAAGGGAGAGTTCTGATGATAGATTACACCGCTTTAATGCGTCAGGCAAGTATGACTGCTCACGTTTATCTAGATGAAGCTATTAACAGGATAGACAATCAATTAGGTGACGGGTACGCAGCAAAGCACCCTGAGCTAATCGGTGTCTTCATGCAAGTCTGTGTTGCTGACTACACTGCGGCTGTAGACGCAAAGCAAAAAGAGGCGTATTAAAATATGAAGCATGCTAAATTAAGTGCATCAGGTTCAGCCCGTTGGCTTGCCTGTCCCGGCTCTGTAAAAGCAGCTGAAGAATTCAAGTCTAGCGGCTCAAGTCCTGCAGCAGCAGAAGGTACTTGCGCTCATGAGTTAGCAGCAATGATTCTGGCTGACCAGGTCAATCCTAATGAATACTTAGGTCTTACCCTTAAAGATGAACCTTATGTAGTAGTTGATAAAGATATGGTGCGTTATGCGCAAGAGTATGCGGATTACTGTGAAGCTATTCCAGGTAGGCACTTTGTAGAACGTCGTGTAGACTTCAGCGACTGGGTGCCGGAAGGTTTTGGAACATCAGATTGTATTGTGTATGACGAATCAACAGCAACCTTACATGTGATTGACCTGAAGTATGGTAAGGGTATTGCTGTATCACCTGTTGAGAATACTCAGGGAATGTTGTATGCGTTAGGGGCCTATAAACTTGTAGGCAACAAACCTATACATAAAATCATTATCCACATTTATCAACCACGTATGCAGAACATATCTGAGTGGACTATAAGTGCCGGTGAATTACTGGATTGGGCTGATGAGTATGTTAAACCAAGAGCTGAACTATGTTTTACTGATGACGCTCCCAGGGAAGCCGGTGACAAGCAATGCCAGTGGTGCCCTGCTAAACCTACCTGTCAAATTTTAAAGACTCATGTTGAAGCTGTTATCGGCGCTGAATTCGATGACCTGGACTTGCCTGTTATAGATAAGCAACTTGACCTGGGCATTATCATGCAAAACAAAAAGCTGATAGAGTCTTATTTAAAAGCAGTCGAGGGGTTCATCTTTTCACAACTTGAGTCAGGCGAATCTGTACCAGGTTATAAATTGGTAACTGGTCGGTCAGTACGGGCCTGGGCTGATGCTGAAGAAGCTGAGCAAATATTGCGCACGAAGCGTTATAAAGTTAGTGAGATATTTACTCAAAAGTTAATCTCACCAACCCAGGCTCAAAAGTTATTAGGAAATAAATACAGCACTATTGATTACCTGGTAATCAAACCGCAGGGCAAGCCAGCACTAGCAGTTGAGAGTGATAAACGCCCTGCATTAAAACTTAACTGTGTAGATGATTTCGATATTGTTTAAATTAACTGTTTACAACTGTTATAAACTGTTATAAACTTAACCCGTCAAATCAATTGACATAAAACTTAAACTTAAACACAAGGTAATAATAAAATGTCTGATAATGTAAGAGTAAAATTAAATAACGTTCGTTTGTCTTTCCCAGCTTTGTTCAAAAAAGCAGTCTTTGAAGGTAACGAAGGCAAGTATGAAGGCACGTTTTTAATTCACAAAGATGAGCAAGCCGATTTAATAAAAACTGTTGAAGCTTCAATGGATAAATTTTTAGTAAGTAAGTTTGGTTCTGAAGCAAAAATACCTAAATCTTTAAAGCGTACTTGCTTTGCTGACGGTGACACTAAAGACTATGACGGTTACGAAAATCACATGGCTTTTAAAGGCACTTCAAATAGTCGCTTTCCAGTATTAAACCGTGACAAAACACCTTTAGCAGCTGAAGATGATGTTATTTATGCGGGTTGTTATGTCAACGCTATACTAGAATTTTGGTATAGCGACCACCCTAAAGGCGGCAAACAGTTACTTGCTAACCTATTAGGTGTTCAGTTTGCTAAAGCTGGTGAAACCTTTAGTGCTGCAAGTGTTGCATCAGTCGACGATTTTGAAATGATTGATGACGACGAGTTTTAATCAATAGTTGTTGCTTTAGGTCGGCTTAGGCCGGCCTTTTTTTTAAATAAAATAAGGTACTGCTATGAAATTATTACTCGATTGCGAGTGCTACCTCAACTACTTTTCTGTAGGTATTGAAAACGTAGACACTCATAAAAAATTATATTTTGAAATCCATAACGATAACTTTACCAACTTTAATATGGCTAAGGTTAAAAACCTAGTATTAAACCACACGATTATCGGCTTCAATTTAGAAGGCTATGACAATCCAATGTTGAAAGCGTGTTTTGCAGGTTACAGCAATGCCCAGTTAAAACAGTTATCTGATGACATTGTCAGCTCTAACAATCTAAAAGGCTGGCAAGTAGACAAAAAGTTTGGATTGCCTCGGGCTAATATTGATTACATTGATTTAATGTGCATCAGTCCAGGCTTCGGTTCTTTAAAACTCAGAGGCGGTAGGTTACACAGTAAAAAGTTACAGGACTTACCTATCGAGCCATCAGCCATTATTACATCGTGTCGTGCCGAAAAGTTAAAGGACTACTGTATTAACGGTGACCTAGAATTGACACGTGACCTGTATGAAAAGTTAATACCTGAGATAGAACTCCGTGAGGTCATGTCTAAGCAGTATAAGACTAACCTCAAGACTAAGAGCGATGCACAAATTGCTGAGGCAGTATTCAAGTTGGCACTAACTAAAGCAGGTGTTGATGTACACCGAACAGCAATTGAGGCAGGTGCTGAGTTTACATACAAAGTACCGTCGTTCGTAACATTCAAAAGCGATGAGTTTAAAGATGCACTTGAAAAAGTAAAACGCGCTGTGTTTGTTGTTAACGAGAAAGGCTCAGTACTATTGCCAAAAGAGATAGCATCTCCAATACCATTTGATGGTGCCAAGTACAAAATGGGTATGGGTGGATTACACAGCTGTGAAAAAAAGCAAAGCATTGTAGCTGGACCTGGGCAAACCCTGGTTGATAAAGATGTTGTGTCTTACTATCCCAGTATCATTCTGAACCAAGGTTTATACCCACAACACTTGACACCTGAATTTAATAATGTGTACAGGGCAATAGTTGAGAAACGAATAGCAGCAAAAACAGCTGGTGATATGGTAACAAGTAACAGTCTTAAGGTTGTTATTAACTCTTCATTCGGTAAATTTGGCAACCAGTACAGCGCACTATACTCGCCGGAATTACTAATACAAACAACTATTAGCGGTCAACTTAGCTTGCTGATGTTGATTGAGAGCCTTGTTGCTATCGGTGTTAAGGTATACTCAGCTAATACTGACGGTATAGTATTGCTGTTTGACAACGATAAAACTGATGAAGTCAACTGGGTATGTCAAGAATGGGAAGACACTACAGGTTTTGTACTTGAAGACACTTTTTATAAAGCGCTGTATTCTCGTGATGTAAACAATTACTTTGCAGTCAAACCGAATGACGCGTGCAAAGGTAAAGGTATGTTTACACTAAACAGTCTATCAAAAAATACAGCTAACACTATCTGTTATGTTGCGGTTATGGATTACCTTATTCACGGTAAGACTATTGAAGATACAATTTTAAATTGTACTGATATGACTAAATTTGTTTCTATCCGTACGGTCAACGGTGGTGCTGTCTGCCAAGGTGTAATGATTGGCAAGGCAATTAGATGGTATTACAGTACAACAACCACTGAGTGTATCAGGTACGCCAGGAACGATAATAAAGTACCTAAAACAGAAGGGGCATTACCCATGATGAACTTAGGGCCTATCCCTGTTGATTTAGATTACCTGTATTATATTACCGAAGCGGTTACTATTTTAGAAAGTCTTGGGCTGACATATGAGTAACCTGGAAAAAGACATCGAGCGTAAATGCAGTCTCTGGGCAATAGACCACGGTTGGTTGGTATATAAGTTTGTATCACCGGCTAACCGTGGTGTACCTGATAAAATCTTTTTAAAGAAAGGGCGTACTGTTTTTGTTGAATTCAAAAGACCAGGGGGCAAACTATCTCCCTTGCAAATACACCAAATTAAAAAATTAAAATCACAAGCGTTTACTGTGCTTGTGATTGACAGCGTTGAGGAGTTTATAAATGCTTTCTTATGATAATCTACATGCATACCAGGTTAAAACATCCAGGTTTATAGTTGACAAGAAGCGAACGTTTATTTGTTTGGGAATGGGGCTAGGTAAAAGCGTATCTACACTGACTGCAATTAGTGAACTGGTTGACAGCTTCTCTATGAAGCGCGGGTTAATTATTGCTCCGTTAAGAGTGTGCAACACAGTGTGGAAGCAAGAGGCACAAAAGTGGTCACATCTAACAGGGTTAAAAATTAACATCGCCACAGGCACACCTAAGCAGCGTCTCAGTGCATTACTGTTACCGTCAGACCTAGTAATAATAAACCGCGAGAATGTGGCGTGGTTAGTTAACCATTATTGTAAATTACCTAGCGGTAAGTTTGACTATTCCAAATGGCCGTTCGACGGTCTATTCATTGATGAGAGCTCTTCTTTTAAAAGCCCAACATCTGCCAGGTTTAAAGCGTTGAAACGCGTCAGCGGTATTAGCGAGTTCGTTGTACTGTTAACAGGTACGCCTGCACCGAATGGTTTGATGGACCTCTGGAGTCAAACTTTTTTAATTGATAACGGTCAAGCACTAGGTAGAAACATCACTGCGTATCGTCAGCGCTATTTTGATACGGATTACATGGGCTACGCCTACACA
>TARA_R110000796_G_scaffold44957_3_pt1 | contig 10484 bp, 17 predicted proteins | sample TARA_R110000796 | Tara Oceans TARA_R110000796 (sample SAMEA4397815) | marine metagenome | biome: Polar Biome; feature: [SRF] surface water layer (ENVO:00010504); material: water (ENVO:00002006), including particulate matter (ENVO:01000060) such as... | depth 5 m | reverse complement strand
TTCTGGACCGCCAAAGAGATGGTGAAAAGTGGGGGCCAGAAATGAGCATGAGACAAGAGGCGCAAGACCTCCGAGAAATAGGAATCCCAGTTGGTATGGTGGAAATGGAGGCAGAGAAAAAGTTTCCAGTTGGAGTGAGTGGATGGTCTAAAAAATTGCCCTCATTAAAGAACTGGCCAAAGTATAAAATTGATGGGGTTTGTGTCTTCACTGGTGATATTGAAATTGTAGATGTGGATTCCAAGCACTGGAAAGAAGAGGGCAACTTTTCAGAGATATTCAGAGAGTGGTTAAAAGGTTACGCTTGGGAGAGTAAGCTAGTTTGCTATAAAACAATCAATAACGGTTTGCAATATCCATATCGTACTGACTCATCGGAAGGAAACAAGAAATTAGCTATTCGCTTGACTGGCAAAGAGGCCGTCATAGAGACGAGGGGCAAAGGTGGCCTAGCTGTTTGCCCGCCGACTATTGGCTATGAGTGGCTAGACGGCGGAGAATGGGAGGCCATTCCAACGCTGACCACTGATGAGCGGAATGAGTTCGTGAATGCTTGCCGTGATTGGAATCAAGGCATTGATGAGAAAGAGATTGATTTGAGTGAGGCAAAAGCCTACGTTCACAACACTGGAAAGCCTGGCGATGATTGGGCCTCAAAAAATGACTTTATGGGATTTATCAAGGATCATGGATGGGCAGTTGATAAAGTAGTTGGCGAAACGGTTCTATTGAGAAGGCCAGGCAAAGATAGCGGGACAAGTGCATCTTGGAATTATGGAGGCATTGGCCGCTTGTTTGTTTGGACCTCAAGCACTGGGTTACCTACGGAAAAGATGTTGAAACCTTTTGCCGTCAAAGCTTACCTTGAGTACAATGGAGACTTTAAAGCCTGCGCCATAGCACTCAGGGAGCAGGGCTATGGGAATGATGCTTTGGCACTAGTCGAAGCCTGTTCAGCTTGCACCAACTGGGGGGAGGTTGGGATGATCTTGCAGGAGCACAAGGATAAAATTCAAGTCATGAGTTCGGATAAATGGAATGAATTGAGTTTTGGTATTCAATCTTTAGCCATAAAGGGAGTTACTGAGTCGAAGCTTGATAAGATGAAAAAGGGAGCAGTTTCAAAGGCGGCTCCTGTTGATTGGCAAGATAATCTGACTTTCGACGAGGATGAGAAAGTTAAGAATAGGATCTATAACGCTGATATGATCTTGACCAACGACCCAAAATATCAAGGGCTTTTCTTTTGGGATGATTTTGCTCAAAAAATAGCCATTAGAAACAAAAAAACAAATGAAGTTCTTGATTTTGATGATACTTTTGAGGCAATGCTTCAGGTTAAGCTTGGCCGTGAGTACGGTGATTTTAGGATGGAGAGTATAAAAGCCGTTGTCCTCACGATTGCAAAGCAAAATCATTTTCACCCGCTACAAGAGAAAATTAAAAGCATTGAATGGGACGGTCGCACAAGGGTAGAAACTTGGCTTTCCCATTATTGCGGGGCTGAAGACTCGGAATATTTGAGGTTAGTGGCTAAGAAATGGATGATCTCGGCTATTGCCAGACTTTTCCGACCAGGGTGCAAAGTTGACAACGTTTTAGTTTTGGAAGGTGAGCAGGGCACAAAAAAAAGTAGCCTTCTAAGGGCTCTTTGTTATGATAATTTTTTAGATGGTGGCATTGATATCAGAAGCAAAGATGGAAAAATGGCATTGTTTGGTAAGTGGATCGTTGAATTTTCAGAATTAGAGGGCTTGAACGGTCGAAGCTCTGATGAAATAAAGGCATTCTTAGCGAAGCAAGACGATAAACTCCGTATACCATATGCTAGGGGGGAAGATTATTTCAAGAGAACTTGTGTTTTCGTTGGCACAACCAACAAGGAGCAGTATCTAGAAGACCCAACGGGTAACCGTAGATTTTGGCCTGTTAAGATTAAACAGGCTAATTTGGCGGCTGTGGAGGCTGACAGAGATCAGATGTGGGCAGAAGCTTATCAGATATTTAGGAATGGTGAGAAATGGTGGATTGATGAAGGTGGCAGTGAAGCTTTAATTTTCAAGAGTGAGCAGGGTGAAAGAGTTGTCCATTCAGATTTGGAGGACAAAATTTATGAATGGTTAATACAGGGGATTAGAGAAGATGGTCGAGTATTAGTGAAACTACACGAAGTTTGGACGGATTGCATTGGGGGAAAACTTAGCCAGATAGACCGCAAGAAAGAGCATGAGATTGCTGAATGCCTTCGCCGTATGGGGCTAAAAAAGGGCAAGACAAGCGTTAAGGGGGTTCCCTTCAAAGGGTGGTATGGACCTCTTAAGGAGGGGTCATGAAAAGTCAGTGTTTATATGGTCAAAACGGCACATCCCCCCCTACACCCACTTTTAGTGCCCATCATTTCCCTATAGGGAGAGAAAAAAAAAGAGGTTCAAACAAAACTAATATTGTGGTTATGGTCCCTTCTTTTTTTTCGTTTCTAATATCTCTTTTTTTGAAAGAAGAAGGGGGGTATGGAGGTGGTGCTAGTTATAGCCTACCACTAGAGCAATTTCTAGGGGGTATTTTAGTGGGTGCAGTTAGGGGGGAGTCATGGAATTAAGGCCATATCAGCACGAAGTTGTATCAATGGTGCTCGAAAGTGAGGGCGATATGCTCATCCAAGCCCCGACAGGTGCAGGCAAGACCATCATGTTCTCCAAAATCATTGAGGAGCTATCAGGAAGAGGGCTAAAATGCCTTGTGCTGGCTCATCGTGGCGAATTGATACGACAGGCCCAAGATAAGCTAGAGAAGTCGACAGGGCTTGAATGTGGCATATTCTCAGCTTATATGGGTAAAAAGGAAATTTCACCCATTACAGTTGCCTCAATTCAATCACTGGCTAGGTTTAGAGGTGACATTTATTTTGATGTAGTGATTATTGATGAGGCTCATAGAGTCAGAGGACCACTTAAGGAGAGCCAATATAAGACGGTGCTTGACCCTTTGCAGGCAAATGGGGCCAGGATATTGGGGTTCACAGCCACGCCCTATAGGCTGGATATAGGATATATCTATGGGGAGCTTGGATGGTGGAATGAACTGAGCTATCAGATACCACTTAGGCAATTGATAGATGAGGGCCATTTATGCGACTATCTACACCGAATAGCACTGAGCACAATCAAGGTCAAAAATGATTTGAAAGGAGTGAAGAAAACAGCAGGAGACTACAACGCACAGGAATCTAGCGATTTGATGACTCAGGCAATGAATCTTCACTCTATTATTAACACTGTGCAGGAGGAGAAAAGCATCGTTGTTTTTTGTGTTTCTATTTTTCACGCGGAATGCTTGGGGGGAATCCTTGAAGACGATTTTGCGATTGTGCATTCAAAGATGAAAGCAGAAGATAGAGATGAGCACCTCAGAAAGTTTGATGCGGGGGAGGTTAGATGGATGCTAAATGTTGGTGTACTTACTGAGGGTTGGGACTGCCCAAGGGTCGACGCTATAGTTCTAGCTAGACCCACAAAATCAACATCCCTTTACGTTCAAATGGTAGGCCGAGGGCTTAGAAACTTTCTAGGAAAAATGAGATGCGTGATTTATGACATTGTTGGAGCTTATGAGGAGTTTGGATTTGTTGATGATCCAAACATTAACGAGGACCAAGAGCGTAAGGTTTGCAAGACAAAAGTTTGTGAGGAATGCTTATCTGTCATTCCAAGCAATGCTCAGATTTGCCCTGAATGTGGTTTTTCTTTCGCTAAAGAAATAGAAGAGAAAGAAAAAAATGAAGATGAGGAGGATGATGCTTTTGAAATGAAAGAACTGAGCATCCACGAACACCCAGACTTCGGGGATGTGACGACAGGAAGCGCAAGCCATTATACTAGCAAAAGCGGAAACGAGTGCTTAATGGTTAAATATTTCCACACAAAGAGGTCAAAGCCAGTTGTCCATTTTTACCCAAAAGACCAGAAATGGATAGGCACAAAATTTGCAACGATAGCTCGTAAGTATTGCCCAAAATTTAGAGAGACTTGGTTAAGTCCGGACAGATTCATGAAGGCAGTTAATGGGGGCCATGTGTTTCCAATGAAAAATTTAAAGGTTATGACAGACAAGGCAGGATATGAAAAAATCAGCACCCTATGAACGAGCAGAGCAAGACGCTCTGGTCAAAAAACTCAACCGAATGGGAACCTTTGTTTTTCATATCCCTAATCATAAGGAGATGCACAAAGACCCAGGGGCCATGTCTGGCATCCCTGATTTGCAAATCTGCCTAGAAGGGGGAAAGGTTATTTGGATCGAACTCAAGCGCCGCAAAGGTGGCACAGTTTCCAAGGTTCAAAAGGAAATCCACGCAAGGCTAGAGGCTTTAGGGCATACGGTGATTATTGGATATGGTGCCAAGGATGCTTTTGACAAGCTTGGCGAGAACATAGACTAAACCTTTTAGTTGATAGGAGAAACTAAAATGGATAAATTTGCAGCATTCAAAAGTAAAGTAAATAAACTTTGGATCACCGCTCCGAAAGAGCCTTATTTCTGCCCTTGTGGAAAAGGGCCAGAATATGAATATTTCTTTTCAAAGAATAAATATTCTGTGCAGATCAGGCCCAAAGGTGAGATCGGAACGCTTTCATTTCGGTGCCAAGGTTGCTCGGATGTTTTGCCAAAATATGAGGCTAAGGCATGAACAAAATCGAAAAAGAACTTGAGAGAGTCAAACCACAGCTCGATGCCCTGGAGGATTGTAAAAACAAGATTCACGCTTCTGGCTTTTCTTGCGCTCAGATTGCTAAGATGAGAGGAATTAGCGTTCAAGCGGTTCACAAGTTCATGCGCTCGGCCTCTTCCGGCACTCGTACCATCGCAAAATATTTGAAGGTAATTTCATGATCAAAACAGTTACTCATTATTACTGCGACATGGAAGGGTGCAGAGGCAAGGCAGAGGACTACCTTATCCAAATTCCTTTCATTTCATTCCCTCAGTCGAATTTTATTATATCTTGCGTTGCGCGAACGGACGAAGACAGAGCCCCACAGAGGCATATTTGCTTGAAGTGCAGAATTAAGGTTACTGAACAGGCGTTGGCTATTATGAAGGGGTTCCCATGAAGATCTGTAGATATTGCAAGCATTACAACTATGAGGCCAATTGTACAAAAACAGTGGTTGAGGGGATTGATATTGTGACGGGTAGAAAAACATCAACGGAGCCAAGCCCGTGCTTTATAGAGAGAACCGAGGGTATGTTTTGGGCTTGGTTTTATGGATCTTGTGGCGAGGCTGGCAGATTTTGGGAGGCGAAAGCATGATTAAGCTTAAATGTTTTCCATTCCATTCCTGGGGCAAGTGGTATCAATATCAGATAACTCATCGTTATAGCGTTAGCCATCGTGATATAGAGAAACGACAAAAGAGAACTTGTGCGGTATGTGGTAAAGAGAAAGATGAAATGGTGGCCTACTTATGATTAAGACATTAGAAGAATTGAGCAACTGGATCACTTACGAGGCCAAGGTAACTACGGAACTCCAAGTACAGGCACAGCAAGCATTTTGGAACAATCCGACCAAAGATTTGGGGAGAGTGTTCTGGTGCGTCACTGGGGGATTCGAGGATGTTGAGTGGGGCTCTATTGACGGGCTCTAATCCCCGATAGACTGGTTTTGTAATACGAAACTAGCATAGGAGCTAACAGAATGAAAAACTCAAAAGAAATCGTAAACGGCAATTATACGGCCGATTTTTTTTACAACAACAATGAAGTAATCAAAGGTGATGAACTCCGTGATCGTTGCAGATTAGGGTTTTCTTATTTAGATAAAAAGGCAATGAAAAAAGCAGGGAAAGAAAAGCTTATCGAAGTCTTGGAAAGTGGCGAATTTACACATTTAACAGAACAGGACGCCGCTTGCAATTTTGCCTTTCCCGAAAATGGTGAAGAACTAACAAGTGAGGAGTGGCTGGTAGCAATGAAGGCAATCATTTTGAAGGCTACTAGATAGAACAACCAGCCCCTCTCCACCAGGAAAGGGGCAATTTTTAAAACAATAGGAGAATACAATGTTTAAGCGATACACAGCCTTCGGTCGAGAGTTTGAAGGCTCTCCTGTCAAAAGAGAGGGAGTCGATGGTTTCGAATTATCATCCCCCTCTCTCCACGTACAGAGCGGAGAGGCGTGGCATAGTAAGTGCCAAAAATTCTGGTGCCCTAAGCATGTTTTCAAGCTGTTTTACACTGAGGTGGCGTAATGAACGCAGGTCAAAAAAGAGTCTGGCAAGAGTTAGTAAATCATGGGGCCGCTGACTTCCAAGCGGGGAAAATTGGCCTGTCATGGTGCGAAAATTGTTCAGATTTTACGGAGGACAACGTTAAAGACTTATCTCGCGGCTGTGTGGGGCACCCTGACGGCTGGGAAGCTCCTGATATTGTCGGCTACTGTGTTGAATGTGAGTTGGAAAAATGAAAAAAGCACTTTACACAAAAGTCATAGCTCAACTGCTCACTGATGTTGGCAAGGCAAGCAACCCCGACGAAAAGAATCGGCTTACTGTTCTATGTGGGCAAGTAATTGAGGCTAGTGGATTGACAGGCTCGAAGGCTTGATAGACTGAAACCTAAGCCCCGACATGTTCTCCTATGCATGTTCGGGGTTTTTTTATTGACCTCTTGGCGAGCACGTTAGAATCTAGGTCCAGAAGTGTAACTAGGGCATTTAGTGGGTTCAAATCCTGCCTTCTGGAATTGACGAAATAGGAATCATAGGACAATAGGCAAATGAGAATCATAACGCTCCCCACTCTTTTGTGTCGCTTTCAAGGCTTGGCCCTTGGGAAAGTCATATTGATCAAGAAAGGCCACGAAGGATTGATCGAGCATGAGAAAATCCACATTGCACAACAAAAGCGAGTGGGCTTCTTTACCTACATGTGGAGATGGTGGTTCTCTGAACGGTTCCGAGCTGTTGCAGAGATTGAAGCTTATCGAGTGGCTGATGGACTGTCTGATTCAGCCATTGTTGATAAGCTCGTTGATCTTTATGGCATCTCTCCTGGCATGGCTTACGCTTACATTTTGGGGGTGAGGTGATGAACCGTCCCCCCGTATTTGTAGAAGGCAAAGGCAAAAACAAAGCCATTGAGGTTATCATGAATAAAAATCGAGGTGATGGGCCTAGAATTGGTTACAAAGTTTCATTGCCTGTTATCATCACAAAGGATATCTGATGCCAGCGGGAAGGCCAACGGCATACAGTGACGACATTCTGACCAAGACTGCCCACTATATTTCTCATCATAACGATAAAGAATGCCCCTATAAAGATGTCATCCCTTCCATGGCTGGCCTGTCTTTAGCGTTAGATGTTTGTGTCAAAACCCTGTACAATTGGGGTGAAGTGCATGACGAATTTTTACATATGTTAGACAAATTGCAGAAAACCCAGGAGAAAGTTCTGCTCAATGGTGGCCTTTCTGGGGTGATGAATAGCACCATCACAAAGCTCGTTTTATCTAAGCATAACTACTCAGATAAAGTTGATTCCGCCGTAGACCACACAACGAACGGCAAGGACTTAGGAACTACCGTCACTTTCGTGAACTCAACTAAATAGCGTTGAATGTAGATTTACCAGATTGGGCAGAGTGTCTCTTTGATGAGTCCCTCCGCTACATTGGGCTAAGGGGCGGAAGAGGCAGCGGGAAGAGTCGATCTATCGCTACGGCTTTAGTCGTGCGAGGCAAAGATAAACCACTTAGGATACTTTGTGGCCGTGAAATACAGAAATCAATCAAGGATTCTGTTAAGCGTTTACTTGACGACTCGATAAAAAGATGTGGCCTTCAAGATCATTATGATTCCACCGATACTGAGATCAGGGGCAAGAACGGCACTCTATTTATATTCTCAGGGCTCAGATCAAACATCGATTCAGTCAAATCGATTGAAGGAATTGACATATTTTGGGGGGAAGAATCACAAACTTTTTCTAAGTTAAGCCTAGAGACTCTAAAGCCAACGATTAGAAAAACGGGTAGTCAATTGATTTTTAGTTGGAATCCTCGTTTTGCTGATGATCCTATTGAAGATCTTTTAGTGATAAACGAGCCCCCTCCTAGGTCAAAGATTCTATTGGTTAATCACGATCAAAATCCATGGTTCCCAATAGAGTTGCAGGAGGAAATGGAAGCCGACAAGGCAAGAAACTTTGAGACCTATTTATGGATTTGGCAAGGTCACTATTCAAAGAACTCAGAGAAAAGGATTTACAAAAATTGGCGAGTCGAGAAGTTTGACACGCCCAAGGATACTTTTTTTTATTTTGGATTGGACTTCGGATTTAGCCAAGACCCAACGGTTCTAATCAGGTGCTTTATAGAAGGGCGAAAGCTTTTTATTGATTATGAGGCTTATGAAATTGGTTGTGAGACTGTTGACATGCCTCATATGATTATGACGATTGAGGAAGCTGAGAACTGGCCAATAACTGGCGACTCTTCACGACCTGAGACAATTAGTCACCTCAGAAAGAACGGCCTCCCTAAAGTTAGGCCATCGATTAAGGGGCCAAATAGCGTTGAAGAAGGCATTAAGTTTTTGCAGGGATATGACATCATTGTACATGAGCGCTGTGTGGGTATAATAGACAACCTAACCACCTACAGCTATAGGGTAAACCCCAAGACAGATGAAGTCACCACTTTGATAGATCATAAGGGAAGTGACGGTTGTGATGCTCTGAGGTACGCTATCGAGCTTGTGAGGCGAACGTCTAAAAAGAAAAAAACACCCATAGTACAAGCAAACACAGTTTCAAGATGGTCCTAAGATGAACGAAGAAGATTTACTAGACAGGGCCAAACGGCGCTATTCAAATTCCTCGACGCCATTAAGGGATGAGAGACAGCAAGTCCTGGATGATATCAGGTTTTGTTATGTTGACGGGGCTCAATGGGAGGGCAAGATAGGGCAGCAATTTGAGAACAAGCTAAAGCTCCAGGTTAATAAAATCATGATGGCGCAAACGCGAATCATGAACGAGTACAGGCAAAACGGAATCAGTATTTCCTTTTTGCCTAAGAAGGGCACAAACGACAAACAGTCTGACTTTGTTGCCGGGCTTTATCGTGCTGACTGCTTAGATAGCAAGATATCGGAGGCTAAAGATTGCGCTTACATGGAGTCTTCATGCGGTGGCTACGGTGCTTTTAGACTAAAGACTGTCAAAGAGGATGAGTATGACGATGAGGGCGACGAGCAAAGAATCATGTTCGAGGGCATCCCTGATGCTGCCCGTTCGGTTTACTTTGACCCTAACGCAAGACGGCAAGATAAAGCTGATGCTAAGTTCGGGTTTATCATTACCCCCATGGATCGTGAGGAGTACAAGGACCAGTATGACGACGATCCAGCATCATGGGATGATGGCCTAGACAGTTACGGATTCGACTGGGAAAGCAAAGACCTAGTGAGAATCGCTGAGTATTTTGAGATTGAAGACAAAAAAGAGATGTGCTACTGGTTAAAATCTCTGAATGGTGAGGAGCTAAAACTTAACGAAGCTGATTACGATGATCAAATCGAAACGCTCCTAGCTCAAGGCTACACTGTAGAAAAAGAGAAAAAGATCAGAGTTAAGCGCGTCCATAAATGGATACTATCTGGTGGGAAGATTCTTGAGGATTGCGGGATCATTGCGGGGAAAAATATTCCAATCGTTGAGGTATTTGGCAAACGAATCATCATCGACTCCATTGAGCGAACGATGGGCCACGTTAGGCCAGCCAAAGACGCCCAGCGCCTAAAGAACATGCAGCTCTCTCTATTGGGTGAAGCTTCGGCCCTCTCCCCCACGGAAAGGCCAATCTTTACCCCTGATCAAGTGGCAGGACTTGAGAACAAATGGGCGATGGCTAACATCGATAACCCTGCCTACATGCTTCTTCATCCAATTGCAGACAAAGACGGGAACATTGTGCCAACTGGTCCAATTGGAATGAGCAGTCCCCCATCTTTGCCACCAGCAACGGCGGCACTGATTCAGATCACCGAGCAAGACATGGGCGATATCTTAGGCCGTGGGGATGCTGGCGAGGATGTCGTTTCTGGAGTATCGGGGAAAGCTGTTGAGCTCATTCAGTCGAGTCGTGATGGTGTCGCTTATGGCTACCTGGACAATCTAGGCAAGGCAGAGCAGAGAGGCGCTGAGATTTGGCTATCCATGGCTCAAGATGTCTATGTCGAGGAGGGGCGCTATATGAAGCTCGTAGACAAGGCAGAAAAGGGCGCTGAAGGCAAGCTAATGGAAGAATACTATGATGAGGATGGGAACACTATTTCCAACGACGTCTCAAAGATTCACGTAGACATTTCTTATGAAATTGGGCCAAGTTCGGAAAGTAAAAGAGCAGCTGCAAGCCGCAATATCTTAGGCATGATGAGTGTTAGTTCTGATCAGGAGTCTATGAGGCAACTCAATGCTCTAC
>TARA_R110000796_G_scaffold14444_2_pt1 | contig 10500 bp, 7 predicted proteins | sample TARA_R110000796 | Tara Oceans TARA_R110000796 (sample SAMEA4397815) | marine metagenome | biome: Polar Biome; feature: [SRF] surface water layer (ENVO:00010504); material: water (ENVO:00002006), including particulate matter (ENVO:01000060) such as... | depth 5 m | reverse complement strand
CCGAAAAATACGCACAGACTTAATCAATAAATTAAAACGATAATGCTGAACACAGCAAGATATCAAGCCAAACAGGATGCCCAAGATGAATAAATCAATCAAAAAAGTTGTCATTGCCGGTGGTGGAACCGCAGGTTGGATGGCCGCAGCCGCCTTTAGCAAACTGTTGGGCAAAAATCTTGAAATTGTATTAGTAGAATCTGACGAAATTGGCACTGTTGGTGTCGGTGAAGCAACCATTCCAACCTTGCATATTTTCCATCGTTTACTGGGCTTAAAAGAACAAGATGTTATGGCAGCCACAAATGCCACCTTCAAACTCGGTATCCAGTTTGAAAACTGGCATGACGTCAACAAAGACTACCTGCATTCATTTGGCTTTTTAGGTAAAGACTGCTGGGCTTGTGGCTTTCAACACTTTTGGCTTAAGGGTAAGCAACAAGGCCTAGTAAGTGACATTGGCGACTATTGCACCGAGCATTTAGCTGCTCGCCAAGGCCGATTTGCAGTGCTTCCTAACCAAGATTACAACCATGCTTACCATATGGATGCGAGCCTTTACGCTAAGTTTTTGCGTAAATTTGCCGAACACCATGGCATGACCCGCATTGAAGGTAAAATTGCCGACGTATTACAACATGACGACACGGGTAATATCCGCGCGTTAAAGCTTGAAAATGGCGCGTTAATTGAAGGCGATTTATTTATCGACTGCACCGGATTTAAAGCATTGCTTATTGAACAAACCTTAAACACTGGCTTTGAAGATTGGAGCCACTGGTTACCGTGCGACAGTGCCATTGCAGTACAAACTGAAGCGGTACAAAAGCCTATTCCTTACACTCGATCGATTGCCCGCGAATCAGGTTGGCAATGGCGTATACCGTTGCAAACCCGAACTGGCAATGGCTTAGTATTTTGTAGCAAGTACATCTCTGATACCGATGCAACAGAGTTACTGCTTAACAACATTGAAGGCGCGCCGATTAATCAACCTCGGGTGATTAAGTTTAAAACTGGTACTCGTCGCCAACATTGGAACAAAAATTGTGTCGCAATAGGGTTAGCTGCCGGCTTTTTAGAGCCATTAGAGTCCACCAGCATTCACATGATCCAACGTAGCATAGTGCGCCTATTACAGCTGTTCCCGTCGCACGGCATTATTGATGCCGATATTGCTGAATTCAACCAGCAAACGAAAGTTGAAATGGATAACATTCGCGACTTTATTATTTTGCATTATAAAGTCACCGATCGCGAAGACAGTCGCTTTTGGCGTTACTGTAAAAACATGCCGATTCCAGCCTCATTACAACATCGTATCGACATGTTCAGTCAATCAGGCAAAGTCTATAAATACGGCAATGAATTGTTTGGCGAAAGCTCGTGGATCCAAGTGATGATGGGCCAAGGCTTAATGCCAAAAGAATATCACCCTATTGTCGACATGATGGACGAAGCGGAATTAACCAGCTTTTTAAACAGCATTAAAGCAACGGTAAAACGTAAAGTAGATACCTTGCCAGCACACCATGATTTTGTGCAGCATTACTGTAAATCAACCAGCATGTAAGGTTGTAACATGGCAACCGACTCATCGAACAACCGAACGATATCAAGCAAGAGTACTCTATCAAGCAAGAGTATTATCAATGTGGGGCCATTTACGCCCCATATTGAATTTATTGGCCAACAGCAAACGCCGGTGATTATCATTGATGACTTTGGCGCAGATCTTTCGCCGCTAATTGATATTGCGATAGATGATAGTCAATTTAATCAAGACCAGGGTTCATACTATCCAGGGCAGCGCGCACCGCTGCCCAAACAATATGTAATCGACGTAATTAATGCGGTATATCAGTTGATATATGACACCTACAAGGTGCCACACTCGTTACGCTTAAAGCCCCAACAATGCGTATTTTCGGTTATCGACAAGCCTGCAAAACGTTTATTGCCGTTGCAATGCATGCCACACTTTGACACCCCAGACCCGCACTATTTTGCGATTCTGCACTATCTCAATGATGGCGACCATGGTGATACCGGATTTTTTCGCCATAACACCACGCAATATGAACAGATAACACCACATAACATTGACCATTATTTTAGTCAGGCACAGCCGGTTATCGATGCACAACAAACGCTGATGCCTGATTATGTGGTTGATAGTAATGATCACTATACCCTTTATCATCAGGTTCAATATCGGCCAAACCGCTTAGTCATATATCCCGGTAACCTACTCCACTCGACGTTAGTCAACCCAGCAACCGACATCGATAGCAGTCCTAAAACGGGACGACTTACCGCGAATATCTTTATCAATTTCAAATAACACAGGGACCTCGTTATGGCTAAGCCACAGCACGGCAACATCTCGTCAAATCATAAAAAGAAAGCGCTTACAGCATGTGTTTCATCACTTATATGCTTAGGTGTCAGCCATGCTGCACTGGCGGCACACCCAACGATTACCCCACAAGCCTTACATGCATTAACGGTGTTACCAGATAATGAAAAGCTGCGTATCGGCGATCGTATCAGTCAAGTCGAAGATGACATTAACCGCTTATTACCTCAATTAACCTTAGAGGAAAAAGTGTCTTTGGTGCATGCCGCGGGCAAGTTTCATATACCTGCTATTGAGCGCTTAGGCATACATGAAATGTGGATGTCAGACGGCCCACACGGTGTGCGCTACGAGATCGATCGCAACTCATGGGCACCCGCAGGATGGACTAACGATTACTCGACCTATTTACCGCCGTTAACCGCAATCGCCGCCAGTTGGGATCTTAACATGGCCACGCTGCACGGCAATGTGCTTGGCGCCGAAGCACGTCATCGCAATAAAGATCTTATTTTGGGCCCTGGTGTAAACCTCGCGCGCCTACCGTTATACGGGCGTAACTTTGAATACATGGGTGAAGACCCGTTTTTAGCGGCGAGTTTAGTGGTGCCCGAAATCAAAGCGATTCAGGCCAATGATGTCGGCGCCACCGTAAAGCATTATGCCCTTAATACCCAAGAACTAAACCGCACAAAAGTAAATGCCAAACCTGATGAGCGCACCTTGCGTGAAGTGTATTTACCAGCGTTTGAAGCGGCGGTAAAACAAGCCAACGTACATGCCATCATGGGCGCCTATAACGAATTTAGAGGCACTAACGCCAATCAGAGCGAGCACTTAGTCAATACTATTTTAAAAGGCGAGTGGGGCTTTCAAGGGGTGTTGCTTACCGACTGGAACGTCGACATCAACACTTATGATGCCGCCATGAACGGCCTTGATATTGAAATGGGCACAGATGTCGCTGATTTTGACGATTACTTTATGGCAAAACCGCTACTAGAGATGATTAACGCTGGCAAAGTACCAGTATCGGTACTTGATGATAAAGTCCGCCGTATTTTACGGGTGCAACTCAGCATCGGCATGATGGATAAACACCGTTTATCCGGCGAGCGTAACACTCAAGCTCACCGTGATGATGCCCGCACACTGGCTGCAAATGGCATTGTATTACTTAAAAACGATAACAAGGTATTACCGCTACATGCTGACAAACTTAAACATGTCTTGGTACTTGGTCCTAATGCCGATAAACGCCATGGATTTGGTGGCGGCTCATCAGAAGTTAAAGCACTCTACGAAATCAGCCCATTAGCTGGTTTAAAAGCCAAGCTGGGTGACAAGGTCGACATTCAACTAATGCGTCCAGCCAGCAGCCAATTTATGCCGATACCCAATGACTATTTAACCACACGTCATTGGACTGGCACGCCATCGTGGCAAATTAATTATTACAATGACAACAAGATGACCCAGCTTGCCAGTGAGTCATGGATAGCCGATCCGCAATTTAATGCCAAAGGCCAAAAACAGTTTGTCGACATTAAAGCCAACATCAAACCTCTTGAAACGGGCAGCCACAGTTTTAACATAAAAGCTGACGGCCAAGTAGCATTGTACATTAACGATAAACCGCTAATTGCCACCACCCAAGCAGACCAAAGACATGTTATCAGTAAAGCCATGACCTTAACTGCTGGTGAGACTTACGCGGTGAGTTTACGTTACCAAGGCGACAAGCAAGCCACCTTAGGCTGGGAAACGCCCAACAGTTTGTACAATACCGAACAAGAGTATTTAGCCGCAGCCAAGAAAGCTGATGCGGTGATCTACTTTGGTGGCTTAAGTCATGCTGATGACCGCGAGTCTATCGACAGACCTGACATGGTATTGCCTGGCCAACAAGATGAGGTCATCGCCAAACTGCTCAAAGTGAATCCAAATACTGTGGTGTTTATGATTGGCGGCTCTGCGGTAGAAATGCCGTGGGCAGATAACGCTAAAGCGGTTGTGTGGGGCTGGTATGGCGGTATGGAAGCCGGTAATGCTTACGCGGATATGTTATTGGGCAATCAAAACCCTAGCGGTAAAATGCCAATAACCTTACCGAAAAAACTCACTGACACCGCGCCTATCACGTTAAACGATTACAACGCCACTGAATCACTTTATAGCGAAGGGGTATTTATTGGTTATCGCTGGTTTGAACAACAAAATATTGCGCCATTATTTGCTTTTGGCCACGGCCTGTCTTACAGCCAATTTAATTACAGCAACATCCGTCTTTCAAGCGCTGACATGGCAAATGATGACATTGCTGACGATGACATTATCACAGTTGAAGTCGATGTCACTAACACCAGTAAAGTCGATGGTGCCGAGGTAGTGCAATTGTATCTGCACGACGTTAAAGCCAGCGTACCGCGTCCAGCAAAAGAGCTAAAAGGCTTTGATAAGTTATGGTTAAAGGCAGGTGAAACCAAAACAGCTAGCTTTACGCTAACCCAACGCGACTTATCGTTTTGGGACGTCAACACTAATAATTGGTTAGCCGAATCAGGCCAGTTTGAAGTGATGATTGGCGCATCGGTTACCGACATTCGTTTGCGTAAACGCTTTGACTATCAACATAAAGCCAAACCTTAACGGTTCAACTTAGTCTCTTATAACCCAACAACTGCCTGCGTCACATTATTCTGTTGGCGCAGGCAGCTCCAAACGTTAACGCTCAATAAATGTCATCAGTTGCTCGGTTAACCTTGTCGATAATGCGCTTTCACCCGCATGATTAAGCAGTAATGCCACACATTCTGCTGTGCATAAACCACCTTCAATTTGATTGCGCCTAAGTGGGTATATCGACTTAGGTGGATTCACTAAAGACACTTTAGGCAATTCCTTTAAATAAGGGCTCTGATTAAACATTTTGCGCGCTTCTTGCCAAGTGGCATCGATAATCACTAAATACTCATACTGCGCTAATAACAAGCCAGCCTCTTGCGTAGTTTCATCATTTGGAAACACTAAGCCTACTTTACCCGCTTCAATCGCAGCCAATAATTCAGCGTCGGGGTGTTTACGGTGCCACTCAACCACCCGCGCGCTATCGCCTAAAACGTGTTTGACTAATTGGCCTGTATTATTAGCACGATCCATTTCTCGTGAATGCGTTAGCAAAATAATTTTCAACATAATTTTAAAAATAACACCTATAAAATGAACCACTTAAAGCCGTAATGACATACCGCAATACCAAAGTAATAAAAACATAACGTCGATAAACACAATTCAATAACCTGAAACGACTGCTTACGATAGACCAATACATTAACGCTATGAAAATACGATATACTCTCGAAAAATCGATTTAGTGTCGCGACCTAATCGATTATAACCACCGTATTCTACCCATAAACCCAAGTTCAGGTTATTTAATGATACTACAGCAAGTTATTGCATTATTTTTCACTATGTTAATTTTGGCGATACTGCCGGGGCCGGCAGTGTTTGCCGTGGTATCAAGAGCATTTTCAAATGGGTTTAAGCATGGCGCATTTATTACTCTTGGCGTGCTGATGGGAGACTTTGCTTATATCCTATTAGCCTTGTTCGGTTTGGCCGCCATTGCCAGTGCCATGGGCCCTGCTTTCGAGCTGATAAAGTACGCCAGTGCGCTTTATTTATGTTGGCTGGGTTTCAGTATGTTGCGTGCAACCGCCAAAGGCGTTCAATTAGCGACAATACCGAAAGTGAGCCAATTTAAAAATTTAATCACGGGGCTGCTTATTGCCGTGGGCAACCCAAAAGCGTTGATATTTTACGTCAGCTTTTTTCCTGCTTTTGTGCCAATGGCCCATGTAGACCTTACCGATGTGATGATCATACTCGCCACTGCAACCTTGGCTTTTGGTTCCGTTAATCTCACTTATGCATATTTGGCATCAAGTGCAAAACAGGTATTTACCTCCCCTAAAGCGGCAACGATAATGAATCGTACTGCAGGCAGTATTATGTTGATTGCTGGCATATTGATTGCCATAAATATATAGGATGTTGCAATGACCGCGTTACGATTAACCCCACTCACACTCACAAACGGACTGACCTTTAAAAACCGTTTAGTGGTGCCGCCAATGGCGTCACAAACCGCAGACCTAAATGGCTTAGCAACTGAAACAACTATCAATCATTACCATAATTTAGCCCAGTCTGGTGCAGGGTTAGTGATGGTGGAATACAGCCACATCAACTTAGCAGGACGAAGTGAGTCTAATCAGCTTGGGGCACATGATGATACTTGCTTACCCGGTTTGAGCCAAATTGCCACAACGTTACATAATGCAGGGGTAAAAACAGGCTTACAAATTACCCATTGCGGCGGAAAAGACAGTGCAGGTATTAGCGCTGATATTATGGGGCCGTCAGGCATTACCGTGCCAGCATATGATCGTGTATTACCAACCCCTAGAGCCATGACATTGGATGATATCAATCAATGGCAGCAGGATTTTGTTAGTGCTGCCATTCGTGCTGACAAAGCTGGTTTTGATTTAGTCGAGCTCCATTGTGCCCATGGTTACGGCATTAATCAGTGGTTATCTCCGCTGACCAATCAACGCCAAGACCAATACGGTGGCAGCCTTGAAAATCGCGCCAGAATATTGATCGAAATAGTCAGTAAAATAAAACAAGCGGCGCCAAGATTAGCAGTAATGACGCGTATTCCTGGGCAAGACGGTTACCCTGGTGGTTTGTCTCATGACGATATGGGCCACGTTAGCCAATGGCTAGTTGATGCGGAAGTTGAAATACTTAATGTTTCATCAGGCATTGGTGGCTGGAATCGCCCTAAAGACAAACGCGGCGAGGGCTTTTTAGTTGAAGATGCAGCACCGCTGACGGGCACAACCACCGCTGTAGTCATTGGTGTCGGCGGCATTGAGAGTATTGATTACATCGAAACGATTTTAGCGACTAAGCAAGTCGATTTAGTGGCAGTAGGCCGGGCTATTTTGGCCGGACCAAGTGATTTTGCAACACGAGTGATGGCTCAACATAAATAATGCAGTAACATCAGCAATGGCTCGCGCTAAATGATGCTCTAGAGCCTAGATCTAATCTTAATTGCTGAGTATTAAGTACTAAAAAGCCCCCTCAACAACGCGTTATTGAGGGGGCTTTTTAGTAAGTGTTACAAAGACGAGTGATAGAAATTAGTTACCGATTGTTTTCAATTTCTGTAGATAATCCGCATTGCTTAATAATGCTATCACCTCTGCGGGTTCCAACCATGATTCTAATTGCGGTAAGCTTTCAGCATGATTTAATTTCCATTCCGCAATAATTCTCGGGGCATAAAACGTCGGTTTTTGTTCACCTAAATCTGGTAACTGAGCAAGGTGCCATTTAAGTAATAAAGGATTATTAACCAACCGACTGAACGGATGCATGTGTCGAAGATGGGACAAGTTAGTCTCGTTTTCCTTCACTTTAACCAAAATGTTAACTGGTTTTTTTTCTTCAGGCGCTCGCAGTAATCCGACTGTTTTAATCCATTTAGTTCGCCTCGCGCCGCCGCTTAACCAAGACAAAGGGATTGATAACATCAACCCTATCGTAATCGGTAATAACCAGTAAAAGAGTTCTGTACTGAGCGATAGTGCGGTCAAAGCAAGCGCAACCCCAAACACGGTATGACCAAGATGAGCACGCATCACTGACATCCAGCTCAATGCTCCATCGTCTCGAGATTGTGGCATCCAGCCACTGTCTTTGCCTCGAAATATAGACAATACCACGCCAAACTGCGACACCATCAGAATAGGTGCATACAGAGCAGACATAACCATTTCCAACAAGGTACTCAGAGTTAACAGTATTGGCCCGCCAAATCGTAAACACCGCGGAATATTAATCAAGGCAGCAAACCAGCCAAATGCTTTAGGTGCCAGCACAATGGCCATTGATACCACAAACAGACTTAACGCGCGCTCAGAATCAAACACTGGCCAGGTTGGAAACAGCGATGGATTAGCAAAATACTCCGGACGTATAAATGCCGCCTGAACCGCAATCGCAAGCCCGACCATAATTAGCGCTAACCAAAAAATGGCGCTCAGGTAAGACATCATCCCAGACAAAAGATGCAATCGCGTCGGCAATGAGAAACCGCGAGCAAACATAAATGCTGAATGCTGTAAATTACCCTGACACCAACGTCGGTCACGGATCATCACATCAATTAACGACGGTGGAGCTTCTTCAAATGAAGCCTCAATATCGGTATCAAAACGCACGCCCCAACCTGCACGACGCAGTAACGCCGCTTCGATAAAGTCATGACTTAATACATGGCCGCCAAAAGGTGCTTTACCGGACAGAATAGGCAGATGACAGGACTCAGCAAATGCTTTGGTTCGAATAATGGCATTGTGGCCCCAAAAATTTGAGGACAAACCATGCCAAGCCGACAAACCCTCGGCATAAATAGGACCGAAGCATTGATTGGCAAACTGTTGCAAACGGCTGTAAAGCGTATTGGCAAACACCAGTGTCGGTAAGGTTTGAATAAGACCGACGCCAGGTGCGCCAGCTAAACGACGTGATAATGTCACCATCGACTTTGCACTCATGATGCTGTCAGCATCAAGCACTATCATTGCCTCATAATCACCGCCCCAGCGCTGAACCCAGTCGCCGATATTACCGGCTTTACGTTCACTGTTTTGGTGACGACGACGGTAATAAACCGGACACTGTGGTTGGCTGTTATTGATAAGATCCAGAAAAGTCTGTTCCTCAGCAATCCATGCATCAGCTCGATTAGTGTCACTGAGAATAAAGAAAGCATATTTACCCGGTGCGGTAGCGATTAAATCTGCACTCATCGCCTCTATTGTGGCCCGAATACGCAGCGGATCTTCATTGTAAATCGGTAGCAATACCGCCGTTTTGAAATCTGGTTCTGTCTCATTCTCTTTAATCAGGCGCGGTTTGAGATGCAACAGAAAACCCAATAGTGCCTGTGAAAAAGCAAATGTAACCCACAGAAAGTTAACGCTAAACAACACCAAAAAAACCATTTGCAAACTGGTAATAGCATTGGTGTTAAGCACCAAATACATTTCTCTTATGCCATAAGTCGATAAGCTTGCTGTAACCATAAACACAAATAACTGTGCAACAAATGTGCGCAACGTAAACCACACAGTTTGTTGATTCGGAGTTAATCTATGACCCGGTTCAGAAACCTCATGACGAGACATCTCCAGTGGCGATTCATCTGGCAACGCACGTGCACCATAATAGGTATCGTTAACGTGAGCAGAAAGAGGATTGTTATTGTCTATCATAAAGGCCAGTCCTCTGCAGTAAATCGATACAGCCATGTCATACCAAGCGGTTTATCTTTGTTGCTTAGCTGTACACGTAACTCTGCAACCTCAGCATCTTGAGGATCGAACGTGATAAAAACTCTGGCACCATCAACACTGGGATTAGACTCAATACGTGATTCTAAAATAGCACCACTGCTGATACTGGCATCGACACGAATATGACTGACATCGTTGGCATTAATGTGACTGTAATCGATAACGATCTCATTTTTATCTGTCGATAATTTACGACCACCAGCAGTTCGAACCACTTTTACTTTGCCTTCGGTTTTAGGGATCTGATCCACCCAGGTCAATTGGTATGAGTAAGTGAATGGCTGACCTTTTTTCAAGCCTTGTTCTGGCTTCCAATAGGCAACAATATTGTCATTGGCTTCAGAATCCGATGGGATCTCAACCAGTTCGACTCTGCCCTTGCCCCAATCACCCGTTGGTTCAACCCACGCAGATGGACGAAGATGATAATTAGCTTCAAGGTCTTGATAATAATCTAATTTTCGATGTGGTTGCATCAAACCAAATCCTTTAGGATTCTCATCCATAAAAGAACTCACCTGTAATCCACGAGGATTATTCAGTGGCCGCCAAATTTTCTCACTATTGCCTTTTTCCATTAGCAGGCCTTCAGAGTCATGTACCGCTGGACGGTAATCAGCAGTATCAGCGCGATCTATGCCGCCATGCATAAACATTGACGTTAACGGTGCCAGACCCACATTCTTAACATCCTGCCTTGGGAAA
>TARA_R110000796_G_scaffold161858_1_pt1 | contig 10516 bp, 21 predicted proteins | sample TARA_R110000796 | Tara Oceans TARA_R110000796 (sample SAMEA4397815) | marine metagenome | biome: Polar Biome; feature: [SRF] surface water layer (ENVO:00010504); material: water (ENVO:00002006), including particulate matter (ENVO:01000060) such as... | depth 5 m | reverse complement strand
GTGCTGATAGAGGTCACCCAATACATGCAGAATCATGTCCTAAAATACATTAAAATGAAAAAAGCAGAACGTGGAGAATTATATTATGAATCATTACCAGATTCGGCTCGTAGAAAAGTAATGGATGATTTTGAAGTTGGATATAAATACAATGGGAGAACTCAAAAAGAAAGAGCATTCTATATGTGGCTGTCCGATAACTTTAGATTCAACGTTAAGTCATTAAAAAATAAATATGGAAATTAAAAAATAAATTATGAATAAATTAATAATAGTTGCAGTAGACGATTGGGAAGTATTATATGGTCCTGATGGTGAAAAATTATATGAAGACCATAGTATAAGAGGGGAAAATATGTTTACAGCATTACAAAAAGTGCCCCAACACCCAAAAGAATTAGAAATAGATTATGAATATTTAGAAGGTGATATTGTAGATGATTTATTTGATGGGGAATCACCAAATAATCTAACAATAATTAAAGAGTACCAAGAAAAAAATAAATAAGTCAGAGAACATATCGCACTACGGTGAGAAACCTCCAGACATCATAGCTTAAGGTAGGAGATTAATAGTCGATTGCACTACCGAGGATGCAACTCAAACAGAACTAGTAGGTGAGCTATACTTAGGTTCGGGTATGAGGCAAATAGGTAAATGATATGATAAAGCAGAATTTGGGGTAAGCTCAACTTATTTTTAAAAAATAAAGAACAATTATGGAACTACAAGAATACGTTAAAACACTACAAAAGTTGATGGAAGACCGTCCAGAAACTAAAACAATGAAAGCCTTCACTTCAATTGATGATGAGGGAAATGGGTACAGAGAACTTTATTTCGCACCAAGTATTGGTGTTTATTTTGATGGTGGATTTCATGATGAAAAACATCTTGAAGAAGATAAAGAATATTATGCTGAATATCATGAAGATGAAGATTTCACCCTTAATGCTGTTTGTGTTAACTAATGAAACGATACTTAAATAGAGACTTCACGATATATAAATGCCTAGCCAAAACACAACAAGACTGGGGGGAGCTTTTTGAGCCATTTTTACATCCGACATTTCGTAAATTTTCTGGGTTGACTGAAGAAGAATTACTATATAAATATGGTATTATGAATCATGATGTTACAATCCTACACTTCACAAAAGAAACTGGTGTTATGGTAGGACATTATGGAGCATCACACACATTTATAATCCCCAATGAAAATACTGAATTCCTTAAATATTTCGAAGATAATGCCCCAATGAAATACTTCGAAAAGAAGAAACAGATTAGAGGGCTGGAATGGTTCGCAAATAGTAGAGATGATATTAAAGAAAATTTCGACGAGTGGGTTGAAATACACAAAGTGGATAAGACATATAGAGAGAAATTTAAAGGATTATATGATTCTTACAAAATAGATATAAATTAAATAATTATGGGATATAGAAACTACCTTAACCGATTACCTAAATCAACGTACTTAGCTGTAAAGGATTTAACTGAACATGAACTATGTAAATTATATGGTGATTATGATGAGCATGAAAATGGTGAAATAGAAGCATGGTTTAACGATAGAGATTTACCAGGTTTCGAAGAATTATATGAACTAGGTAAATACTGTGATTTCAAGATTGATGGTGTTAAGTCCAGATTTTGGACACATAGAATGTCTAGTGAAGATGATTGTGAGTTTTCATTAGGAAGTAAAGAAATGGTATTACAGATAATCGATGAATATCGGCAAGCTGTATTTGAAGGGTATGAAGGATTATCTAAAGAAACTGACATAGAAAAAATCCATAAAGAGATGGGGAATAAGGCTAGAGAGTGGAGAATAGATTACCCAGCATATAATATAGATGAGAGTACTGATAAGTTAGTTGATAGTTGGAAATACGAATATGAAGTATTCGAATTAGTTAAGCTATTAAAAAACTTCGATTGGGAGAATGATGTGTTAATATATAATGGCCACTAAATTATGTTATTAACAGAAACTAAATTAAAACGTTGTTTTATAATAGAACCAGACGTTTGGACCGATGGAAGAGGTGACTTTAGAGAAACCTATAATAAAAAAAACGTTAATAAACTAATGGGATTTAGTGGTGAAGTGGTTCAGTGTAATGAATCCAGGTCTAAAAAACACGTTTTAAGAGGACTTCATCTACAAACTGGGTTCTTTGCTCAGTCAAAATTAGTTAGAGTTACTAAAGGCTCTGTACTGGATGTATGTGTAGATTTGAGAGAAAAATCACCTACATTTGGCCAACACATTAAAGTAAAACTTACTGAAAATGATAATAAATTACTTTTTATACCTAAAGGGTTCGCACATGGATTTTTAAGTTTAGAAGAAGACACCGTATTAACATACCAATGCGACGTATTTTATAATAAAAAATATGAAAGTGGTGTTATGTATAATGATGAAGATTTGAAAATAGATTGGGGAGTAGATGAGAGTGATTTAATAATATCCAAAAAAGATTTGGAATTAAAAACGTTAAAAGAGTGGAAAAATGATAGATGAAATATTGGGTTTATTTTCAGACGAAGAATTATTAATAGCTGATGGGTTTGATGACGCCATTATTGGTGTTGACACTAGAAGTATGAGGCTAATTTATTCAGTAACTAAATGTTATGACGTATTAATGGAAAGAGATGGTATGGAATTCGCAGATGCTGTTGAATATTTTGACTATAATGTAGAGGGCGCTTATGTTGGAGAAAAAACACCTATATGGTGCTATAATGATTTCTAATAAATTATTTGCCATTCTAAAAAAAAAGTAGTATATTTGCATTATGAAGAATAAAAATAGTAAATTTTTAAGTTTAGTTCTAAGACATAAACCTAACACCATTAAAATCAAATTGGATGAAAATGGTTGGGTTCCTGTAGATGAGTTATTAGCTCAACTAAAGAAACACAATAGAGAAATGTCAATGAAAGACTTAAGAGATATCGTTATGTTTAATGACAAAAAACGATTTACGTTTAATGAAGATGAGACGAGAATTAGAGCTAACCAAGGTCATAGTGTTAAGGTTGACTTACAATTAAAAGCAACTAGACCCCCAATGAAATTATATCATGGCACAGTACAGAAAGCCATTGATGTTATATTAAAAGAAGGTATGAGAAAAATGAATCGCCATGCGGTCCATTTAAGTAAAGATGTCCCAACAGCGATTAATGTTGGAAATAGAAGAGGTAATGCAATATTGTTAGAGATTAATTCTGGACATATGCACGCCGATGGTTATAAATTCTTTGAGAGTAAGAATGGTGTGTGGTTAATAGATGAGATTCCAGCTAAATATATTAAATTAAAAGAATAATATGAGAAATGAAGTATATAACCCAGATGGTACATTAGAAGTAACAACGTCATTAATGATATCATCTGATGGTATCGTCACTCTAGAGTGTTTAATTGATAATAAAACCAACGACGTTAAACCTGATTGGTTATGGATGACATTTTATCGTGATAAAAAACAAACAGTTGAAATAGCTGCTTGGGATAATCCAGACTGGATTCAACTTCTTGGGGAAGCTATTAATAATGATGATGTTGAAGCTGAACAATATAAAGCTTTTGTTGAATTTTGTGAAGAAGAAGGTTTAAATTTTGAGGAAACAAAAGATGAAATATTAAAATGCTTCTTAAGAGGTATTGAGTTAGGATTATTAAAATTTAATATTAAAATAGAAACACCAGCAGATGAATAGAATGTTTATTTTATATCTAGGAATAATGCTTAATATTCTCGCAGTAATACTTAATGGTATAGCTGGTGGTTGGAGTTATATATTCGTTTTAATTAACGGATATTGTGTAATTTATTTAGTAAAACTTTATTATAAACATAGAAAATGAAAGATAGAGAATATCTTAGAAATGTGATACATAGCAATGATTAGACTTAAAATAATGGATGTTATTGATAGGTCACTCATTATTGATGCTGGCGCTTATGTGGTGAAAGATGGTAATCCAGTGTTTAATGGTCGTACTGATGAAAATGGGTATCTTAATATACCTATTTCTTCTGGTGATGATGTATTCATAAGAATACGGTCAGCAAAAGACCCTTGTTTTTATAGAGAAATTGAACAGGTAGGTCGTATATATGACGATTCAGTATTCTATATGGTTAGAGATGAATTCGAATACGCACCTGTTGTATGGGATGTTAAAGTAAAATTTAATAATATTTGGTATACTGCGGCATTAGTAATGCCAGAAAATGAGTTACTATTAAGAGTTCCGTTTGATGGGGATGTATCATACTTTCATGATTTATTCCTACACACTAAATTCTTACATAATTTTAAAATATATAAAGCACCTAAAGGGTTCTATATTAAAGAAGAGTTTGATGATGATGATAATATAATAGAATATAGTGATTGGTGTGGTAACCATTGGTCTATTACTGATGGTGTGAAATTCCCTAATTATGGTGAACATAATATGATAGGTAAAGCTCAACATATGCACGTTGACGATGTGAATTTTGATGAAGTTGAACTTGATATGGTGGATATTAAATTAACATTTGGGTTTTTAACTAGTGAATTAGAAATATTAAAATATTATTCGACATGAAATGTACCTTAAAAATAATTGAACCCAATGGGTCAATAGTAAATGAATTGGAACATGACATTCCAATAGCGGTATCGCCTAATAAAACAAAATACATTAGAAATTTTTTATTCATCGGTGACCATAGCTACTCCATTAAAAATAATGGTGAAATAAAATCTATAACACCAGACCTATAGGTATTAGTGTAAGTAGAATGAAAGAAATTAAAAAATTATGGCAACAAAAAATACAACATATAGAAAAAGGTTTGTCTGCGGTGACATTCACGGTTCCTATTTGGCATTAATACAAGTATTAGAGCGTAGTGGATTTGATTATGACCAGGATTTACTTATCCCAATTGGAGATATAGTAGATGGCTGGCCTGATTCATTTAAGGTGGTTGAAGAATTGCTTAAAATTAAAAATAGAATAGACATTGTAGGTAACCATGATGATTGGTTCATTGATTTTATAGATACAGGTATTCATCCAGAAGGGTGGGGCCAAGGTGGTTTACCAACTGCCAAGTCTTACGCTAAAGCAGCGGGTGTTGAGTTAAAGGTGCACCCTAGAACTAAAGGGTATGGGGCATATAGATATACCACATACATACATAATCTAAATTCTGGTGACATTCCAGAAGAACATAAAAAATTCTTTAAAGGGATGCATGGTCATTATAAAGATGAAGATAATAACATCTTCGTTCATGGTGGATTTAGTAGAGCGTTATCAATAAATAACACTCCTAGAGATTTTAAAATGTGGGATAGAAAGCTTTTTAACCAGGCAATGTCAGCTAATAAAAGCGAAAATGGATTAAAATTCGCTGAAGAGGTTAATCAAGTATTTATAGGTCATACAACAACTATGGCTTGGGACACAACAGAACCTATATTGGCTGGTGGTAAGGTATGGAATATAGATACTGGTGCTGGTGGTGGTGGTGTATTAACTATAATGGATATAGATACTAACGAGTTTTTTCAAAGTGATGCAATTCCAACACTGTATCCTGACTATAATAATATAAGAGCTTAATGGAACATAAAGAAATGGCAATAGCTTTTCATCTATGGATGATGAAGAATGATACAATGGAGAACGCAGAGAAATATTATCATTTCACTGACGAAGATATGTATCACGCTTTTTTAGAACGAGAATAACAATGTCTGTAAGTGAGGATTAAGACGCTCACAAAATATATTATGAATAAAAACCAAATTAAGTCAGACTTAAGAAAAGTCTTGCTAGAGAAAAAGGGTGATTCCTATGACTATGGCTGTGTTATGCTATATTTCAAAATATCAAATAATGTTTGGAGTTCCGTACAAGATATGATTCCAGAAGATGAGCTTTATACTGAAGAAGGTGGTGTTACATTTGGAAGAGAAAATGACCCACATATAACAATTTTATTTGGGTTACATGATACCATATCTGATGATACAATTAAGGACCTAGCAACCAATCTAGAAGCTCCTGAAAGTATTACATTAAAAGATATTAGCATCTTTAGTAATGATAAGTATGATGTAGTTAAGTTCGATGTTACAGGTGATAGTAAAGATGAGTTGTCTAAAATGAATGACGTATTCACTAAACAACCTCACACAACTAACTTCCCTGACTATCATCCTCATTGTACGATAGCTTATGTTAAGGCTGGAAATGGTAGTAAGTATGTTAAGACATTATCTAAGGATAAGGAAATAAAGATTAAACCAAATAGGGTTATTTATAGTAAGCCTGACGGGACCAAGAAAACTTATAACCTTAAGAAATAATGGCTACTGGTAAATACCCAACAGATGAAATTATATTAATATCCCCAGACATGAGCTGGATATCGTTAGGTAAAGAAAAAATGACACCTTTAGAACTTCATAGAGCAATTTGTGAAATTGGTGATTTAACAATGCCTACAGTAGGTTTTTCATTTTTAGACATTTCAATGGAAAGGGTAACCTATAGGGTGACAGATAATCAAATAGTAATGCCTGGTCCTTATAGATTAAGTGATGAAAGTATTAAATTATTATATGGTGGTGCGTTAAAAATATGGGATATGAATTATGCTAATTTTAAAATAATTGGTATGGACCAAGCAGATATTGATAACACTAAAATATTAATTGGTGATAAAATATATGAAGGTAATGATTTTTTAGCTCATGCAGACAATAAAAGAATCATAGCGTTTAATGGTGATAATTCACATGATGTTAGAGAATATATAACTGGTAATAATAAAACTTATAAAGGTGAATTGTTTGGGACTTATATAGTTCCTTTCGTAACATCAAATTATTAAATAAAAAAAAATGATAGATAAAATTAAAAAAGATATGGTTGCGGCCATGAAAAACAAAGATACGGTAACTAGAGATATTCTAAGAGTGTTAAAAGGTGAATTAGACCGTAAAGAACAAACTAGTAAGGGTAAGGTAGTGTTAACCGATTCTGAAATAATTAAAACCATTAAGAACCTAATTTTGACTATTGATGCGGAAGGTGACGTTAAAGGTGAGGTGGCAATATTATTCGCTTACTTACCAATTCAAATGACTGAAGCTCAATTGACCAGGAAGGTTAAAGAAGTTATCAATGACCAACAAATTGACTCGCCTAGAGGAATGGGTGTGGTTATGTCTCATTTCAAACATAACCATGATGGGGAATATGATGGTAAAATACTTAATAAAATAGTTAAACACTTATTATAAGGGTGATAAAATATCAGTTAATCTAAGAAAAAAATGGATATTAATTTGGTTAATTACATTATATTCCATATATTTGTACCATAACAATTTAAAAAATAGAAAATTATGTTTTTAGAAATTATTTTTATAGTATTAGTTATCGTTGGAATTATATCAATTTCCAAATCAGATTATCCAGGAGATTCATTCGGTGGTTGGCTTATAGCTGTTATTTTTGGAATAGCTTTATTAGTTAATACCATAGAATTATTTACAGTTTCATATGAGTTTGAAGTTTATGAAAAAGAGATGGAAGCCTATCAAGAAACTCTTGATAATATTAGGGCTAATAAGGTTGAGTTTGAAACAGCAACCATAGCGTTTGACGTTATTCAGGTTAATACAAGACTTGCTAGATTAAAACGTGAAAATAAATCTTGGTTTTACGATATATACCTTGATGATAGAATAGACTCCATTAAACCAATTAAATAAATTATGCATTTAGGAATAACATTTATCGTTTTACTTATTATTGGAATTGCGTTTTTAATTAAAGATGGTAACTCTATAGTAGGTTTTTCATTTTTAACAGTCGGAATTCTTGGGTCCATAATTAATATTGGCATTTGGGGTGAGGAATATCATAGTTATAATGAGTTGGCTAAAACCGAAATATTATACCGACCTTACTTTGAATTGGTTAAGAAAGAAAATTTACCAGTCTCAGAGGCAATAGCTAAATACCAAACGCTATTTGATAAAGTTAGTGAGTATAATGAAGAGGTGAAACGCCAACAAATAGCTAATAAAGATGCTTTTTCAGACTCTTATTTTAATGATAAAGTAGGTAATTTAAAACTTATAGAATAATAACATAACATTAAAAAACATGGACATTAAAAAAGTAGTAAATCCGAATGATTATGAAGTGGGTGTAATAATAGGTAGATTTCAAGTACATAAACTTCATTCAGAACAAAGAAAAATGGTTGATATTGTTTGCAAGAACCATAAAAAAGTAATCATATTCTTAGGTATATCTAAAAGTACCGCCACAAGAAGACAACCATTAGACTTCGCAACTAGACAAGCAATGGTTCAAAAACATTATCCGAATGTTATTATATTACCACTATACGACCAACGTAAAGATGAAGTATGGTCTAAAATACTTGACCAAGAAATAGCAAAACCATTCGGAAGTAGAAAAACATTACTCTACGGTAGTAGAGATTCTTTCATCCCTCATTATAAAGGGAGACATGCAACAACAGAACTTACATCAGATTATGAAGTTAGTGGAACTGAAATAAGAAATGAGGTATCTAAAGAGATACTATCATCTGCTAATTTTAGAGCTGGAATAATTCATTCAGTATACGCTAAATACCCAAGTATATATCCAACTGTAGATGTCTGTGCCTATAACGGTGAAGGGCAAATACTATTGGTTAAAAAACCTGGAGAGGATTATTGGAGATTTCCTGGAGGATTTGTGGATGCAACGGATTTAGACTTAGAACGTGCCGCTAGAAGAGAATTTAGTGAAGAGGTTAATGGGTGTCACATCAATAGTTTAAAATATGTCTTATCACAAAAAGTAGATGATTGGAGATATAAAAAAGAAGTTGATGGTATCATGACTACCTTATTTATAGGTGGATTTGGCTTCGGACAAGTTAAACCAACTGATGATTTAGAAGGTGGTGCCACACAATGGTTTGATATATCTATTTTTACCAACCCTGAAAAAATTGTAAGAGATATAATGGTAGAACACCACTTTCTGATGGCTAAGTTGGTCCAAAAGGTTTATGAGGATGAATTAATCCCTAATTTAGGTGGATTTTTTAAGTATAAACAAACACCTAAAGACCCTGAAACAGCACAGCCAAGTGAGTTTGAAATTAAATTAGGGTAATTATGACACTAGAAGAACGATTACTCAAAAAGATAAACGAACACAAAAATATGTATGATATCTATCATGCAATAAAACATCTATGGATAGATATGGATGAAACAATTGCTAGGGCTGTATGGTATACAGCAGATTTCGATGAAGCTCAACGCATAGTGGAAAATGTGATGGAAGATATGGAAATTGAAGAAGCAATATTTGAAGTTGTAGGGTATGATTGGTTCCAACAACACTGTAGTAATACAGATTATTTGGATGAGAAAATCTGTAACGAATTATTAGAATTTGAAATTAAATTAGCTTAACCATGTCAATAGCATATAAAAAGAAAGAATTAAAATGCGCAACTTGGGTAGGTAACCAGTGTATAGTCTCATTTGATAACACTAAATTATTAAAAGAACTTGGTTTTGCTGTTGGCAATAGAAAATCATTTTGCCAATATAATAAATCTTATACTTATGATGGTGATAAAAGTCATCCAGAGTCCCATAGAAAAGGTGAAATTCGTTTAGATGGAGATTTTTATACTGTGAATAATAAAGATGATTATGATTTATCTAATAAACATTATACTATATATGAAGCTCCTAGTCAAGAATTAGTGAAGAAATGGTTAAGAGATAAATTTAATATCGAAATTGTAGTTTCAAGATATAAATGCTGGGAAAATATAAATGAAGATACTGATAAGAAAAAAGAAGTAGATTATTATGTTGTTAGAGTTGATGATTATAGAAATGGTGAGACACATGAAGCTACTGGTTATTTTACACCAGTTCATTATCATTTAGATGAATATGACACTTATGAAAAGGCCTTTGAAGAAGGAATAACAAGAGGATTAAAAATACTTAAAGATGAAAAATAAAATATAGTTAATATGGAAAAATTAAAAATTAAGCACGAAGGGTTGGTTGTTAAAATTTTATCTGGTGATAAAGATTGGGTAGGAGCTGAAGTTACTGTAAAAAATGTTGGTGAAAATGGTGATTGTGATATGTCTGCTGGAAGTGTGATGTTTAGAGCCAACATCAACAGGATACAAACAAACCCATTAGGTGATACCAAAAATTATGATTATGTAGTTGTTAATAAACAAGTAGATAATCATATTTACACACAACAAGATAACGGAAAGGTAGTGATTCTACCCCAAAGAAGAATACATGACGTCCCTAGATTACTTAGGGCTGATGCCTATACTGTAGGGTCAGATATCTTCCAATCAAAAGAAGCTAAAGAGAAATCAGTTTATTACGTAACGTTTCGT
>TARA_R110000796_G_scaffold52472_1_pt1 | contig 10532 bp, 19 predicted proteins | sample TARA_R110000796 | Tara Oceans TARA_R110000796 (sample SAMEA4397815) | marine metagenome | biome: Polar Biome; feature: [SRF] surface water layer (ENVO:00010504); material: water (ENVO:00002006), including particulate matter (ENVO:01000060) such as... | depth 5 m | reverse complement strand
CTGCTTCAAGATGATAGATGGCGTTTATACCATCATCATTATATCTTACTTTAATTAAAGAATACTCAGCATTCATGTACTCTGCGCTAATAATTCTACCACTAAATTCTGCCATTTTGTATTCTCCTATTATGGTTGTTGATCTGCGTATAGATACACTGTAGTACTAGCTTGGATCGTTGATGTTGCAACATCTCTAAATTCTAATGTACCAGAAACGGAGTTTGAGGGTATAGCGGTTGAACCGTCATATACTGACCATGATCTAGTAGTACCGCAGTTTAACCAAACACCGTTACCAGCACTGGTTACGGAACCACCGTTTAAATTTTCTGTATACGTAAATCTTACATCGTAATCTGCAGCAGCGCCTACTACTAGCCAAGTCTGTGGTAATGAACCAGTACTACCTGGATTGCCACTCGTACCAGCTCCAGTAACAGTTCCGTTGCTGTCTACATTGAACTGCGCAGTACAAGAACCGCTGAGACCGTCTGAGACTGCTGTACAAGCATATGGCGCTGATGGAAATTCAACGAGTGTAGATATAGCTCCCTGATGGATCTTAAATGTTTTTGTTGACTGGACTGTAGCAGTACCGGTAGGGAATTCCTGAGTACGGTAATCGTTTGCGTTAACAAATCTTGTATTATAAGTTGAGCCAGCGGTTGTGATACCAGTGTCTGTATAAATTGTACCGCTTGTAACACCATCAGCGCCATCTATATTATATGATAATGTGTGTGCTGAAGATCCACCACCAAGATAGAATCGTAAAAACGGATTCAATAATGCAGCCCAAGTAGCTGGAGTATGTTGTTTAATAGATTCCGTACCAGCATCAAAATACAATGGTAAATCGTATAATAAAGGTGCTGCGGCTCCTTCCCAGAGCTCAGATGCAGTTGACGGATAATCAACTTTAGCGATCCTATAGGTAGTAACGGTATTATTTTGTGTTGGTGTTTCTGGAATGCTTGCCGCTGCGTATGCAGCAGGATTTGCTTGTTGGTTTAAAGCGGCAGTTCCTATAATTGTAGCATTAGCTGGTGCAGCCGAAGTAGTCATATAATATGTACCACTCTTTTGAAGCGTCTGACCACCACCGCCAAACGAATCTAGTACTGGTAATACAAATGTATCAATAAAATCTTGATTAGACATTGCCCTAAAGCCGGCATCTACCCAATCATCACCAACAGGTCCTGCTGGACTATACAAATACAATGGGTATTGAGTATTGTTAGTATCGCCTTGAGGCAGAGTAACAGCGTCATACACTACTCTAACGGTATTATAGTTATCTGTTACTTTGAAAACATTCGGTGTTTCTGCTGCGGTGTCGTAGTTTGTCACATCTGTTGTGCCTGCGCCTGCACTCCACCAAGTATCAACAAACGGTTGGTTAGCAATAAGATCGCCGTTAGTACCACCGATTTCTATACTTGGATTAGGGTCTATTGCGAAAGCAAAACCAGCAAGATCATTGATTGCGTCTACGCCAGACGGTGTAAACGGGTATATTTGCTTAAATGGCTCGCCCGCTGGCGCAACCATATATAATGGGGCTCTAACTGTCATAATTATTTCCTAGCTTTAAACCGCTGCAACAGGGGCAGCGCAGAAAAGCGTGCGGATTTCAGTACCAGCAGAATCATAAATTCTCAGGACATTAGCCTGATTTTTGATTGCTTCGTTGATAACTGTTTCTGATGCAACGTCTGCATCTGTAAGGTTTGATAGTACGAGCGCATCGCTCACTATGTCTTGACCATTAATTCTAAGTGCCATCTTCGTCTCCTTTAATTGACTATTAGCTTTTCTTTATTAACCTACGTTGTTATTTATATTTATAAATATTATCATTGAGCGTTTCTTTGTTATGACTTATTATTAATTAGGAGAAAGACATGGCTAAGATAACAATCGACGACGATGCAGTCGCTGGTATGGACGCAGACGGTGACGGTCATATCACTAAAGCAGAAATGGATATGCATCTAGAATTCAAGCGTAAAGCTTTAGAAGATCAAGATGCCCAACGCGACGCAATGCGTAAAATGACTTGGTTCGCTCTTATGGGTATGTTACTATATCCATTTGCAATCGTACTAACGTCTTTTCTAGGTTTGCCTGAAGCAGCTAGTATTGTTGGTGATATTGCACCTACATATTTTGTTGCCATCGCAGCTTTAGTTGCAGCATTCTTTGGTGCTGACGCTATTAAGAAGAAAGACTAAACAATAGAGGGTGGTTCTAAGTGAGCCACCCCTTATTCATTTAGTAAACTGCGTAAATAAAGTCTTCTGCTATTAGAACTACCTTTTCGCCGTTAAGCATAACCGGCATAGCTTTACTCCATTCCAAAGCAACTTTATCTTCTGGCTTTACCCCGTAGACATCTGGTCCTACTGCTAAAACAAATCCAGGCTTCGAGCTTTTCACATCTACTGCAGTTTGCAAGATAATGCCGCCCGGTGTTGTTTTAGTATTTTCTTCGCCAGTATCTGCCACTAGCACATAATTTTTAGTTGGTTTCATATGTCTCCATTATTTAGGTTGCTTCTGTATCCATGCTGACTTCAACCTCAGCACGTAAATTTAAATCGCCATCTTCAAGATCGGCCATGATTAATCGTACATCTTCTTGCAGATCAAGATCTACAAAGACGTGATTAGTAACGTTTTCATTACGTGCAGTAGAAAAATACGTTACAGTATACTGAGATTCATTTGATGCGTTAGCACCTATAAACTCTGCAGTGAGTATAGTCTGAGGATAGCCACCCTCAACCATAAGCGTGTTGATTTGTGCTAGTGTTAAAGCTGTTAAATCCATCATTTTATCCTTATGTTATTTCTAAAAAGAAACATTAAGTTCCTTAAAGCATTCTATAGCTAAACCGCATTCTTTTTTAAATGCTTCTTTTTCCCAAGGAAGATCTGTGTAAGCTACATTATCATTGATAATTTTAGTTTTCCACATAACTTTCCCATCAGCTTCAAACTGTTTAAGTTCGCGCCGATAGTATTGTTTGACATGAACCATCTCGTGGCAAATAGTACTTATGAGATCAAATAAGCTCATGCCTTTATTTATCTCAAGTTCAAATGTTTTATGATTGTCTGTATTGAGACAGTATCCCATAGCAGATTTAAGCTTCTTAATACGCACTTCAATACTAAGGGTTCGTACACGGGGCAATAATTTCTTAGCACACCAGTATACTGCAGCTTCTGCTATTTCACGCTCTTTGGCTTTTCCGCCATATACTTCAATATCATTCATAAGTTAACCTTCCATAACTATATAGCTATTGTAATACAACAAACGGATTATGTCAACGGTTATTTTCGTACTGTGAAACTTTCACCACAGCCGCACTCAGCATCCACGTTAGGGTTCTTAAATATAAAGCCTTCTTGTAGTCCTTCGTTAACATAGTCAAGCATAGTTCCATCTAAATAAATGTTACTTTTCTTATCAACTATTACATCAACAGCTCCGCATTTAAAGTGCAGATCTTCTGGCTCTATCTTATCAACAAATTCTATGATGTATGCCATACCTGAACACCCAGTAGTGCGAACACCAAGACGAATACCCAAACCTTTCTTGCGAGCTTCGAGGTGCCTAGCGACATGTTGCTCAGCTCCTGCGGTCATCGTTATTGCCATTAGTTAGGCGTCTCCTCGTTTGGATCTGATATTAGCAACTGCTGACTTGATTGCATCTTCAGCAAGTACCGAACAATGTATCTTAACAGGAGGAAGAGCTAGCTCTTGAGCTATATCAGTATTTCTTATTTTCTCAGCTTCATCAATGTTTAAACCTTTAACCCATTCAGTTAAAAGAGAACTTGATGCAATTGCTGATCCACACCCGTATGTTTTAAACTTAGCATCTTCAATAATGCCTTCGTCGTTCACTTGAATCTGAAGTCGCATAACGTCTCCACAAGCTGGTGCACCAACCATTCCTGTACCAACATTATTGGAGTTTTCGTCTAGTTGACCTACGTTCCTTGGGTTGTCGTAATGATCTAATACTTTATCTGAATATGCCATATTGTTGGTCTCTTAATTGTTGGTATAGTTTTATTTATTAACTATAGGATCAAACATTGCATCTCCATGCATTTCCCAGAACGCCCAGTCGTATAATACCGCGTACTCGTCGTTAGTTACTATTCTAACACAAAATATATCGGTCATAAAAATGGTTTCCCACTGCCGTGTTGAGATATCCCACGCTGCTATAGAACTTTTATGATCATGCCAATATGGACTAATAATTGAAAACTTATCCATACGAGTGTAATTGCGCTTTGTGCCAGACACCAATCCTATCTCAACTACATGAGTGCTTAATGATTTGATGAGCTTAGCTTTAAACACATCTGGTTGTTCCATCGGTGAATTCCAAACTTGCATAATAGTCTTACCTTCCTCTTATATCTCTTTTAAGTTCTTTGAGTTGGCGTTGTTCTTCTGTTGTTCCAATACACATGTTAATAGCAAAGATTAATAAGAACATACTTAAAGGTACTAGAATTGTCCACGCTGGTACTAACTCAAATTTTGCTAATACTGCTAATGCTATCCATACTAAGATTAAAGTTGGCATAGTTGTATTTCCTTAATATTAAGCTGATGCGAATACGTATGTTTCAACACGTTCACTATCATATATAGCCTTCTTAGGCAGACATACTTCACGTAATTCTTTATCGATATTAACAACAGTAGATTTACCGTGCTTTGTTTGTGCCCAAACCTGTAGGTCTTGCATCTTAGCAAGATCAAACCAGACTTTACGACCACCTTTAGACTGACATGTTCCAGCTTGTAAGGTAATACCCATATGCTTCATTATGTAACGGTAAGCTTTAGCAGCTATACCACGACCACCATAGCGATGATCTAATTGAGTCATATCGATATGAAAAGCATTGCTGAAGTCACCTACAGATAACTGTATGTTGAGAACTCTCTTGACTCTCTGAGGGCTTCTACCGTGTTGTACACTAGTATCTACCACATCAACTTCGAGGTAACCTTCTTCCATCATGGAATCATCTACCCATACCTGAAGCTTAGAGAAAGAACCTAATCTAGTCCAAGTATCATCGTTAGCTTTAGTGTCAAAGTAGCCGAGTGAGGCTTTCTTTTTCATTTCAATACGATCCATAACATAGTACTCAATTGTTTAATATAGTATATTATAACATGATTTGAGAACAAAGTACACTAAATTTGAGCCTTTCTTATACCGTTTTGATATAAGAAAGGCTCTGATATAACCTATTTTAGCTTGTATTTAGTGCGAACGTGTAGGCATTGGATGTTATATCCACCAGCATAAATGGTATCGAACGAGAAGATCTTCTCTCCATTAAGCTTCCAAGCGCCTTCAATGAAACCGTCTTTGCCTTCATCTAAGTAAAGCTTCTCAACAGAATTAACATCGAAGTTAATCTTTTTAGCAACTGCTACGTCAATCTTAGCTAGCTTGTGAACTGCATCTTTTTGCATTTTGATACGGATATCAGGCTCACCTTCATACATAGCTAACTGGATATCACCTTTAGTGAAACCTTTACCGATCATTTTAAAGAACTTGAACGAAGACTTAGAAAGGTACCGATCGCGAGCTTTACGCTCTGCAAATTCTTCAAGGAATGCTTCGTCTTCTATTGACAAGTAAACCTTTTTGATATTCATAACATAAGCTGTGCGATCGATTACCCACTTGTTCATTAGTGGAGTAGCTGTTTCTTTAATGTCTTTGATGATAGCTTTAACGTTGGTCATGATATAATCCTTGATTTGATTTATTAAGACTATTATATCAAGAACAAGTTGTGCTGTCAACAGTTAATTCACTTTAATTACAAGTTATTTCAGTTTATTTCTTCTCGTTGGCCTCTGCAAGCACCATTTTGTCATAATCTGCACGATCTACCACACCTTCAGCTAAGAGACGTGTTCTATTGACTTCGTGCTGGGCTTCAGTGTCACCTTTAGATCCACCAAAGTATGGTACACAATGTCCTTCAGAAGTCATGATCTCAGTAATCAATCGACCATCCGCAGCTCTAAAATCGCCAAGAATACGACCAAATTTACCCTTCATGTCTTCGCCTGACTTATCTTCAGTAGTAAGAAGTTTTGCCCCGTTAGCTAGCAGTTCGCCTAAACGACGTCCGGCAGCTTTACCAAACAATTTTTCAACTCTATCTGATGTGCGTGATTCAGGTGTATCAATACCCATAATACGTACGCGTTCGTCAGTCAACGTTACACCAAAACCAAGATCAATATCTACGTCTACAGTATCACCATCAACCACTTTTATTACTTTAATATCGTATTCATTAGTGTTCATTGTGTTATTACCTTTTTAATTTTTGTTAATTACATTTATGTCACATATTCATATCAATAACATTATTTATCTGATGTCAAAAACCAGACTCAGCGTCCGAGTTGTTATAAATATGAACATAATATGAAGAACTTGGAGTAGAAGATAATGAAGACACTAATAGCCCTTCTTGGTTTTGTGGTGATGATAGTTGCGTCACCAAGTTTTGCCCAGGAAGTTGTTTGCCCCGAAGGTTATGTTTGTACCTCATCTGGTACGGATAGTAATATTACCACGAGTGGCAATATGAATACAACTATTACTCAGCCGCCTCCGTCGGCAATATCACCGCAATTTAGCGCAGGCACTAATAATGACCTATGTACAATTGGTGTGTCTGGTGCAGTACAAACACAAATTCTTGGTATATCTGCCGGTGGTACATTCACCGAAGAGAACTGCCAACGACTAAAAAATTCTAAAGTATTATATGACATGGGCATGAAAGTTGCTGCTGTATCTGTAATGTGTCAAGATAAAGATGTCTTTGATGCTATGATGATGGCCGGAACACCTTGCCCATACGATGGACAAATTGGTGAAGCTGCTAAGTTGGGTTGGGAAACTCATGTTGAAGAGACAGAAAAAGAATTATTACTAATGGGACCTATAGATGTTGAAAAAGCTTTGCCAGTTGCTGGTTTTAGTTTGCTTGCCCTCTTACTGTTACTCTGAGAGTGTTGTACCTTATTATGGGTACACTGGCAACGCAATCACAGATCAATCATTAAGATGGTCGATGCCTTCTGTTCTGCCTGATCCTGCGGGATTAGATATTCAGAATGTAATTTATAGTTATCGTATACAAAAAGAAACTGGAGACTTTGTATCCGTCTATGTACAGAATGAAAACGCAAATGGTACCGGATATATCTTTAGAGAAAGAGATGATTGGTTGCCGGGTTCTTTAACCGGGACACAGATCAATAAAGCTGTACCTGTTGGGAATTTACCCCGTGCACTATGGGGTCCTGGAAGTATTGAAGTAGATGGTGTTGGTGGTGTTTATGATGCGTCAGTAGTATACACGTATAAAGTGACACCTTGTTTTGATCCGCAGTTCGATCCTAACTGTCCTGGATACACAACACCAGTACCAGACATTTATGAAGTAGACTTAACAGATTTATATGATGTTACTAAAGATGAAAACGTAGAATTAGAACGCCAAGCTCAGTTAGAATACGAAGAAATAGAAGAAGAAATTGAGCGTGAAAAGAAAGAAGCACAAGAAGAGCAAGAAAGAAAATACAGATTAGAAAAAGCTATGTCTGCCACTGATCTTTCTGCTTTATTTGCTGAGAATCAAAGAATAGACACGATGAATGATATTATGCAGAATGCAGTTAATAGTGCGTATCTAGGAAAGAATATTCCAGGTGGCGCGTATAATGATACTGTAAAGCTTTCTGGCGGAAACATGCCAGATTCTAAAGGTGGTTTACGGAATGGGTTTGCACAGCAATTACTGCATATGCAAATGGTTGATTCGCAATACAATAGCAGCTCAAACTAATAAACTAAAAAAAGGAATAACCTAATGAATAGAACATTAACAAGCATAGGCTTTGCCAGTTTGGTAGGACTAACATCTTTATCAAGTACAACTGTCGCCGGCGCAAATGAAGCACCAATTAACGGTGTAGTGCAATCACGTTGCATTATCCAAACAGATTCAGCGGGTACTTTTGGTAACCCTAATGCTTACACTCTAACTACTTCATCAGCTGATGGTGGCGAAGAAGCAGTTATCCGTGTTGACGTATCTTTAGCTGACGCATACTATGTTGCTATTACAGCACCACAGGATTTCAGCTCAAGCCCAGCATTGCCTGATCAAGTAACCTTTGTTGGTGATACTACTGTTAAGACAGTTTCAGATGCTACAGGTATGGGTTCTTACGAAACAAGCAAAGTAGAACTAGGTATGACTGATCGTTATGACTTAACCGCAACTGGTTCAACATGGTTCGCAACTTCTTCTATTGCAACTATGGGTGGCAGCAAATCATTCCCAGGTGGAAACTACACTGCTATGGTTTTTGCTGAGTGCATAGCACAATAAGGAATTTATGATTATGCTACGTTATGTTTTTATGGTCGTGACTATATTATTTGCTACCAGTGCAAAAGCTCATGAGATGGTTCCAACATATCCAAAACTGGAACCATCATTCATGGAAGGCCTTTCTAAGGCAACTATGACTATGTTCAATAAAAGAGCAGAAGTGGATTATTATGAAATCGGAGTGTTTACTGCCGAATGGGAACCTATTCCATTTGTTTCTAATTATAAAGTTTTTAAAATTCCGTATTTAAGTACGGTAACGTTTGATATCTTTATAAGAGACGAAGACAAAAACAGAGTTGAATTCATATGTTCTAAATCTAAATTACGCAAAGCCGATGTAACTCGTACTGCAGTTAGTTCGCGCATTTGCTCTAGAGTGAAAAGGCTTGAATTGCAATGAAGAAGTATATTATATTATTATTAATGCTGTTTCCTATGACTGCTATAGCAGAGACAAGTGGCATTGGATTGACTTTACCCGGCGCATCTGCATCATATGGGCAAGACAGTATTCGTGCTGGTGATTTAGATTGTAAGAATTCTATCGGTGGTGCTACAAATTTAGAGTTTGGCATAACAGGTATTATTGATAACTATGAAAGCCCGTTTGGTGGTGGAAGTAATAACGGATTTGACTCCAGTAGAGATATTGGTGTTTACGCTAGAATTACCATACCACTCGATAAGCCAAAAGAAAGAATTAATTGTAATAGTTTATATCAATTAGAATTAAGAAAAAAGCGCCTAGAGGTTCTTAAGCTACAGCAAGAACTTGAACAGCTTCGACGTCTCAATGACGGGTTACAAGCTAGCGGCGATAACGGATTCGAAAACTAAAGGTACGAAAAATGGCAGATTTAGGCGAAGGCATTGATAACTTCGAAGCAGAAGTAGAAAATCTTAAGAACACTAAGATGAAACTGTTTGGCATTACTATGACTCCTACGACTATTGGGGCTTTATTTGCCGTGCTCAGTACTATTGTTGGTGGTTTGTATGCTTCATTCCAAGTATACGACGACTATATGGGTATGAAAGAAATTGTTCAAAACATTGATATTGAAGCTATTCAAGCAGAGAATGCGCTTGTAGTCCAGAAGATGGAAGAGAACATGATTCGTATCGAGGAAGCTATTGAATACACGCGTGACATTAAACAAGGTTTACGTGACGATATTCTTGGAATTGAAAAACAGGTTGATCGCATGGAAGATAAGATACGTGAGCAAGAAGCTGAGACACGTGAAATTATTCAAAGTGCTGAAGAACGGTTTGAGAACAAACGCGATGGTCTGCAAAATGACTATGACGAAAAAGCAAACAACCTAAGAGATTCTAACGATAGTCGCATGACTGATTTAGAAGCAAAGGTTGATCGCGATATTGCTGATATGTTAAGTCGAGTTGAAAGAGATATTAAAACTCTTGAAGATACCCTTAGCAACAAACTACAGCGTGCATTGGATAACCCGTTAGCTAATTAGAAAGTATGGTCGCAAATGACTGATGTAAATGAACAAGTTAAAAGTAGATATATAATAGCTATAATAGTGTTGTTAGGTTTGTTCTATGCCCAATTAATTTCTGGTTGGAGTGAACGTATAGAACATCTACAGAGTATATCACAAGAAGAAAGATAATGGTTTAAGGATTATATTATGAAAATAGGTTTTATTGGAATTGGCAAACTTGGTCATCCTGCATCAGAATTCTTTGAAGAAAAAGGGTTTGATGTAACTAAAGCAGATATAGGTGATAGCATTGAGGACTGCGTAAAAGATAGGCAGTTCGTATTTGTATCAGTTCCAACACCCCACGATCCAGACTATGACGGTAGATACGTTTGCTCAGATTTAGAGCCAAAAGATTTCTATTATCATATCGTACAAGAAGTAATCTCCGAAGCAAATAAACACATGAATAAGGATCAATGCTTGGTTCTTATTTCTACTGTCTTGCCTGGAACTTGTACACGCGAAATTGAGCCGTTAGTCACAAACACAAACTTTCTTTATAATCCGTATCTAATTGCAA
>TARA_R110000796_G_scaffold251570_1_pt1 | contig 10535 bp, 16 predicted proteins | sample TARA_R110000796 | Tara Oceans TARA_R110000796 (sample SAMEA4397815) | marine metagenome | biome: Polar Biome; feature: [SRF] surface water layer (ENVO:00010504); material: water (ENVO:00002006), including particulate matter (ENVO:01000060) such as... | depth 5 m | reverse complement strand
TTTCAAGGGCTTACGTTAACGCGTAGGCCCTTTTGTTTTGTGGTATTCGAGTCTATAACCACACTGGTAATCACAAAAGACAATGCCAAAGCGCGCTTATTCCCTGGTTTGCCCTGTCACTTTGCCCACAAGCTGTTGCGTTTTGTTGCACTGAACGTTGCGCTGGTTAAATCACGCTCTTTTTTAAGGTGGGCGAAACGAACTAAACGCTATCCTCTCTTAATCGGCTAGGTTCCAAGCCTATTAGCGCTGTGCATTTCTGCATATCGCCGGGAACGCCAATTTGGCCGTCTGGGGGTGGTCAGCGTGACCGCGGCTTGAAGTGACTCAGGCTCACAATTAAAAGCCCCAGCGTTAGCCAGGGCTTGAAGTGCCTACCACCGTCACTACAACTCGGAACATTGACGCGTAGGCTGTCGGGGTTTTTCCATGACTGGGGCACTATCCGACTAATCCCCGTTTGCTACTATCGAAAGCCAGGTATTCGCACCATCCTTGCCCGTTGCGGTTCGCGTCTTAGGCATCCATAACGCACTGCATCCGCCGCATGGTCAGGGCCGGTTGTCTCTAGGTCTTCTACGCGCTTCTGGTCACGGGCTAGGTAGGGCACGGTATCCCAGAAATATTCACAGTGCCGGGCGATATACAGGCCGGGGCGGTCAGGCTTACCAGCATCAGCCAGTAAGCGGCGCATGATGTTCCACCCGGTGATACGGTCAGCCTTCTTAGCAGGGTGAAAGGCAACGCCAGCTTTCTGGAATTCATCGGCAATGCTTCCCGCCCCTGAGCCTGTCTTGGCAAAGATGGCATCATCGGCCACGCCTTCGGGCTTCACGTCCCAATGCTGGCACCACTTCACGATCTCTTCACCCAATACCGGCACCGTCCAGCCAAGCCCGTTGTTGGGGTTCTCACGCCTAGCGGTGTGTAGTTCATCCACCAGCACAATAGAGCCACGCGGATAAAAGCGATCATCTGGCCCTTCAGTGCCTGGGCTTATGGCACATAGGTAGGTCACGCTGGGAGCGCTAGAGCCAAAGTCATGGGCTAGATAGACGCTCCAATCATCGGGTATAGCCTGCCAAGTCGGTACGGCGTTGCGGTTCTCTTCAATCACTGAGGCAAAGTAGGCGCCGCGGTTAACTGCCCAATCACCTTCAAGCCAGGCCCTCAATAGTTCAGGGTCATCAGGACACGCGCTCTCTAGCTGGTCGCGGTATTGGTCGGTATCAATAAAGCGGTTGCCATCGAAGGTCGAAGGCGCGTAGATCCACTGCCGTTTGCTCTTCGATTCATGGAACGGTGTCCAGGGGTCAGACTGAAACACATAACGCTTAGCTAGCCAGTGATGCCCCGGCCCGCCTGGGTTAGCGGCGATCACGACACGAACGGGCATTTCTTTAGGGCCACGTAAGTTAGACCGCATAATGTCGAGCAATTCTGAGCTCGGGTATTGGCCCGCTTCATCCACTATCAGCAGGGTAAACGACCGGCCTTGGTACTTGGCATAATCCCCATGGGTTTCAAGCTGGCCAAGCTCCATATACCCGCCATTAGGAAAGCGCCACACGTGTTCCCCTGCGTTATATCGTGCAGCGGTGCCATAGACCATGGCGAACAGTTCGCGGGTGATAAGCTCATAGTCAGCCAGGCCCTTGTAGGTCTTCCGCAAGTAGAGAATGCGGGCTTTGTCGCCATACATTTCAACGTGGCGCATGGCCAGCAGGGCTAAGGCGTAGGATTTACCACCACCCCGGCCACCGCCTAGAAATAGGTCGAACTCTTCAGGCAATGCCAGGGCCTTCTCCTGAAACCCGTTTAAATTAATCTCGGCCATTGTTCACCTCACCACCGTTAATGGTACGGCTGAAGTCTTCCATGGATTGTGGGCCGGGAAGGTTGAACGTTACCGATACGCGGTTGGCCAAGTCGCCTTGATCCCCTTCACGATAACCGTGCCGGGTTTTGAGTAGGAAGATGGCTGCAGTTACGTTGCCGGTCTTAGCAGAGTCATACAGGGAGCCAAACAGCTCGCCATGCTCCATCTCACGGCCTTCATCGAGCGCGTTCTGTAATTCGGGGTAGTTATCCAGCCAGGCATTAAACAGGTCAGGCGAACAGCCTAGCCCGCGTGCAATGCCTTTTTTCGATACGCCACGTGACGCCAAGTCGATAATCTTCTTCTCGGCATTCTTGGGCGGCTTTTTCTGGGAACCGTTGCAAGCGACACGCTGCTTAGTCATGGGTAAACCTCCTAGCGAAAAGGCCCCCGAAGGGGCCAGTCTGGTTACTCAGCGCGGGCAATCAAGAAGGCCAGGGGTACGGCCTTGCGCTCTACTACGCGGCTCCAGTTAGCAGGTAGCGCCAATTCAGCTAGGCTCGGTGATTCATCAGCCACCGTTGTTTCCACCCAAGTGAAGCCAGCAGGGTGCATACCCACATTGGCGCGGGAATGTAGGATTTGTTGACCACCACCACGACCGGCTGAAGGTAGGTTCTCCACTTCCGTACCATCAGCAATGCTAGGTTCAGCAGTGCCATACCCAACGGCACCAGCACCAAACAGCGCACACGTGTAAGCGCCTTCAGTTACCGGCAAGCCATCATCCACCACGGTCGCCAAGCCTCGGAAGGTGGCAATCGTTCCGCCCTGGGAATCGGGGATAAACTCGATTAGGTCATTCTTGAGGGCGCGGCGATAAATGTCGCTGTGCATGGCGATAGAGACTAGGTTGCTCATCGAGTCGCCAAGGGTGCCAGTAGCATCAATTACCGCTTCAGCACCAAACACACCAGCGGCCCCCGTACCGGCGCTAATGTCTAGCACCATATCACCGGCAAAGTTGGCGATATTGTCGGCCATGATACCGCGCAGAGACGCCACCAGGCGCTTTTGAAGCTGTCGATCCCAGTAAGCCACCACACGGCTCTGAATCTTCGCTAGGGCGTCATCCCCGGCGATCTCAGACGCTAGGTTCATGGCAGACCAGCTTTGATGCAGATAGCTTTTACGCACCATCTGCTTACCGCTGCCAATCTTCTTGGGCGTGGAGTGTGTATCAGGATCATCGTTAACAATGTTGGCTTCGTCGTCTTCCAGGTCACGCCAGAAAGGCACGGTGAAGCTATGGGAGCCCGCTTTAAGTTGCTCGGCAATCACATTGTTTCGGACTGCAACACCAGCACGCACCAGGGCGGTTTTTTGCATGGTTTCTTGCAGCGTGTAGCCAGTGAAAGTGGCGGGTTCAATAATATCGGTTAGGCGTGTAACGGCCATGGAATCACCTTTTGAATAAGGATTGAGTGATTCTCACAGACCACAGGTCTAGGAGGGTTCGCCACAGGCGAGTAAGTCCCAGCATAGCGCGGCTGATACGCGTACCCCACAGGGGTTTTAAGGGTGGTGGCCCCACAAGGGCCACCGGGTCATTATATCACCGCATACCAAAGTTTGGCACGTTATCCGATGGTTCTTTAGGCTTTTCACTTACTGGAGCCGGGCGGGAATAATGGCTGCCGTTATTCCCCAGCGCGCCAGTTCCTTTAGGCTTGGGAAGGAAAAAATCTAGTTCCTCTAAGCCGTGTTCATCTATTACATCTCGAATATCATTAAACGTTAGTTCTCGCGGCTCCTCTTTATTGCCGTACTTCCCTTGCTTCACTGTTTTATAAACGGGATTGCCATCTTTATCGTGAATCCAGAATCGGCCCTCGTATTCATCCTGAATAATACTGAAGTGCTTTTCAAACGACTCTCGGAAGATAGAGCCAGCGCCGCTGACTTCCTTAAACACAGCATTAACCGGGGCGTCGAACGTGTGTTTCTTCAGTTCCGCTTGTAGTGCCTCCTTTTCCACTTCCAGCGCCTGGGCGCGCTCCTGAAGCTCTTGGGTGGCGCGTGACTTTTTGGCGGTCTTCAGTTCGTCCAGCAATTCGGCGTTCTTGGCCTTCAGTGCTTCGTTTTCAGTTTGTAGTTGCTCAATGGTCACTTCAGACATGCTCGGCACCTCTCTTTAGGCGTGTGATGATTAGGTTAGCGGCGCGGCGGCCAGCGTTATCGCGTTTGTGGTATGTGGGTTCATCGTCAGCAGCGGCGCGCCACTCTTCTACATAGCGCTCTGCTAAGCGTTGCTGCATTCGGGGGTGAAGGCGTAGAAGGCCAGTAGCAACATGGCGGTGATCTTCCGGCACCAGGGGGCAGCGTTCACCGATCCACTCTAGCCAGTCGGGCACTTCCTCGCTGCAAGTGGGCGGAACCGACGGAACCAACGGAACCGCCGCGTGTGACGGGGCTTTCAGGGGTTCCGTGTAGTGGATAGGTGGCGGAACCGACGGAACCGACTCACCAGCTACCGACTTAATAACGTCCATAAGGCTCATGATTCAGCCTCCTGCACGTGGTACAGCCAGACAGCGCGGCCATTAACCTTCACCTTTTTGGCACGCTCTTTGTGACTGCGATCCGCAAGCCAGCCTGCACCTTCAAGCGCTTCAGCTATTCGGGCGACTTCATAGCCAGGGGCAGCGCGGCGTAAGCCTTCGGAAGTGAACAGCCAAACGCGACTAGGCCCGCTGTTTCTCCACCATCCGGCTCGATCCCTTATTGTGGTGTTGGTATCACCGAGTTCGGAGAACATGCTGTCACCATGCCTAGCCAAGAAGTCACCAATGCTTTCAAGCACCTTGGTGTCTTCAGACTGCCCACGACCACGGCCTTCCTGCCAGGTGTCGAACAGCTTAACCATGGCATCAGTAGGATTGCCGCTTACTACGTCGAGAATGCCAAAGCTGACAGCTAACTCCCCGGCAAGCGCTACGATGGCGAACCTTTCAGCGGCGCGGGCTTCTTGCCCGGTAGTGGATGGGAACCTGCCAGCTAGAGCGCTTAACATTTCCGGCAGCTTGTCGGCTTCGCCGGATTCGATCAGCTTTTCTACGAACAGCGGCCCCACATGCCCGTAGTGAGTAGCAGCGGACTTCTGCAAGGCATCCGAAAAGGCGCGGCCATCAGGCAAGCCGTGAAGCTCTTCCCATGCGCCATGCTTCCGACGGGCAGAAACATCTAATAGGCGAATCTCTTGGCCAGCCCTAGCGCGTTGCCCTGACTCTTGCATGTGACGGTTTAAGCTAAGCTCGCCAGACGACAAGACCATGACGCGCCACCTTCTGGTGGCCCTTGCGGCACCTGTGCGTGTCGCCCTCGCTTTCCCGGTGCCATTAGCCAAGCAATAAACGGTGTTACCGATCTCTTTAGGAAGCGCCTCACCAATTTCATCAAGTGCTAGCAGTGTGTCGTTACGTTGGCTGGCGATCCCTTCCAGCCCGTTAGCAGTTGCCCGCCAAGTACGTACAAACTGCTCAGGTTCACCCCATACTGAAGCTGCCGCCGCCAGTGCCGTCGTCTTGCCGGTAGAGCTATCACCTTTAAGATGAAAGCCGCCGCCATGCCGCTGTAGGTGATGCAGCAAAGGCCCGGCGAGTGCACAACACACCGCCAGCATCAGTACCGGGTTATCAGCGCAACGGCTCCCTATTTCAGCTTTCCACCCCTCAAGCGTTCCCGCTTGCCGGAAGTCATCAGCATTAGCCGTTTCACTCTGAAAAATGGCGTCCCCGGTGCCTATATTTTTCCTAGGCATGATGAAAAGCGCGGGCGAATGCCACCCTGTAGAGGTGGCTGCAATTACCTTCCTTTCAGGGCGCTGGCTCTGTAGATAGCGGTTAAGTAAGCGATGGGCTTCGGGGTCGATCTCAACGCCAAGATTAAGAAGCTCGCCGCGCATAGCTTCACCCGATCCCGCTAGCAAAAGCATCGGCATCGCCCACTCACGCCAAGCGCCAAGACTGTTACGAAAGCGGATTAACCTCCCAAATTCTGCATCGTCGCTTGAGGTAATCGCTTCCACATGAAGGGGAGAACATACGAATTTTTCATAAGTATCTTCACCTTTAATGCCGTGAAACCACACGCCAGGCGTTAGCAGCTTGCCGTCACACCTAAATTTTTCATCATGGGCGCTAAACGATGGTCGCTCAAAGGTTCCGTCGGTTCCGTGCTTTTCTTTAGGGGCGGAACCGCTGGAAGCCGCGTGGTTACTGGTGGTTCCGTCAGTTCCGTCGGTTCCGTCGTGTTTTTCCAAAGTGTTGCTATAAACCTCATCGACTCGCTGATCTAGCCACGTTTCAGCCGTGTTTGACATAGCACCCCACCTCCCTTGCGGCAGCCCTCAGACGACCAGCAGCCACCGCAAGGCGGTTGCGGTCGCCATCAGATAACAGCACCCCTTTATGCACATCCTCAGCCGCTAATAAGGCTATCAGGGCTTCACGCGCCACCGCTGCTAGCACGTCACGGGGAACCCAACGTTCACCAGGGCGCTTGCTTGTGCTGTATGCGTCGTTGTCACGCTCAGGGAATAGGTCTTTAAGCTCCAAGCCGATGGCGGCTAGCACGTCCCCGGTCGGGCATCCTGCAAAGCACTTCATTAGGATGGTGCCGTCTGAGGTTTCACGTACCGCCAAACTAGGCGAGCGGTCTTGGTGTGCCGGGCAGCACGCCAGCCAGCGGCCCGGCCCGTTTTCCTTTACCTTGTCGAGTCGATTCAACATGGCGTGAACGTCAGCACGGATGCTATTATTGGCTTGAACAGTATTCTTTTGCGCTCGGCTTCGGTCGGGCGTTTTTATTGCTCGCTGCATACATAGCCCTCCTCTTGCAGCCAGTCGCGGCGCTCCTCGAAGGTGCTGGATAGCAGCCACAGCGTTTCAATCAATGACTCACGCTTCAGCCCATCAATGTCATGGTCGTTAAGCAGCATCGCCACACCAGCGAGGATTTTTGACGCCTGCTCCATTTGGCGGGCATCGCCAGTAATAGCGGCTTTCAGCCGGTAGGTTTGGTCGGTAGCGTTCATGACAGATCACCCCCGGCTTTACTTACTTCCAGGCGAAGTTTTTGGCGGGCGCGATAAAAGCGGCGCTTGAGTCGCTGGTATTCTTCGTATTGCGGCGCGGTTGCTCGCCGGGCGCTCTCAAAACGCGGATCATCAGCCGTCATACGACCATCAGGACGACCGTTTGCAGAGAAGTATTTTGTTAAGGCGAAAGAGCACTCTTCCTTGGCGTCATCAGCGGCGCGTTCGGCTTTAACAAGTGCTATCGCAGCGGCGGCTATTCGGGTTTGGTTTTTCATAGTCCCGTCTCCTTGCTAAATGCCTGGGCTTCGCGCTGAATCTCCTCAAACTCAAGGCGATTGACTAAACCGCTAGCAAGCGCCTGCTCGGCTGTTAAGAAGCGATCCGGGTTAGTGAACTGGAAGCGAATAGTTCGGGTGCGTAGGTCGCAGTTAATGGCTATGGGCATCATTGGGCCGCCTCCTGAGAATCCAGGTAGGCAACAGCACCAGCCAGCGCGCTCTCTACGGTGTGGGCACCGATACCTTGTGGTGCATCAGCGTCAAACCACGCTTCAACTGGGGGTGTGCCTGTCGCATCGATAGTGATGTAGCAGGCGTCACTGCGGCCAGTTTGGCGCACCGCTTCACGCCAATCAGTGGCCTTTATGACGACTTCGCTACCAGTGCGGGCGAAGGTGATCTTGAATAGGCTCATGAACGGGCCTCCTTAGCGAGTGCCAAGGCTAGCTCAATAACTGGGCGTGACAGTTTTTCCCCACGATAGGGGGCAAGAATGGCCGTAAGGCGGGCTAGTTGGTCGCGGGTAACTATCATGCCGTTGCCCCCTTGGAGACTTGCTCAATCCAGGCGTCAAGGTCGGCAATGTCGTAGCGAATGCCACGGCCTAATTTAGTCGATTTGGGTGGTTTTGCTCCTGCCAATACCCCCATACAGCGGGATTGGCGAAGCGAGGCGGGGCGATAGCCAAGGTATTCGGCGGCTTCGCGTTCGGTGAGTAGCTTTCTCGGAATTGCAGTAGTCATAAGGACTTGCCTTTAAAAAGGCCAGTTTGACTAACAGGAATAGGCGGGGAGCGATAACCACAGATACAAGCAATACTTGCACCGTGTGGATAACTTGTCCTAATATGAGGACACCCATATAGCTCAGCGCTATACGGGCTCGCTCTTTAACTCGACTACGCACTGCTCCGCATGACGTTGACGCGTCAAGCATTAGGGAGTGGTGCGTTTTCGTGTTGTAGAGCATCCGCTTTTCCCTTGTCAGTCTCACTGGCTTGGGGTGTTGCCCTCGGTTCCTTCGCCTCCTACAGCTTGGGGAACCGGGGCGCTTCTTACTGTCTAAATCGACAGCACTTGATCATTATCGCTATTTATACTGAAAAAACAATTTAGAAATAGTCCATTTTTCCTATATCTGGTTTATTTTTTTCTATTGCTATCAATATATTGTTTTTCACATCTTTGGTCTCTAGAATGCGCCGCTTTTGGCCGCCTAGACCACCTTTAAGGGGTTTAGGGGGGGTGGCTACATGCCCATATTCAGAAAAATTCATCACTCTACTCTCCGCATTGGCACCACGTTAGTTTGCTCGGCTACCTCCGCATTAGTGATTAATTGCCCCCATGACTGCCACGCTATTCGCTGCTCTTTGGCGTAGTTGTGCCGTTGATAGGTCTCTATTAGGCGATCAGTGGGTTTGTGGTTAAGCATTTGTTCGACCACGTGCGGCGCAGTACCACAATGCTCTAGTAGTCCAGTCGCCATTGAGCGGCGTAAGTCGTGAACGCTGAAGCGTGGCATATCGGCTAATGGTGCTTTCATGTTCTGCTTGGCCAGCTTGCGGCCTTGCAGGCGTGCAATAGCAGTGGTCAGGCTGGCATCACCAATCGGCTGGCCAATAGCACGTTGGCTTTCAAACACGTACTCAAGTTTGCCCGTTACGGCTTGCTGCTCACTCAATAGCTCAACCGCCGCGTCAGAAAGGTAAACGGTATGCCCACGGCGTGACTTGGTGGTTATAGCGGGAAGTGTCCAGCGGCCTTCTTCTAGGTCAATATGATCCCACTTGGCTTGCAGTAACTCCCCCCGGCGCTGCCCGGTCAGTATTAACAGCTTGAGTGCAGCGGCGGCGCTAGCGTCCAGGCGGGCGCTTTCTATCGCGGCCCATAGGCGGGTGATCTCTGCATGGCTTAACACGCGCTCACGTGGTGCTGACTTGGTGGCGCCTAGTTGGCTTGGCTGGATGCCTTGAGCGGGGTTGATGTCGATCTGCCCATGCCCTTCCGCATGAGTCAGCATTGCACGCAGCATGGTTAAGCACTTGCTTGCTTGGTTGCGGCTCTGGCGTTCGGCTATTTCTTTAACCGTGCTTTTTACCGTGCGGGCATCCATTCGCCTGACCAGCAATGAACCTACACGCCCCTTTAGATAGTGGCCCCAACGCCAGCGCGCTTGCTCTACAACAAGCGGTGAAGGTGTACGCCTAGTACGTACCGTGGGCGTCTTGGCGTAGTTCTGAAGCCAACGATCGAACAGCTCGGCCATTGTCCAGGCTGACTCGTTGCGTGCCTTTTCATCGCGCTGTGCGTGCTTTGGATTAATGCCTTGAGCATGAAGCGCTTTTGCAGCGCCATGAAGTTCTGTTGCTTCTTTTAATGTCACTTCTGGGTAGCGGCCAAGGCTGTAGGTGTCCTGCTTACCATTGAACCGATAGCGGTAGTACCAAGCCTTCGCGCCAGTGGGTTGCACACGGATAGCTAAGCCGCCGCGATGCGGTGATTGCACGCTTTCCCAAAAAACAGTGCCTTTGGGCTTTAGCGCTTTTATCTGGCGGTCAGTGGTTATCACGGCAGACTCCTATTCAGTACCACTCTGGTAACTGCATATTGAGTCTATAACCACAAACAAGAATAGACAAGTATAAACGAGGAATATTGTTAAGACGCTTATTTAATAGGGGTTTAAGTGTCTATCGGGGTAGGTGTAAGTTAAAGAGTTTAGGTCTCCGAAGCCGAGGGTCGCAGGTTCAAATCCTGCCGGGCGCGCCAAAATTTCAAGGGCCTACGTTAATGCGTAGGCCCTTTTGTTTTGTCTGTGACCACCCTGTGTCCAAATCGTGGCCATAACCTCTTCATTACTTTCCTTATATATCTATTCGTTTATGACCTTCGGCTTTTTCTTGCCACTAGTACGGTCACATGTGTACGTTCTCTTAGATTCATTAAAATTAAGCACTATGGTAGCCTGAAATGACCTTCGGCCTTTGAGGTGTGTTGGACATAGTGCCATTAATCGTGATCGTCAAACTAGAGATGAGAAAACAACGTGCAGTTCAAACGGTTGCTAGACACTCTTGCTAGGTCATCGGCTCAAGCAGTCACCACGCTGGGGCAGGGACAAAAAGAACAAGATGAGCTAAAAAACTACCTCTACGTTGAAACTGAAATCGAGAAAGATTTCAGAAGATTGCTGGAGTCCAACCCGACACAGGATACCGTGATTTTCCTATGCGGCTCATCCGGTGATGGCAAGTCAGAGATCCTCAAGCGCTTGAACCGCCCCGGCTTTACCAGAGACTTCATATCTTGAGAGGATGAAGTCATGAACTCACCAAAAC
>TARA_R110000796_G_scaffold23554_1_pt1 | contig 10535 bp, 8 predicted proteins | sample TARA_R110000796 | Tara Oceans TARA_R110000796 (sample SAMEA4397815) | marine metagenome | biome: Polar Biome; feature: [SRF] surface water layer (ENVO:00010504); material: water (ENVO:00002006), including particulate matter (ENVO:01000060) such as... | depth 5 m | reverse complement strand
CCGTAGGCGTACTGTGGGTTCATGGTCTGAGCGAAGACCCTAAGATCTGTTAAGCACAGCTCTCTTCTTTCTTGAGTGAGATCATCCATAAGGGTGACTCTCTTCTCAGCGTCTTCTCTCCAACCCATGTTAACTCCTTAATGGTGTTAAGAACCTTTGACTTGCAGCGATAACTTTCTTATCGCCTTCTACTTGTCGTTTGACTTCCAGCTTGGATGGTCGTCCAGCTGCCCGTGTACTCCAACCGCGATCTACCAAGAACTTGTTAGCTTGGAAGTGTCCGGTCTCTGATTCAGTTACGATCCTCTCCAACCCTTCACATCGTAGCTTGACTTCTAACTCGTCACGCCATTGTTCGATGTAGGGGGCTAAGGTGGGAGACGCTTCCATTTCTGTCCACTGCTGCCACCCGCCTAAGTAAGACTGGGAGAACTTATACCCTGTCATGTCACCAAGATCAACGAAACGCTGCCTTGCCTCATCCAGAGTCATTGTAGCTGTATCATCTCTGCTGGCTAGTTCTTTAAACATGCCGACTGTAAGCCAGCGTTTCATCTTATCTTTAAACATTGTTACTCCTTATGCCACCCTGACGTTATTACCTTCAAGGACTGATGTGAAATCACCGGCATTTGTAGCACCAGAGAAGTTAGCTGTTGCTGCCCCTACGGTTTTGACAAGGTTCCTGCCACTTGCGTATACCGCGACATCTGCTGAACTAGTCCTCCACACAAAAGCGGACGAAGCTGAGTTACTGATCGCGCACCGTATATTCTCTATATTGACATAACATTCCACATCAGGATTGACATTGGAACCGGAAATACCAACAAAATAGACCAAAGTGTCTGAACCAGTAATATCGACATTGGATATATCTACCGAAAACCTGTCTTGCTCTCGTGGCCCAACAGAGCAAAACCTATCTAAGTTACCGCTGCCGCTAATAGAGACATTGACATTAACCACCTTAGTGCCGTGGGAGTACTTCGCCAATTGCCTAGAGCCTGACATATTGATAACTTCATCAGGGGTGGAGGATGAGTATCTGAACTCGCAGTTACTAACAATCCCGCCGCCTACTTGGAAATCAATATCAGGCATAAGACGATTACCCACAATCTCAGGGACCTCTGTAGAGTTGCGCGAGAACTTAACCCCGTCGATGACACCATGTTCCATTTGTGATTTGATGCTTCTACCGCCGCAGTTGTTAATGTCACCACCACTGATAAGGAAGGAGCCTTCAAACAATCTCGGCTCACCTACTATATCTTCTTCTGTAAAGATTCTGAGGCCGTCTTGATCATATTGGTATGTTGGATCTTCTGAATACACACCATCGATATGTACCCGTGTAATGTCTACTTGTTGTGGTGCAAGCCCTATGCCCGCCGATGATACGGTAATACCTGTAATACCTTGCGAACTCAATACCCCCGCGCCTGTTGCCATAGTGACGTTACGTATATCAATGTCTATTAACGCTACTTTGTCCCAAGCACCTCTGACCCAAATACCATCTCCGCCTGTGAATGCTGTGGTGGCTCTATGGCAATCTCTTACATATAACTGACTGATGTTGAGATCGGCAAAGGAGGTGTTGTTGTAGATGTACGCACCTGAAAAGGCTTTTCTGTCGCAATCGATTGTTAGCTTACCTTGAATGTTTACATCAAAGCCAGCACCTGTTATATCCACAGCCCTCTGTATTGAGGCGGCTGAGTCTACTGTTATGGTTGCCCCGTCGGATGTCCAGTGTAGGTCTGCTGTTAGCGTGATCGCAAGAGCAGCCGTGATGCGGTAGTTATCTGCCGCACCTCCAAAGTACAAGACTTCCCCGGAAGCACAAGCAGCTAGGAGGGCTGCTGTGTCATCAGTAACGCCATCCCCTACCGCACCGTAGTCTTTTACATGGAGCGAGAGTTCTCTTAACGCTGTTTGGACATCGCTGATTGGACCTGAAGCCGCTTGATAGGATACATAAGCAGCTGTGGCTTCTTGTAAGAGAGCTACATTGCCGTTAGCAAGAGCGTGGTCTTTAACACCGTCTACAGCCTGACTAGTCCTGACAATGTAATCTGCTGCATCACCGTCCCCAGAGGCAGTGTACCCTTTAGTGGATACCAGCTGCCCTGCGGTAAGTGTAGCAAGTTTTAATTCTGCTACTGTTTCAAATATCATGTGGATTCCTTTGTTAGACGGTGACGTTCGGAGTGCTTACGGTATTGTTGGTATTGACTTCTACAATAGCCGCTCTGCCTCCTGAAATACCTGCTGCGGATCTTTCAATGACATTACCGATAATAATGCCATTGCTGATTGATCCGGGGTTAGCTGGTGTGGCATCCGCCGCGCTCATAGATACTCCGTTGAATGGGGTGTTATTAATCACGTTACCTGTAACAGAGAAGTTGTTAATTGAACCCGTATTGGCATCTATATCGATAGAGCCTCTGGATAATGTCGCCACCGCATTGAAGTTAAGTACGTTGTTAGAAACAACAAGCCCTTTCAACTCTCTGGTTGAGTTATTTAGAATGAGGATTCCGCTGTCTTCGGCATCTTCTACGATGTTATTTGTAACGATACATTTGAGTTCTTTGATACTCCCGTCACCATACACTGAGCAGATTATAGGGTTGTTAAAACAACTCTTTATTGTGTTGCCGTTAATAACTACGTGCGTGCCACGAAAGCGTATACCGTCGCCTAAGCCACTCCCTGCCTGTCCATCTCCGACAACTGTGTTGTTGCTAATGATCATACCGAGGACCGCATCTTTAGAGTTGATACCGGCAGTAAACGCCCCGTAAATTCTATTGCCTGTAACAACGATGTCTCTAGCAACCCCCTGTGTACCTCCGCATGTAACACCAGTCCTGCATTGCTCAACATGGTTATCGCTGACAAAGATACTCAGGCAAGCGCTGAGGATTAAAGTTGCGTACCCTAACGATGCGTTTAAGATTTTGCTAATGTGGTTATTCACTACGCTGACATCCACACTTGTTTCGATCGCTACACCAGCTGACCCGAATGAGGAGTAGGTGCTGTTTTTAACAGAGCAACCAACAGAGTACTTAAAATAAGCAAAGTACCGATTCTCAGTCTCATTGCCGCCATCTGCTGTAATGTGATCTAAGTGTATGTTAGATGAATCTTTGTTGTACTGATAAACAACGGCATTATCCGATACCAGATAGTCATTGTTCAAAGTACCTGTTATGCTCATCCTGTTGGCTGTACCACCACCTCGTACCATTAAAGTCTCGCCACACACAACATCGCTACTAGCGCCATCGGTTGACCAGATCTTGTCTGACTGAACAAGGAAGTAATCCCCTGTAACATAGGTGTCAGCACCGGAGAAAGTAATATCCGTATCGCCGTAGTTACCATCTGTTGAGACGGCTATACTAGAACCTACAGAGCCTATGGCATCAAACAATATATCGGCACTAGTAGAGTTACTGAAGTCTATAACTGCATTTCGTACTGTAGTGTCGTTGTTGAGGACTAGCGTACTATCTATTCGATAAGAATAATCTTCCCCGTCAATAACACCTGTTTTGTTCAAGGCAGCTTGTACGGCAGCTTGGTCATTGACTACACCATCCGCAACGGCACCGTACTGCTTAAGGTACGTAACCCCTTCCGCCTGTAGTAACGCCACGTTACCGTTAACTAGAGTGTGATCTCCATAGCCATCAACCGCTTGTGAAGCAGCCACTAAGTAGCTTGCTGCCCCACCATCACCATCCGTGTAATAACCCTTAGTCTGGATTAGAGTACCAGTAACACTAGAATCTAACTTCATCTGAACTACTGTGTCATACGCAGCCTGAGCCTGTATAACTAAAGCATCTTCACCCGCTATAGCATTACGCAGTAGCTGTAAGGTAGTACCTGCTGGATATGATTGGGAGAGTTGGATAGTGGTGCTGTTAGATACCAAGAAGTCTCTACCTAGTACTAAGCGAGCATCATCTACGTTAGGGCCACTTAAGTTGAATGAGGCACCTACAGTCTCGTAAGTTGCAAACACAACTGTAGTCTGACCTGCTGTTAATGTAACCGCTTCTGCCTGAGTAGCTATAATGGAATCAGCAGAAAGCACTGCCTGTGTTACATCTTGTAGTCGAGCAGCATCGTTAGGATTAACTGGCTCGGGAAGGTTAATGATACGGTTGGTATTCATATCCAACTCTTGAGCCATAGCATTAGGCTCACCTTCTGGATTATCTCTGTACAACACTTTATCGTTTAATTCATTCTCTACTTGAGTGAACCTAGCATTCAGGGCTTCTTGCGAAGCAAACTGGCTGGCTATATCTGGAATGGTAATCTTAGCCATTAAATTCTCCTTTATAATAGGGCTGGTATTAGTGCAAGTTGCCCTGCTTGAGTCGCCGTAAGTGCGCCTGTTTCCACTTCTACAACCACTGCACGTGTAGATACTTCAAGCCGCAAAAACGCATCGAAGCCTGACGTTTGCTCGAACAAAGGTTGGGCAGGGTTACGGGCAAATAGGTTTCCTGATACGGTTATCTCTCCGTCTTCTTGGGGCATCTTAATACGCCAACCGAGATCGTTGCGGCAGAAAAAGTAGGGCGCAACACTCTGGTTGTTTCCCACCTCATCGCCTCCCGTTGTATCAAAGGCTTGAGGGTACTTAGCGTTATCACTTAAAGCCACCCATTCTTTCCAAGCACTATAGATATTAACCTGAGTGTCAAACGAACCGACGCTAGGCAGTGCGATGTATAAATTATTACCATCAAAAGTTGCATTTGGCATTTTGGTAATTCCTGATCAGTCATTCTTGTAGTTTCTATCGAATTGTTGTTGAACAGGGAGGGTTACATCTGTTACTAAACTAACCTCTTCGATTTTTAAATATTTGTATTGCAAACTATGAATTACAATGTCTACAAGCGGGTTAGTCAAGGAAGCAGAAAACCCAGTTGAGGCGTTTTCGGTACCTGCAATCTCTTGGCCTGTAGAATTATCAAAAACTCTAACCTCGGAATTAGGCTGCAAGCCGGTTAGTGTAAGAACGGGCGCATCTATAATTACGACTGAGCCTGAGTTACTAACGGCAATAACTTTTGCATCGCTAAAATTACTCGTTCCTTTGTTAATTATTGTTAGCTCGCCCGGGCCTCTCCACTCTAAGAATAGAGATATTCCTTCGGGTAGAAATATGTCGTTAGCAGTAATTGTGACATCGCCACCGCCTGTAACTCCCGCAAGTCTAAACTGTAAAGCAGTTGTGTTGACGAAAGTTTGGCCGCTATAACTATCCAATGAGGTTTGGAGGTTGGCTTGTGTATTCTCAGCGAGGGTAATACTGGGTACAGCACCTCGGCTGAACAAGGGATAAATCTCTGCTTCAGAAACAGACCTTGAGAGAGTAAGCCAGTTAGAAAAGTTAGTATCCACCTGCTCCACAAAATCCACATTAGTACCTGCGACTTCCAATGCGCCGCCTGTTCCGCCAAAAGTAATACCTCCACTATGCGCATCTAAATCTGTAGATGTCAGTGGGTTACCTGAAGTGACCTGCTGTTTAACACCGTCGATATACAACGTAAATTCTTTAACAGCGTCAGTGTACGAAAACCTGAAAAGAATGTGGTAAGGGCGACCAACTTCAAGCGCAAAATCACCAAAAGCTTGTACGTTATCGTCACCAGTATCGGCGAATTGTGCAATAAGTCTGTTGCCCATACCAAGGAAGAACGCCAAGTTGTTAACGCCGCCTCCCTCCTCGTAGATACAAGTTAGCGGCTTTGAAACAGTGTTAATTTGAATCCATCCGCCCATTAATCGGTTAGTAGTATTAGCACCGTTCATCGCGTTACTGTTTGAACAGGCGCGTCTACCGCCTTGGCTTAGCCAAGAGTGCGTTGTGCCTTCTGAAAGCACATCAGTAGAGAATGATTGTGTGCCAAAAATCGAAGAGGTCATATTTAAGCCGTTGGCAATTTCAGTGTAATTGTTATTAAGCGGCCAATGGTGGTCGGGCATTAAATTACTAATGATGTCAGCATACGGCACAATACCGACAGCAATACCTCTTCCTGAAGATACATCACCTGAATTATTTGTTACTACTAGATACACTGTTGTGTTATTACTTAACGACCCTTGCGACAGTGTAAGAGTAACAGAGGTGGCTGACCAAGCCGATGTTGTCTGTAACGTTTTTATTGTTCCGCTAGGATCACTCCATAACTCTACCTTCCCTGATCCTTTGGAAGCTTCAAAGCCAAAGCCTGTTATTGTTATGCTTTGCCCATAATCAGAACCTGTCGGGAAATCTGTAATTGATATACTTTGAGCTTCAGCAAGCCCAATCGTGTACGTGTGATACTCAGGTGTCGTGTTGCTTACACTGTGAAGCCAATCCCCCGGGGTATAGCTGCCAGTTGAGCTTACATCTGCGTCGGCTGTAAAGTGGTTACGGTGGTCATTATTAGTACCTGACCAAATCTGAGTACGCATCGTGTAGCCAGACGGCGCAGCCGGACTAGTAATATCGTCGTGCGTTGCGTTGTGAATTACAACGACTTTTGTGGCTTCACTTATTAAAATGCTTGGGTTTGGTGGGTTAGCGTCATTTATTGCTTGGCTAAACCCAATGTCATCGATTGGGGTAACGGTATCGACGCCACGATACACAAGCATCGCACCTGACAGCGGCTCGGCAGTTACACCTTGCTGCCAAGTGAATGTCGGATTAGTCTCTGACCCCGTATGAATCTTATAGTAAATTGCAGACTCTTGATCTCGCCCACCGGTTGATCGGTTGTAAGCTAAACGTGTGTAACCTCTACCACCGCCCCCGTCATCATCCCACTCTCTGCCGCTTGTGTTTTCAGACTGCTTCACTGCTACTAAAAGTAAGTCACCAGACGTTGCTGCACCGGGAATAGAAAAGGTTAGCGCATTAGCACCAGCTTGGTCTTGTGTGCTTGACGCAATAAAATTAATAGCCATTATAGATTCCTATAAGATGTATCAAACTGCTGCGCAACGGGAAGAGCCACATCACCAGAGGTCATGTCTACGTTATTAACTCGAATGTAAACGTATCCTTCGTTATGAATGACAACATCGACAGTTGGGGCTTGAACTAGCAAGCTAAAGCTAGTCGTAGAGTTTTCCACGCCGCCCAACTCGGTAGAAGTGCCCGATTGGTACACTCTAACCTCTGTCCCAGCAATTAGTGGGGCTACAGTTAGAGTTGCAGGTGTCACAAAGTTAATTGTGCCGCCATTTGGGGTAGACCCAATGCTGGCGTTAGATCCATTCGAGTTAATATAAGTTAGTGTTGCTGTGCCGGTGTATTGAACATGAATACTCGCTAGTGGGTCATGCGTAATGTTGTCGGCAGTTAGTGTAAGATCTATATCACCGTTAACCGGCTCTACTCTAATGTTTAGAGGCTGATTGCCACGCACTGTACCCGCTAATGCAGTTAGCTGATTTTGCATTATCACTGGGTTTTCTTGAGTAATAATTTCGCTCGGAAACGCACCCTCTTCAAATAAAACTTCACGTATTTCTGTGTCAGTTAACTGAGCCGCAGCAGCAATAAACCCAGCCCAATATTGATATCGACAAGTTTCAGGTCCGTTTAGTAGTACTGTTGCGTTACCCACTTCAGTACCGCCTGCGGGATCTCCCCACGTTGGATCACCTCGTCCCGCTATTGTTGCTAAACCTAAAGCGCCCGAGGCTGGCTCAGTCAAGCCTTGCTTCACACCGTCAACATATAAAGCAAAAGAGTTGTCGTAAGAAGTGCCTTCTATCTTGGCAAAAATGTGATAAGTCCTATTCGGCACAAGAACATTGTTACTATAAGCTTGAAAAACATCAGTACCAGAGACAACATCAAGCATTAGGTTATTACCTGCCCAAAGCACAAAATTGAGCTGAGTCCCTGTAGTACCTTCACGATAAATTGACTTTGGTGGAAGCTGAAGGGAGTCAAGTCGAACCCAACCCCCAATAGCTTTTCTATCAAATGCCCCAGTTATAGTAGCCGTGTTAGCTACCGTAACTCTGTCATCTACAGTGTTGCACCTAACCGAGTTACTAACTCCCTCGCAGATATTGCCTACGATTGTAAATCCTGCGTTAGTGCCATTAGCACCGTTAACGCTGTCAACAAAGTCGCCGTCAAAGTCCCAGAGATGGTCGGGCGAAAGGTCTAGTAAACTTGTTAGATACGTCATATTATTCTCCTTTATGAATTATCATAGTTCCTTTCTAACGGAGCAACTAGAGAAATGTTCTGTCCTGTAGCACGAGTAATCGTGGCTGTCGCTGAAACATACTGAGCAGTGTCCAATCCTATCGCTACAACCGTCACACTAGCGTCTGTCCCCGCTGTTCTACCGCCCTGAGTATTGCCATCATAGTCAAAGTCAAAGGGTATGGTGGAGGAACCCCCGATGTTACCGCTGATATCTGTGCCAGAGTTATCATCTACTAGCAGAGCCGAAGCTGAACCAAAACCACTTGTAAAGAACATGCGGTAAATCGCGCTACTGTCACTCGCCAAGTTGGTGTTGAAACTGATTGTACCCGCAGCAACGAATGGGAAGGTGCGAACGGTTCCGCCTGTGTCTGTAAAGCTGATCCTGTTTGTGTCATTTGTCTGGAAATCGTCTATATAGACACCTGTTGTTGTGCTTAAAGCCTCCCCTGCAAAACCCATCAAAGAGTCCGCGAGCGTACCAATTTGAGAACCTGCACCCGCATCAATGTCCGTGTTTTGTCGTAGACTGTACTGGACAAACTCATAAATCTGTTCTGCTGTACCTTGGTTGCCGTCTACAACGACATCGAAGTTGTAGCTAACACCGCCGATAGATCGTGTGACTGCGCCATAGGTAATGGTCATGCCGGTGTATGGTGCGGTAGTAGAGATAGTCGCATCAGAAGCGGCAACTTTACTATCGCTTGCTTCTGCGAGCGGGAAGCGGTTAGCGATGTAGTTAAGGGCAGTCAGACCGATGCTTGTCGATGTAGCGGAGCCGTAAGTCTTCCCTTGTGCGCGGATGTACAATGTTAGAGTGTTGGAACGCTTATCGAAATTTCCATTGCTTGAGTTACCAAACGTCTGAATGGCCTGATTAATCGGGCCAGTAAAGTCAAAATCAGTTTTAGCGGTGTCGCTTGAGAAGGCGTAATAACCTGTGTCCGCACTGTCAATGTTGCCAAGTGAGACTTCTCCCATGTACTCACGCTCTATCGCACCTGCCGCATTGATTTCTCGCCAACCTGCAAAGCGGGTAAGGTTTCGCGTCAAGTCGTTAGCCGGAACCCAACCCCCTACAAATTCAAACTGCTCTGGCGTAATCGACACCAAAGGAAAAGGGTAGGGGATCAGAGAGGCGTCATTCTTCCACTCTTCCTTAAGAAACGAATAGAGCGCCTGAAACGCCACTCCGTCATTCGACAAGTTACCTGCTGCCGCTAGGGCAATGGTCAGGGCTGACGTGTCAATAGTAATTTCTGTACCTTGGTTTAGGTTGTCTGGATCTGTAATAAGTGCCATTCTAGCTCTCCGTTATACTGGTCAACACGCCGTTAGTGTAGTTTAATGTTTTAGTTGTAACTGTACTTAAGTCATCAAAATCTATAGTAGAAAGGACTCCGTTTACGTAAGAGAAGTCTTTGGTCTCACCTCCTCCATACTCAATCTCTGTTAGAAGGCCTGCTGTGTAAGTGAACTCGGGGCTGTTCAGTGATGTGGCTTCCCCTGCCTCCCCTTGAATACCTTGAATACCTTGTGCGCCAGTATCTCCGGTATCACCTTTTACACCTGTCGCCCCCTGCTGCCCTGTAGGGCCAGCTACTGTTGAATTACCGCCTGTATCGCCCTGTAAACCTTGTGGTCCTGTAGGCCCAGCAACAGTAGATGCCGCCCCAGTCAGGCCTATATCTCCCTGTAACCCTTGTATCCCCTGTATGCCTTGTATACCTTGTGGCCCAGCAACCGTGGAGTCAGCACCTGCGGCACCTGTATTCCCCTGTATACCCTGTATACCTTGTGGGCCAGCTTGTGTGCTGTCTGCACCTGTCAAGCCTGTATAACCTCTTAGGTCTTCCCACTCCCCCCACTCTCCATCCATCTGCCTAAAGCGGAGAGCAGTAACAGGGTTGTTGATTCCATCACCCCATTCTGAATCGGGTGCGGTAGGTTGTCTTACAGCTTCTGCTAGATCAACCCCATCAATGTAGAGAGATCTAATATTAAGTATGTCATTTAAACCCATATCAAGATCATTACGCATCTCATTAGGTTCTGTCTCTGGGTTATCCCTGTATAGTACTTTGTCGTTTAGCTGCCTTGCTAACTCTTCAAACCTTTCATTCAAGGCTTCTTGAGAGGCAAACTGGCTAGCTATGTCGGGTAGAAGGATCTTAGCCATTGCACTCTCCTGTTGAATGAGAACCCGCAGCCTCTTGGAGGCGCTGGGGTATAAGAGGTTGCCCGCATCCACTTGGTAGCAATG
>TARA_R110000796_G_scaffold72972_3_pt1 | contig 10540 bp, 8 predicted proteins | sample TARA_R110000796 | Tara Oceans TARA_R110000796 (sample SAMEA4397815) | marine metagenome | biome: Polar Biome; feature: [SRF] surface water layer (ENVO:00010504); material: water (ENVO:00002006), including particulate matter (ENVO:01000060) such as... | depth 5 m | reverse complement strand
CCAGTGACGAATTTAGAGTGTTCAGCAATAAAAATAGTTTTTATCCCTCCGATTTTATCTTTACATTGAAGCAGTCTACCGCTATTTAATACACAAGGCATATTTTCTAATTTTAATGGTTAATAATTATACTTTAGCGTATGTAACTACGTCAGCTCCTATAGCCACTTGAGTACCTCCAGTAAATCTGTAAACTACTCTTACATTATCTGATCCATCAAGATTACCCATGTCCAGAACCTTAGCCTCATTTAAATCTCCGACTAAATTTGTTCCGAAGAATAAGTTTGTATTTAGGGTTAACATACATTTAGTAGCTTCCATTCCATTAGCTACCTCTATCTGTATTCCATCATAATTTAAAGGCTTAACCCCTACGAATGACTCAAACTGATAGTTAGCTGCTCCTAAAGCGTGAATGTAAGCACTAGCCGTAGCTGGTGAAACATACAATCTAAGGTCTGGGTGAAATAATAACTCAGCTGGTAAAGCCGCTCTCATACTTTCAAAAACCGCAAGTACCTTAGTTGAATCAGAAGGTGAATCAGCACCGGTTAAGATATTAGCTCCTGGCATTATAGCTTGTGACTGAACAAATAAACCGTCAAAGTTCTGGTAAGCTCCCGCTGCTCCAGTTTTATTTCCTTGCCAGATGTTATACTCTACATCTTGTCCAATCTTACCAGCTACGTGAAGTAAAAGGTAAGTTTCAAAGTTTGGAGGAATTACTGCGTCTACTCTTAAACCTCCAGTTTGCATTGCTTCCCAATCTTCTCTGAATGGCTGCTTACAAAGCTGTAAGTTTACTTGTAGATTCTGAGGCTCTATTACTCTCTCTGCTAATGTTACAGCAGAACTTCCAGGAGTAAAATCACAAGTCTGAGCTGAGATTAAACCGCTTGAGGCTAGAGTCTTTAATACTCCTTTATATTTTACGTTTTCTTTTATCTGTATTAGATTCTCAGAAAGTGTTTTACCACTTAAAAGAGCTGCTGAGATATATGCTTGAGCTAATTCACCAGCATAAGTTGTGGTGATAGTTGGCTGGTCTGCGAAATTATACTTTTTAGACATTTTTCTTAGTTATTTGAAGATTTTGAAAAGATAGACATTGCTCTCTCTGCTGCGTTCATCTCAGTCATAGGTTTAGCAAATTCTACTTTTTGCACTCGGTTAATACTTTTTTTGTGAACTGGGTTAGCTGCTGAAAAGTTCTTTAAAGAACCAGAAAGCTCTTTAGCTAAGTTTTCTATTTTAGAATCAAAGTCTTTACTTAATTCCTCTAGAACTGCTATAAGCTCTTTTTTAGATACAGAAGCTTCTATTGCTTCCTCTTCAATTACTTCCTCTTCGACAACTACTGCATCTCTGATTTCAGTTACTGTTCCATCTTCGATAACCATAACTCTACCATCTTCGAGTTCAAACTCTCCAGTAGGTAAAGGCATCTTATCACCTTCCTCAGTTACTACATAGGCTATAACACCTACTGTCCACTCTTCGGCATCTGTGCCTATAAGAGTTCCATCTTTTAAATTGGCTTCTGCCATTAAAGCTATCTCCATTCCGAGAAGAGCTTTAATCTTTCCTAGTTTACTTTTTGACATATTTTAAATAAATTAATTAATTACTCAATCTCTTATATAATAGTATAAGAATTTCTGTTTTGTTCCCTATAGACATTTTAAGCCCTCAAAAAACACCTCTGTAACTTACTGATTTTTATAGAATTAGATTATCTCTAAAAATACTATATAGCATACCACAGAGAGTAGATAATGCCTTAAAACGGCTATTAAGCGCCTTAAAACAGTTTCTGACAAAAACAAGCTTTTCTTTGTTTATTATTCTTTAATGATTTTTTTAATCTCCTCACATAGCCTTTCCTCCTCTATAATTTCACTTTGATTATAGGTAAATTTGATAGTCATTTCTGTTCCGTCTTGGTCTATCTGAGTAGTGTACAAAACTCCGTTATCATGTAGCTCTCTCATCTCCTCCTCACTAAAATTATATTCGTGGTCAAAGTATATTTCCTCATAATGAGTCTTACCGCACATCCACTTTCCATCTTGCATTTGATGTTCAAAACCATCTGCACACTCAGAGTTCTTTCTAACTGCTCCCATCTTTCTTGGCGCTTTGTCATACTTCTTCTTCTTCTTTCTCTTATTCTTTACATACTCCATTTTATTTACAAAAAAGCCTTCTATACTAAATCCTTTAGTCTTTCCGCTTTTAACTTGCTCTTTCCAGATAGCGTCATCATTAACCTTAATAGCCACCATCCAAGAGCCTACTGGTACTTTAAAACCAAAAGCCTCAGATTTGTCTATAGGTGAATCTTTGATCCAGGACTCTACTACTGTTAAGCCATCAATATTCTTTTCATGCTCTAGAGTGTGATTGTGCTGCTTATCGTTCTGTAAAAAGAGCTGAGAAGCTTTTCTTACTGTATCCTTACTAAACCATACATAGTATTCCTTCCCAGTTTCCTGGTCATAACGGAATATCTGCTTATTAGGAATCAAGGCTGGTCCTATAAGTATTCTCCTTTCCTTATCAGCTACAGCAAAAGTAAACTTGCTTTTTTCCTGGTTTTTAAAGGCTAAGAAATTTTCTTGTATGGCTGGTTCTGATACTAAGCTGATAGCATCTACTCCAAACTCATTCTCCTCCTCATCTATAATTAACTCTACAATTTCAGTCATTGTTCTAATTTTTAAATTTATATTATAATGTGCTTTGGTCTTTTATTACTTGGTTAGCCTCTAAAGTACTAGATACATCAGCGCCTAAAACATAGGCTTGTACTGGAGCTGTTTCACCTAGCTGACTTACGTCACCATCTCCTAAGAATCCAAAGTCTATATTTGCTGTCTGTTCTGGAGTTCCTAAGTTTGGCGCTCCTCCTCCTCCACCTCCAGGACTAGATCCACCACCAGTATCTCCTCCTTGCTTTAAAGCTGCTAATGCTTTGGCTGTGGCTGCTGCTGAGGCTGCTATTCCTATTCCTAGAGAAATATTATTAGAAGTGACTAGTGCCGCCGCTGTAGCCACAGAACTACCTCCAGAGGGAATAGCTAAAGCAGCACCTTGCGCTGTAATAGCAATATTTGAAGCTTGTGTACTTATAATCTGGTTAGCTATACCTACTGCGTTTTCACCAATTATGGCTATGGCTTGAGCTGCTTTACTCTCTCCAGCTAAGTTAGCTATAAGCTTAAATCCATTGGCTATATTTTGAATTTTAGCGGATTGAAGCTCTTTCTCAAAGTCGGTGACATCTTGAGCTATAGCCTTATCTGACTCAGCCTTTGTCTTGATAAGCTCACGACTTAAAGCGTCATATTTCTGTTCTATCGCATACTCCATTTCAAACCTATTGGTAAGATTTTCAACTGCTAATAAATCTGCTTCTTTTTGCTGTTCTAGAATTTTTTCAGCTTTGTCAAACTCATCCTCTAATAGTAATACTGCTATCTCTTGGTTTAAAGCTCTTAATTTCTCTGCATCTTCTTTAATTTCCTTTTTATATTCTTCATTAGCTAATCTTGTAGCTTCTGCCACTTTAGCAAGTCTGTCTAGTTCCTCTTGTACTTCCTTATCTTTTAGAGCTTTCCTTTCCTCATAAGCAGCATTATCTTCATCTTGTGATTGCAATACAAATCCAGCTCTAGCGTTTTGTAGTTTTGTAAGCTGTTTTTTGGTTTCTTCAATAGCTTCATCTCCATCAGCAGCTATTTGTTCTGGATCAAATATTAAATTTGCTGCACCCTCTACAAAACCTTCAGCTAGATTAGTTCCCTCATCCATAAGTCCAACAAAAGCCAATCCAGCCGTTAAAGTATCAACTGCACCTAAAAGCATCACTATAGGAGCTGTCAAAAAAGCAATAACACCTTGAGCTATATCCTTATTTCGTTGAGCCGCTTCTACTTGAGCTTTTTTAGTAGCCTCCATCTGCTCAAGCTGTAACTGTGTAGCTAGTATTATTTCATCTGTCTGCTGTATCTTTAAATCCCGTATTTCTCTGTCGGTTTTACCTTGTAACTTTAAAGAGTTCTCTTGTGCGGAGATAGCCTCTAAAGCTTCCTCTTGGGTTTTTACGTTTGCTTCTGCTTCTTTGTTTAAATCCTTTTGCTCTCCGCTTACACCACTCACTAAAGCTTTAATATCGTCCCAGTAAGCTACCAACAAACCTACAGCCACCACAATAGCTCCAATTCCAGTACTGACTAAAGCTAGTCTAAACGCTTTTACTCCTTTAGTAGCTGCACCAGTTACAAAAGCGCTTACTCCAGTAGCTGCTGCCCTGGCTTTTTCTGCTATCACAGACTGACCTATTGCCTCAGTTAACTTAGATTCTGCTAAAGACCTAAAACCTACAGCTATGGCTATGGCTCCTTGAGCTTGTACCATACTCTTCTCTAGGGTTTCACTTTCTATACCTAATAAAGCCGCTGCTCCAGTAGCTATGGCAAAACCTCCAGCTATACCTTCTCCAAACTTTACGAACTGTTCCGCTTTAGCTGCTGGATCTAGTGCATCTACCTCTCTCTGAAATACGTTAAGCTCTTTTTTAGCTGCTCCTAATTCCTTACTTAGTTTCTTAAACTCAGAACTTCCTAAGTCAGCACTTTTTAGCTCATTCTCTAAATTAGAAACAGCATCCTCTAGACCATTTATACTAGTGATTGACTCACTTACTCCATCTATCTCTAATTTTACTACATAAGTTTTAGCCATTGTTTTAGTCTTTATAGGTTAAGCTGTATATGGTTTAATTTGTGTGTAGGTTTGAACACAAGAAGCAGTAATAAAATCTGACTTTTTAGCTCCATCTTGAATTAAAAACATCTGTATTCCAGTCTGTGTTATGTGGTAGTGTATATAGTAAACAGTACTAGACTCATAAGCTATCTTACCAGTAGTTCCTCCTTGATAGACTTTAGCTCCAGTAGTAGCATTATCTGAATCTCTCCAAATCATATGGTTATCTATAAAAGATTGTGGTTTTAAAGAAGTAAATACTCCACTATCAAAAGTCATTATTACCTCATTTGTAATTATCCAGGCTGTAAGCTCATCAAAGGTTATCTTAGCTCCAGTATCTCCTTGAAGAAATAACTCTATCCCATAGACGTTACCTACTCCTTCGCCTTTTAAATCCCTAGTATCTCCCTCGCATAAATAAATAAGCTTGCCATGATTAGCTCTACCAGTTCTTTCAACAGCTACGCTCCTTCCAGTTTTCTTACCTCCTCCTAAAGCCCACTCCCCTTTATGAAGAGCCTCTCCATTAATTCCTTGAACTGAGGCAAAGCTTATATCTGTAGCTGTAGGATTATTTAGAGCTAGGCTGTCCACCTCTGAAATAGTATTTCCTTGTCCGCTTATCTGTCCATAAAGTGAGCCACTAGAGAGAGTATTATCTATTCCTAAAATCATATTACCCTTACCATTATACTCACCTTGTGACTTACCAGCAAGTACCATATTTTCTCCTAATGGATTTACGCTCTTAGGAGTTCCACTAGTTATTAGCTTTGTTGGTAGAGTAGAGCTTAATGGGTCAGCATAAGTAAAATTAAGTCCGTTTGTTGTGCTGACTATTTCACCTCCTAATCCACCTCCAGGACTAGACAAATACCTACATCTATAAGCAGATAAAGCCGTAACATAAACCCAATTATAACCAGCAAAAATACAGCACTTTTCAGTACCTACTCCAGTAGCTCCAGCAGCATTAATCATTGTGATAGTACCATTATTGGTAGAGCTATCTGGAATCCATTCACAGTTAATCTTGACGTTTGGTAATTTAAGAAGCTCTACTTGTACAGTCTTACTATCCGTAATAGTCCAGCCATTAATCTTATTTATTCTCCAATAGCTATCCTTAATCCAAATCTTATCATTAAACTTAAACTTGAATATATCAGCAGATGTTATCTTGAAGTTAGCCTTCATTAACTTAGCTGTTTCGCTGTAAATCTCATCTACGAAGGTTTCCCAATACTTTTTATATAAAGTACCTTCTGGAGCTGATTGGATAAAATGGTAAGGTGTTTCCATTCCCCAATTCAAATCATCACCATCTAAGGTAATAAGCTCAGACTGAAAATAATGTGAAGCTTTAGCGTAAAAGATTTCATTTGAGAAAATTGGAGTACCAGTTAAATTCTGCTCATGGAAATACCATTGCACACCAGCAGGAACTAATCCATGCCATACTAAGATTCTAGGCTTTGGCTCTATTGGCGCTCCTAGCTTATCCACTAGTTTAGGGATAAGTATGCCGGTATCCGGTATTAGATTAGATGGAGTAGCCACAAAGTCTAGCTCTACTTTTCTCTCACCTTTAGCAAAGTCATTGTTTGTCTGGTCTATTAGTTTTCTACCATAAACTCTATTCGCATTATCTTTAGTCTGTTTATTTAGAATATCCTCTCCTTCCTTATAGGTAAATAAAAGGCTTTCTGTCTGTAGCTCTGTAGTTGGTGTAAGCTGTATATCCTTACTTATGTCTAGCTTGTCTGTCCAGTCTACTATATCACCTCCAGCTATCCAAGTATCATATGGCTCTATTAATAGATTAGTTTCATTTACTGGGTCTGGAATTATGATAAGGTTGAACATCTTAGTGATGCTATTAAAAAGGTCTATTGCCTTTAAGTCTGGCATACATTGAGTAAAGTCTACTGAATTTCCAGTAAGAAAGTCTTGAGATGGTCTAACATTAAAGTAAGAGGCGCTGCTTTGAATACTATTAGCGTCTAAACCATCAGTTGAGAAAGTATAAAGAACAGCACTAGGCTCATAATGTCTAACCACTAATCTTACGTAATCACCATTATTTAGTGGTATCAAAGTTGAGTTATTACTGGCTATAGTTGTAAATGCTGCTAACTGCTGAACTGAAAAACCGTTATAAACTAAAGTATCTGCTACAGCAAAATTAGTATTTGGACAAACCTCTATTGAAAAATAAGTATCACTAAAACTAGCTACATCATTTTTAAACTTAATTCTGTAAGTCATTGAATAATCACCGCTATATGTAGCTAGATAATAGTCATAACTAAATCCAGCGGCATCCATACTAGTACCAAAATTACTTCCGTTATCAAATCCTCCATCAGCTAAAGCCACTCCAAAAATATTTAAAGGAGTTCTTAGGTTAGTAGCTACAGATAAAGTAACAGTAGTTCCCAATGGTTGAGGAGTAACCATCTGAGTAGTAAATTCATTGGCTAACTGTCCACCTTGAGCAAAGTTATCTCCTTTAGCTCCTGGACAAGGAATAATTAACTTAGCAAAGTCTGTATTATTACTAAAAAAGTCTGATGTATAGGTAAAGCCTTCCTCTGCAAATATACCATCTAGTATAGCCTTTAACTTAATAGCTGGTTTCCATTGGCTCAAATTACTTCCGTCTATCACCTCAGTAATGTTCTGACCGCTTCCACTTAAACCATCTCCTCCATAGTAATTAGCGCCCCAATCTATAAGAGGATAAACTACATCACCTCCAAGTAAATTATTAGCCCAGCTAAGTCTTACATTAGCCGCTGTAAAATTATGGTCCAGAGTAGCTAAAAAAGTAGTATAATCTTCTAGCTTCTTATCCCCTACTTCAGCTCCAAAATTAGCCACATCACCAAACAAAACCACCTCATACTCTACAAATCTGCCCTTCTGAACTATTACATTTTTAAGCTGAATGTATCCTACTATCTGTGGTAAGGTATCATAGCTTAAAACTGCTGTAGCTTTCTTTTTAGGGTTAAAAGTACCAGAGATATTTACGTTATACTGTGAGCCAAAAAAGTCATTATTCTTAGGCGTTCCTGGTATCCTAAAGTTCTGTGAATGGTTAGAGTTTGTCTGACTAAAGTCTTGGACATTACTAAACTGATAAGTAGTAGGTATAGATATGTTCTCATATAAATCTAGAACTATATCTGTAAGTCCATCTTGACTAGTTACTGTTAAAAGTATCTCTCCTTTTTTAGCCATCTTTAGTTATTTGGTAAAAATCTATTGTTTGACTCCATTACATTTAGGCTTAGAGTTTGAGGCTGCTTTCCGTTTGTCTGAATTACTGAGAAGTTACTGTCCTTTACATTTACTGGTATAGATATAGGCGCAGCAAATCTCTCACCTAATAGTCCAGGCTGTAAAGTAGTCAAAAGGAAAACGCTTGAGCTAGAGAATAAAGAAGATAGACTCCAGTAGTCACTTTCAAATACCCAATCAGAGCTTAAATTCCATTCTCTGCTTTCATAGTTCTGTGAATCAGTCAAACCTCTCTCTTGAGCGTTATAGGTAAAGTCTTTTCCTGGTGAAGCATTAGCATAATTACCTCTAACCTTTCTATACTGTTTTTTTGATACGTTAATCTTTACATTGGCTCTCATATTAAAGTCAAAGTAGTCATAACCTCCTCTGGTATTAAGCCACATTATAGTTGCCGTTTCAAACTTACCTCTGTAAACTCCTCCGCAGCAGTTATAATCCCAGACAAAATTATAAACCTTAGACTTTTTAGCTCCTCCGGCATCAGTAAGATAAATCTTATAGTAATCTAGTAAGCTGCCTAAAGTGATAGGCTGGTCAGTTAGCGGAATGTGGTTATCTAAGTACTCTATATTAGCTGGTCCACATGGTATAATGTTAATCTTGCTCTGTGGAAAGGTAAAGCCGCTAGTTTGAGTTATTGGAAAGGTATGAGTTAAGACTGTTCCATCTGTCTTTACCGCTTCATAAACGATATTAGTCCAGCTATTACCGTTAAGAGTTCCATTGTCATTAGTAACCTCTAAAGTCCTCCAGCTTTTAGAGTTCACTCTCTCTATCATTTCGTTATAAGGTGATAGGCTAGAGAATGGAGCGCAGTCAGAAACTAGATTTTCAACTCTGTCACTAAGCATCTCATCATCATCACTATTATTATTAAAAATAAGAGTCGTACTATCTAAATAATTCCTATAAGGAGGAATAGAGGCTAACCATAGAAAGCCATCTGTACTAGCAAGGTTTGGATATATTACTGGAGCTGTAGTAGCTGAAGCTGCATAGCTCTCTCCTATCTCTATTTCATATCTTAATTGAGCGTTTCCGTTTGTTTGTTGAGCTATGCTAGTAGGGTTATTTGCTCCAGGCTGAAAGCCATAAGGTATATTAGGCGCAAAGGCGAATTTGCAGAATATCTCTGGAGTAAGTTGGTCTTGACAAAGCTCTCTGAAGTTAAAGACTCCAGCAGTAGCATTATTTTGAGATATAAGTACTCTCCCTTTTAAATTACCGTTAACCTTCACATCAAACACATACTGAAATTTGGGCTGTGCTACGTTTGTGCTAGTAGCCACTATAATTAAATCCCTTCCTATAGGCTCAAATTGACTCGGTTTTTGTTCTATGGTTATAGCCATCTTAGCTTAGTTTTATGTTATCTAATTTCTTCATAGTATAATCTACGTTGAACTCTATATCTTTCATCCACTCCTCTTGAAGAGTAGAATCTAGTTTATTATACTCCTCTATAAAAGCCTCGGTATAAAAGTTAGTAGCTGGAGTTCCAAACTTACCTATCTTCCTAGCTATTAAGTAAGCTATGTTTGTTAAGTTTTTTAAGTTAGCCGTTAAGAATTTACCAGTCTTTAAATCTCTTGGCTTTAATGGCTTTATCCTTACCCATTTTAAGATGTCACTCATAGGAGGCTGCTTACCAGCTCTTCTTCCATCTTCCACATAATCTATATAATTAGCTCCAGCACCAGCAGCTCCAAAACTTATTCCACCTCCGTTCTTATCTAAATTCCAAATTAAAGACTTAGAGAGCGTACCTTCAGAAGTATTAATTTTGGTGGTATAGCTCTTTCCTCTTGAGTTCTTTCTGGTCCTCTTTACTGCTAAAAGCTGCTTGGCTTTATTCACTACATTATCAGAGAATATCTCTAGTTCTTTATATGTGTTATCAAACTCTTGAGCCATTATCCACTTACTAAGGTTGTATCTATTGGATTATCTTTTGGCTGAATACACGCATTAGCTTGATAAGGAACTGTGATAGCATATGAAGCATTATAGCCACATAACACATTTTTATACTCCTCCATAAAAGGCTGAAATTGGATAGGCAAGCTCACCTCAAACTGCTCATCTCTTTTAAATATACTTAGTCCGTGCCTTATCTCAGCATCTAGGTCAGTTAAGTTTCTTAGCGTATCACTTAGAATCTCTAAGATTCGCTCTTCTTTGTTCTCTTTTTGAAAGAGTAAATCAGCACAGACTATCTCGAAGTTATAGGTCATCTGTCCTTTCTCAACAGATACAAGTCCTGGAACTATGTGAATAATAGGAAATAGAGTCTCCTTCTTTAAGTCCATAAGGTCAAGCTGACCATAGTTAAAAGACTTTACAAAGTAATGATCCTGGTAATAGGTCTGAAGCTTCTCTATAATGTTAACTAATGTAATCATCTTACTGCGTTTTGGTTTCTTACTTTTCTTATCTCCTCTTGGTTTTTATCCTT
>TARA_R110000796_G_scaffold35586_1_pt1 | contig 10553 bp, 7 predicted proteins | sample TARA_R110000796 | Tara Oceans TARA_R110000796 (sample SAMEA4397815) | marine metagenome | biome: Polar Biome; feature: [SRF] surface water layer (ENVO:00010504); material: water (ENVO:00002006), including particulate matter (ENVO:01000060) such as... | depth 5 m | reverse complement strand
TTTGTTTCGTTTTCTTTGGACAAGCAAAGAAAATGAAAGAATAATCAGAACCTAAGTTTTATTCCATTCCTCCAAATAAATAGAACCAATAATAAAAAAAGAAAACAATTGATTGTAATCACAATTTTGACTTAAACACGACAATTGTTCCTGATCCATTAAAACAATGCACCATTATTCCCTTTGCAAACTTCTATAGGATTTGGGGGTAGTCCCCGTAAACTTCTTAAATGTAGTGGCAAAATATTGCGAGGAGCCAAAGCCCAATCCAAATGCCACTTCAGTAACCCTTTTGGAAGTAAGCAGGTCTAATTTTGCCTGTTCAATCTTTAGTCGGTTCACATATTCCCTCGGCGGCATCCCCGTTTTGGATTTGAACCAAAACTTAAAATACCCCACGGACATCCCTGCCAAATTTGCCATTTCATCAACATAAATCATCCTATGTAGATGCTTATGTATAAACCTGTCCAGTTCATTCAGTTTTACCAAAGGCGGACTTTGTTCGGGTTTATTGCAAAGTATAACCGTATCCAACAATAATTGGACTATCAATTGATCCACCATTATTTTAGACAATAAGGAATCGAAGTTCTCCAGCTGAAGCATCAATTTTTCCAGAATAAATTTTAGCTGAAAGGAACCCTTGAAAACATGTTGGGATTTATCCAGAAGTGCAGCGAGTAAAAAATCAGATTGATTATTGGGCATATTGCACAGTTTCCCTTCTGAACTGTCCACAAGCAATTGGATCCAAAATAATTCCCCCTTATCTTCCGGAAACTCTCCTGTACTATGCATGGTGTTTGGTGGCACTATAAAAATATCATTGCCATTAAGTTCATAGAACTGCTCCACCAACTTATAGTGCTGTTGACCCTTCATACAATAACAAATTTCCAAGGCTCCTATATGCTGATGGTTCTCAAGACCCGGTTTTACCTGTTTATAACGATAATGCCCAAAGGCCAATCCCCTTTTAATACCATAATCCTTTAAATTGAACACCCTTCTTTCCTGATTACCAAAATCCTTCATATAATGTATAAAAAAGTAATATAGTACAAAATTGATAGATTTTTATGTATTTTAACTACATCTTTGAAGCCTAAAAAATTTCACAATGGAAACCAAAAGATCAAAGTTCATTAATGATGGATTTATTAAAATAGACCAATTGATCACAGCAGAGGAAGTGGACACCCTTAGGACTATATACGATAAATTGTTACAGGACAAAGTTAAAACCGCCCACCTAAGAAGTGACCTTGCCGGAGCGGACAATAGTGAAGACAAAAAGGTGGAGCGTATTACCCAAATTATGAGACCTAGCACCATAGCCAAGGAACTTATTAAAAATAGTGCCTATAAAAAAGCGGAACAATGGGCAAAAGTTCTACTCGGGGAGGATATGGAACTGGATTTTGACATGATGATCAACAAGGCCCCCAATACCAATACCCCAACTCCATGGCATCAAGACGCTGCCTATTGGATTGCAATGCCCGACAAAAGATCGGCTAGTTGTTGGATTGCGTTGGACAAGGTATTTGAGGAAAATGGATGTATGTGGTTTATCCCCAAAACAGAGGGCAAACCCATTCTACCCCACAAAAATCTGCCCAATGGTGGAGCACTATATTGCGAAACCGACAGCTCAAAGGCATTAAGTATTCCCTTAAATCCTGGTGGATGTACTTTTCATGATGGTTTTACGCTTCATTTTAGCCAGGGCAACACTACCGATACCCAAAGAAGAGCTTTAATTTTAAACTTTAGACCCAAAAAAATGATCGAATTTGAAAGGGAACAAGGGGTAGATCATACCGGGGAAAGAAAACAGAGAAATTAAAACAATACAATGCGTGCAAATTAAATTTATATATCCACGTTGGGGAAGTTCTGAAATACCTTGGCCCGTTTTTTTAAACAATATAAAAAAAGCCGGCTATCAAGGTGTAGAAATAGACCTTCCCCTAGAAAGCATTAAAAAGAACGAAATATGTTCCATGCTCCAGGATTTGGAACTGGATTTTGTAGCCCAACATTGGGAAACCAAGGAGGTAAATTTTATCAAGCATCAAGAACAGTACAAAAGGCATTTGCACAACCTTGTGGAAGCCAGCCCCCTATTCGTGAATTCGCATACTGGCATGGACTTCTTTACCCGCCGCCAAAACTCCGCCCTAATTGAAACGGCCCATGAAATAGAATTGGAATCCGGAGTTACCATTACCCATGAAACCCACCGCTCCAGGTTTTCCTTTGCTGCCCATGTCTGTTTATCGTATTTGGAGGAATATCCTTTTCTGAAACTCACTTCGGATCTATCCCATTGGTGTTGCGTTGCCGAATCCTTATTGGAAAATCAGGCCTATGCGGTTGAAAAAGCCATTGAGCACACTTATCACATTCACGCAAGGGTAGGGTCGGCCCAGAGTCCGCAGGTCATAGATCCTAGGGACAGGAATTATAAAACTGAGCTGCAACGCTTTACCGAATGGTGGGGTTTTATGATCGCAAAGGCATTGGAAAAAAAACGCTCCTATATAACCATCACCCCTGAATACGGTCCACACCCCTATTCCATATACAAGGCCAATACTAGAATGCCACTGGGAGATCAATGGGAAATTAATAATTTTATCAAGAATCATCTTGCCGAATCCGTTAAGCATATTACTAAGATTATATGCCCATAGTTCTTCCAAACATTTTTTAAAATTCTCGTTTAACTGAACGAAAAAAACTACCCCAAACCAACCTATAAAGACGAAAACAGTAACATACTTCGTTAACCCTCTACTAGCCCAAATCTCATAATCCAAGGATAATTGCCAATATTCCGTTACTAAGCCATTCGAAATCGCTATTGGTCGATATATTTATAGTGACTTAACAAATAGTTAATATTTTTAATAATGCATAGAGTGGAATTTTCACCGAAATACAAATAGTTACTAAATTTAAAAACCTATAAGTCGGCAATTGCGAACCAACTGCTAGGAGATCTCTGTTATTAAAAATACATTTTTCTTGTACCATAAGAACCTAAAAACACCATAATTAAGATATAAATCCCAATGCAATTCCTAAAAATATATTTACCACTTTTCTTGTTATTCTCCATAACCGCCCAAGCACAGCGTTCCGAAAAAGGGACTTTGAGCCTATCCGACTTGGATGTTGACAAACCGGAACAGGCTTGGTGGCCAGCCCAAAAAGACATGGCCATAAACGGACTGCCTATTCAAATAGGGGGTGAAACTTTTAAAAAGGGAATTGGTACCCTGTCCGGAAGTAAGCTATTTTTCTTCTTGGGCGGCAAGAGCCAAAGGTTTCGCACTCGGGTAGGAATACAGGATAAGCAGGACTTTCCACAGGATGTTGAATTCAATACCCTAAGTGATGGCAATAAACTTTTCTTTACCCTAAATAACGATATCAAGACTTTTGTAGGGGTAGCCAATTCAGCGGATACCATGGACAAAGGCAGTGTGAGATTCATAATAAAGGGAGATGGCAAAGTATTGTGGCGAAGCAAAAGAATTAGCGGCGGCAGCAAGGCTATTGACGTAAATTTAGACATCGCAGGAATTCAGGTCTTGGAGCTCGCCGTGGAGGATATGGGCGATGGTATCTCTGGCGACCATGCCGTTTGGGCCGAGCCCACTATACATTATGGCACTTTCCAACCCCAATTGGTAGACGCCGATTATTTCAATAAATTAAAAACCGTTGATACCTCTTTTAATAAGCACATAAAACCTCTCATTCAAAAATTGCCCCTGGGCCAATATGAATATGAAAATGGGGTAAATACTGATTGGCTAATAAAGAAAGTAGATCTGCCATCCTTAGTTTACAAACAGGCCAATGAAAAGGAGATTGTAATTTCCAACGGCTTGATCAGTAGAACCTTCCGACTTACTCCAAATTGCGCCACGGTCGAATTTAAAAATCTGGTGAATGGAGAATCGCTCTTGCGAGGGGTGAGCCCGGAGGCCATGCTTACCATAGACGGTGCGGAATACACAGTTGGAGGCTTGGACGGCCAAATTGAATACGGTTATTTAAAAGAGGAATGGTTGGACCAAATGTGGAGTCCGGCCGGATCGTTTCAACTAACCAACTTTATTGTTGATGACATACAGGAACGTATCCAATGGCCCAACAAAAGATGGTCTTCCAAATCCAAGACACCGACCAAAGGAAAACAAATTTCTTTTTCATATGCCCATCCGGAATTTCCAGATTTGGAAGTGAAGGTACATTATGAAATCTATGATGGCATTCCTTTGATCAGCAAATGGTTCACTATTGATAACCATGGAAACAAGTCCGTTGTTCTGAATAATTTTAAGAGCGAAATCCTTGCCATGGTGGAGGCCGAAAGCGCTGTAGAAAAACAAAAAGGATGGGAAACTCCCAACGTACATGTGGAAAGCGATTTTGAGTTTCATTCCATGTCCATGAAAAATGCGAATAAAGTTGTCCACTGGGAAAAAGATCCACGCTATACTTCACAGGCCAGTTATTTATTATCCACTCCCTGTTTATTGGAATGTAAATTACCGATCGGACCCAATGAAACCATTTCCCCAGCTACCAATTTTGAATCGTTCAGAATCTGGGAAATGCCTTTTGACAGTCACGACAAGCAGCGTAAAGGCCTATACACCAATGCAATGTATAAGTTAATAGCTCCATGGACTACAGAAAATCCCTTATTTTTACATCTTACCACCACCGATGACATTAAAGTAAGGACAGCTATTGATCAATGTGCAGAAACAGGCTATGAAATGGTCATTTTGAGTTTTGGCAGTGGCTTGAATATGGAAGACCTATCCGATGCCAATACAAGCAAATTCAAGGCCTTGGCAGATTACGCACACTCCAAGGGCATAGAATTGGGTGGATATTCCTTGTTGTCCAGTAGGTGGATAAGTGAGGAAGTAGACGTTATTAATCCAGAAACCGGCAAGAGAGGTGGCGTAATTCACGGTAGTTCGCCCTGCCTAAACAGCCAATGGGGAATTGATTATTTTGAGAAATTGAGGGCTTTCTTCGAAAAAACAGGTTTTGACCTTTTGGAACACGATGGTTCCTACCCGGGGCAATTATGTGCCTCGACAGCACATGTAGGCCACAAAGGGGTAGAAGATTCCCAATGGAAATCTTGGAAACGAATTACCGATTTCTACAAATGGTGCAACGAAAAAGGAATTTCCCTAAATATCCCGGATTGGTATTATCTTAGTGGCAGTACCAAAAACGGTATTGGATATAGGGAGGTCAATTGGTCCCTACCCCGACAACGTCAATTGGTGCTCGGGAGACAAAATATGTATGACGGCACCTATGATAGGCTTCCAAGTATGAGCTGGACCTTTGTGCCCCTTACTGAATATCATGGCGGGGGAGCGGAGGCTACAATTGAGCCTTTGGACACCCATTTAAACGCATATAAGGCACATATGGTGCAGAATTACGGGATGGGAGTACAAGCCTGCTATAGGGGACCGCGGTTATATGACACCCCAAAAACGAAGGAAACGGTAATTGAAGTCGTTGATTGGTACAAGAAATACCGGAACATCCTTAACGCACCTATTTTCCATTTAAAAAGGGCCAACGGAAGGGAAATTGATGGAATTATGCACGTTGACCCGGAATTGAATGAAAAAGGGATGGCCTTGTTCTTTAACCCAACCAACGAGACCTTGACCCAAACCATAAAACTCCCCCTATATTATACTGGACATACCGATACGGTAAGTATTCAGGAAAAAGAAGGAAAAAGAACCGACTATAAATTGGCAAGGGATTATTCCGTGGAACTAAAAGTGGAAATTCCTGCCAATGATAGTACTTGGTTCGTAATATATTGAACAATAAAACAATACACATGAAAGCTAAAACATTATGCCTCCTGGCCATAGTTATCAGCTTATGGAGTTGCAAATCTGAAAGAAACGAAATGGAACTCGACCGACTTCCTAAATACAAACTGGAGTTCGATAAGTTGGCCACTAGTTGGGACGAAGCTATTCCCTTGGGAAATGGAACTGTGGGAGCCTTGGTTTGGGAAAATGACGGAAAGCTGCGATTATCCTTGGACAGAGCGGATCTGTGGGATCTCCGTCCCATGGAAAATCTAGATTTCCCGAACTACGGTTTTGATTGGGTACAGGAGCAATGGGAAAAAAACACTTATAAAAATGTACAGGACCGTTATGATGTACCCTATGACCAATTACCTGCACCTTCCAAAATTCCCGGAGGTGCCTTGGAATTTGACGTGAAGGCTTTGGGAGAGGTAGCATCTGTAAAACTAAATTTGGATTCAGCAATTTGCGAAGTAAAATGGAAGAATGGCGCCATACTTAAAACCTTTGTCCATGCCACTGAACCTTTGGGCTGGTATACCTTTGAAAACGTTAGCGGAGATTTGAATCCCAGCATAATTCCACCTGCCTATGTATCGGTGAAACAAGAAGGTGCCAACGACCCCGTAACAGGGCAAGATCTTCGAAGGTTAAATTATGATGGGGGCAGGGTTACCCAAAATGACCATATTATTAACTATGATCAGAAAGGATGGTCCGATTTTAAATTTCAGGTACACACTCAGTGGAAACCTACACCAAAAGGAATACAGGGAAGCTGGAGCATAAGCTCACAAACCTCGGATAAAGTACCCAATGAAACTGCAGAACAAGTAGTAACAAAAGGGCTTCAGTTAGGAATGGCGTCATCCATGGAAAGTCATAAGGCTTGGTGGAATGCATTCTGGAACCAATCTACTATAAAAGTTCCGGACCCTGTATTGCAGAATCAATGGTATATGGAAATGTACAAGTTGGGATCGGCAGCCAGACAAGGGGCTCCACCCATATCCCTGCAAAGTGTATGGACAGCGGATAATGGCAAATTACCGCCCTGGAAAGGCGACTACCATCATGATCTTAATACACAATTAAGTTATTGGCCCACCTATTCCGGAAACCATCTGGATCTGGAACAAGGTTTTATCGACTGGCTTACCCAATACAAGCCTACTTTTAAAAAATATACCAAAGATTTCTACGGCACTAACGGACTTAATGTACCCGGGGTTACCACTCTAACGGGAGACCCCATGGGCGGTTGGATCCAATATTCCTTCGGCCCAACGGTAGGGGCTTGGTTGGGGCAACATTTTTATCTGCATTGGCGCTATACCATGGATCGTGATTTCCTAAAGAATGAGGCCTATCCGTGGATCAAGGAGGTCGCTATTCATTTTAATGAATTGTCGGTTTTGGGGAAGGATGGAAAAAGAAAACTACCATTGAGTTCAAGCCCTGAGATACATAACAATTCCCGAGAGGCCTGGTTTGCTGATATCACCAATTTTGACCTTGCCCTGATTAAATGGACCTATTCCCATGCGGCAGAACTGGCATTGGAGCTTGGGCTGAAGAAAGAGGCAGACCAATGGAAAGCTTCGTTAAAAGAATGGCCGGATTATGCTGTGAATGAACATGGACTTATGTTTTCCCCTAGCCTACCTTTCAACGAATCGCACCGGCACTTCTCCCATCTAATGGCCATTCATCCCCTAGGGCTAATAGACCCTGCAAACGGCTCAAAGGATATGGAGATCATAGAAAAAACCATTGCACACTTGGATGCCACTGGTTCCGGGCAATGGGTAGGCTATTCCTTTAGCTGGCTGGGAAATCTAAAAGCACGGGCTTTTGATGGGGAAGGAGCTGCAAAAGCATTAAAGGATTTTGCCACCTCCTTTGTACTACCCAATAGTTTTCACGTTAACGGTGACCAATCGGGTACCGGAAAATCGAATTTCACCTATAGGCCATTTACCTTGGAAGGCAATTTTGCCTTTGCTGCCGGCCTACAGGAGATGCTGATACAGAGTCACACCGGAACAGTACGGCTTTTTCCCGCCATTCCCACCGATTGGAAAAACGTTGGATTTAGCAAATTGCGGACAGAAGGTGCTTTTTTGGTTTCCGCTCAAAAACAGGACGGGAAACTAAAATGGGTAAAGATCGTTGCTGAAAAAGGCGGGGAAATGCGACTTAACAATCCCTTTACCAATAAAGAATTTTCAATTAAAGATGAAGTTAACGCCCAATGGGATGGCGATATATTGATAATTGAAACCCAACCCGGTCAAGAAATATGGCTAAAACCATGATGCAATAAGCCATATTGCACCAAATGCGGTACTCAGAGTTATCCAAAAGGTCTACACCAGTAGTATAGGTCCAACATGGAATAAAAGGACCTAAATAAGGCTCCTTCCCCTAGACAGGGGAAGGTGGATCTTCAGCCAAAGGCTGAGGAGACGGAAGGGGTACATTTTATTGGTTCGGAAACACGTCCTTTTAAAGAAGTGTATTAAACATATCCCGAATACAAATAGCTTTAAGTGTTCTCGACTGCGCTCCAATGGACAGACAGTTACTTAGAAAAGAATTGCCCTTTTGCAACTCCCGTTATTATCGGGAGAAAAGTTGCGCAACTAGATTTTTTACTGTTTTTCCCAACCCTAGTAATAACAAGAGGTCACTTGGTATTATCCTAAGACAACAACAATCATGGAATTTCCCAAGAAAAAACTATAGACTTAGTTATATAACTATTTTTATAGTTGCATAACTAAAAAAATAGTTATATGTTTGGATTGCGTTAAGGATTGGAGTGAAAAGCCCACAGTTCCTGAATAGTGAACGAGGACTTGTAACGTAAAGCCTGACGGCCTTGGCCGTAACGTCGAACAAAGAAAAATTAAAAATCCATGAAGAAATTGACGAACAAGGAGGAAGAGGTAATGAAAATTTTATGGGAATTGGAGAAAGCTTTTGTTAAAGACGTTCTTGCCAAGTTCACCGAAGATAAGCCCCATTACAATACCCTTTCCACCATTATACGAAACTTGGAAGAAAAGGGATATGTTTCCCATGAGGCCTACGGAAATACCCACCAATACTACCCCGTGTTGGCCAAAGAAGAGTACCGAAAACAATTTATTAGCGGTGCCATTGAGGACTATTTTAATAGTTCCTATAAGAATCTGGTCTCCTATTTTGCTGCAGAGGACAAAATAAGTGTGGAAGAATTGAAAGAGATTATTAAGCTTATAGAAAAAAAGAACTAATGGAAGACCTCTTTATATACTTGATAAAAAGCAGTGGTATTCTGGGTCTTTTTTGGTGCTGCTTCAAACTTTTTTTAGAAAAGGAAACACTTTTTTCCTTACACAGGGTGTTCCTTATTTCAGGGATTTTAACAGCCCTACTTTTTCCATTATGGACACTTACCAAGATTGTATTGGTAGACCCCCTACCCTTTACTTTAACCGAATCCACGACTGAAGCGTATACTCCTGTAAATACGCCTACATTTGATTGGTTAAACATAGTCGCGAGCATTTACGCCTGTGGGGTACTCTTTTTCCTAGGACGACTTGGGATGCAACTACTATCCTTAAGACAATTGATAAAGCAAGGCACTATTGGTAAAGACGAAGGCTTTAAATTGATAGAGACCAAAGCCGACACTTCTCCCTTTTCCTTTTTCAATATCATAGTTTACAATCCGGACTTACACCGGCCCGATGAATTGGAAAAAATCATAGCCCATGAAAAAATACACGTGCTTCAATGGCATTCCTTGGATATCTTATTGATCCATATATTTTCTGCCTTTCAATGGGCAAATCCCTTTGTTTGGCTTTACAAGAAATCGATATCACAGAATTTGGAATATATTGCAGATCAGTGTGTTACCAAAAACATGGAAAGCTCTAAGGAATATCAATACCTATTGCTAAAGAACGCTTGCGCAGACCAACAATATTCATCGATCATCAATCCATTTTTTACTTCATCAATCAAAAAACGAATCGTCATGTTAAACAAAAACAGATCAAACACCCTCAAAGCCTGGAAATTTACTCTTATAATTCCTTTCCTTGCCTACTTTTTAGTTGCCTTTAATACCAAAACAGTACCACAGCTAAATACCTCAACCAACCTAAAGGAATTATCATTGGAAAACGGTGGCACAGACACCACCAAAGTTGAATTTACTGTTTATAAAACCAGTACACCAGAAGACCTGGAGAAAATATCCAGCACCTTATTAAATGATTATAATGTGCAGTTAATATTCACTGACATATCCCGCAATGCCGAGGGTCTAATTACAGCCATCAAATCTTCATTTAAATCTGACTCGGGATCAGGAACAAGCAACTCTTTAGATGAAAAAGGAATAAATCCCTTTAGTTTTGGAATGGAAATAAATAATGAAGGAAAGTTTATATCTATAGGCTACACCATGAGAAGCAATGAGCCAACCGATACCGAAGAAGCAAATGAACCTGAAAAAAGTGGTATCAAGGCATCATCCGATTCCAATGATTCTGGCCCTATAAATCCAATATATATTGTTGATGGAAAAGAAGTTGTAGTAGCCTCCAAGGCCACTGGTATAGACCCGTCCAATATTCATAGTGTTAATGTACTAAAAGGAAC
>TARA_R110000796_G_scaffold74659_1_pt1 | contig 10561 bp, 13 predicted proteins | sample TARA_R110000796 | Tara Oceans TARA_R110000796 (sample SAMEA4397815) | marine metagenome | biome: Polar Biome; feature: [SRF] surface water layer (ENVO:00010504); material: water (ENVO:00002006), including particulate matter (ENVO:01000060) such as... | depth 5 m | reverse complement strand
CGACGGAAAGTCGGGGGGGGGCTAGCAGAAGACAATAGGGGCCTGACTCTACTCAAGCCAAGCGGCCTGCCCAAGGAAGGCAAGCCAGCAAAGCATAACGGTACAGGTCTGGGAGTACCGACAATGGCATTTCAACCTGCCGATCGTCCAGCACGTTACTCCTCGTGACCAAACCCTGGTTAAAACCCGTTTAAAAACGCTCAGATTTGGTGAACTATTTTCGTCTAAACCATAAGGCCCTCAACTCCCTGAGGGCCTTAGAAGCCCTATTAGAGGCTGTTGGCCCTGGCTGCCCAAATCTCTTCGCAAAGTCGGGTCAACTCACAGGCACGCTGTGCTTGGCTTTCACACACACCTAGCAGGGCGATTAACCGGCCACTCTCTTTTATCTCAGGAGAAAAATGTTCTAAATATCCAGCTTTCATAATGGCATCAAGTATCGCTGCCATTCCATCCACCACCTGGGTCAGCTCCATCTGAGCGAGATCTTGATCAAGACGGCGTGGGCCCGATGCTGCTACAGCACTATCAACCATCACTCAGGCTCCCTTAACGACGTCGGCATTGACCTTTCGCTGACCAAGCTCAACGGCGAGGTTCATGCACCGGACGATAAAATTGTTAACGATTAGAGGGTAAAGCAGTGAGATCGGCGCTTTACTGCTGCGGTGCTGAAGGGTTAGCCGTTCCCGCATAGCGTTGTAGGCATCCTCTTCAAACACATCTTCCGCTGCTTTTCCGAGCCGTTTGAACTTCATGGCCACATAAGCCTCCAGGTGGTCATCCAGCGGTGCCAGCTCTGCCACTTCAATGCGGCGAATGACCTCGCGGGCCTGCCAGTTACGGCGCTCATCAAGCGTACCCTTCAGTTCAGGCTGACCCACCAGGATGATGCCAATCAGGCGACGAAAGCCGTCCTCAAGCTCCCAGAAACGCTTGAGATACTTCAGTGTTGAGATGGTTAAGTCGTGAGCTTCTTCGATGATCAAGACATGGCTTGTGCCACTCCGGCTTGATCCCGTCAGCAGGCGTTCAATTTGTCGGGCTTTCGCTTCCAGTGAGCGTTTCGGGCTCTCCTGGGAGATATCCTCAATAATGGCATCACACAAGGCACTGGCAGTCAGGCGGCCCTTGTCGATCGTGCGGGGAATCACGGGGGTAATGGCGTGCTCTTCTCGCTGGATGCGGTCGATCAGGTCACGGCGTAATACGCTTTTACCTGCGCCAGACTCCCCAATGACGGCTAAGAAGCCTCCATGTTTGGCGGTACTGAACATGTGCTCGCGGATGTAGCGCTGTTCAGGGGAAAGAAAAACGTCCTCAGCTCCCTGTACATCGTCCATGAAGGGGTCGCGGAACAGGCCAAAATGGCGGCGTGCCATCTGTGTTAGCATTGCTTTCTCCGGTAGTTGATTAAAGTCTGAAACGGCAATCGGAGCGTAGTCCCGGCGTTGGTGCGCATTATCTTGGCGGATGGGGCGCACTACGCTGGGGCTCTCGTCATCTACATCAAATGCCACTAATATCTCCTCTTCTTTCACGCCGATTTGGCGCATGTACTCGCTGATTTGCTGTTGCAGCGAGGCTTTTGGCGTTCTCGCAGGCCAAATATTTTGGCTTAAGAGGTGGCCGATGGTTGGCTGTGATGGCTGCCTGCCGTTGGCTAGCTGCAAATGAGCGGCCAAAGAGGCTTGGCTGACCCCTAGACGGGCTAACATGCGGCGAGCCTTGATAGGGCTTGCCTTTGCTGGCGTCGTTGACGCATCGGCATCGTGGTGTATGGCTTGCATCAGCATTTCCTCCGTTCACCCAGTCACGCGAGCAATAGGCCGCGTTCTAACGGGTGCGTTTAGCTGTTGAGCAAGGTCATCCAGCGCCTCTTCAGGCACGCCATCGGGATAACTTGCTCGGACAAGATCACTTTCATCGGGCGTAAGCGTGCGCCCTAGCTGCTCTCTTAAGCGTTTCAATGCTTCGATCAGGGGCATCGGTGCCAAAGACGGCGCTACGTGCTGCGCTAACTCCAACGGCTTTCCCCGGCGTGCCATGTAGGATGGAAGCGTCTCAGCAGCCAAGTAGCTAATCGGGTCAATCGCGCCGCTGAAGGGGGTTTGGCGTTTGCTCCGTGCCTTATCCACTTCCTGTTGGGTCTCCACGCCATAGGTGGCTTTGTCCATGGCTTTGCGGTTGGTATCCACATCGGTATCCGGCTTGGCAGCATAGTTATTGCCGAATACAGGGCTATCGAGATAGAAGCCCGCTATATCACGCTCCATGGGTACGCACTCGACTTTTGCCTGCTCCCCTTCCAGCGAGACGAAGACGTTGGGAGCCCGGTAGGGGTTAACAGAGACCGTGATCATTTCGCCCACCCGAACGCCTTCTAAGCTTTCAACCGAATAGTTAGCGGGCTCAAAGCCTTTAATCGCAAAGGAGATTGTTAAGTCCCCCTTCACCTTACGTTGCTGGGGTTTGGTGCTAAGAAGCTGTTCACACAGTTCACGCGGTGGGCATACCCGTAACTGATCAGACTTGATGGTTTGCCACAAGCCATAGCGTGTACTGCGGGTGCGCGTGTGTCGCTTGGTGGCGTTAAAATGCCGCATCCATGCATGTGCCGCCGTATTGAGGGCTTCCAGACTCTCCACCTTCATGAGCGACAAGCGACCTTCAAACCCCCGCTCTACCAGATCGTGTGTGCGCTCTACCTGGCCTTTGCTGCGTGGTTGACCTGGTGTGTGCGCCCAATGCTTCACTTGAAGCTGATCTAATAGGTTCCGAATAAGGTGCGACTGGTTAGCGCTGCCAGCATCCCAAACCATCATGTGAGGCACACCGTGGAAGGGATCATGGGGATGATCACGCTCTGGCCATGCGCGCATTAAGAACTCAAACAGCGTCTCTTGGTCTTCTCCGGCAGCTTGGAAATATTCAACGTAGAACGCACCCGTATAGTGGTCGGTAATTAGGTAACGCAGAACACGCTGATTAACGACCTTGGCGACATTCTGCGGCTTGTTTTTGTAGAACCGCTTCTCATCCATAACCGCCAGACCGCCCTTGTCCAGGTAATACAGTACGCACACCGAGACATCGAATTGATGCACGTGGTTGGGGTGCTGACTGCGCATCTGGGTAAACGGTGTAGCCCGTGTCACCTGGTCAGGGTGCAAGCCATGTTCACGCATCACCCTGGCGTAGGTATCCGCTGAGGCGCGTGTAGCAACGCCGCTAGTAGGGTTCGCTATGGCAATCTCCACCGCGTCCTCAATGGAAAGTAGGCGCTTACCGGTATCACGGGTGCTTTGCCGCATAATACTGGCCACCATGGCGGCTTCCTCTCGGCTGACCTGACTAACACCGCGATCGCGGCGACGCTGACGTTGAGCATCCCAGCCAGCAGCCTTTAGGCCACGGTAAACGCGATCCTTCGAGCAGCTCAGAAACTGAGCAGCCCGCGCCACGATCTGGCCTTTCTGCCCGCGTGGTGCCTCACTTAGCTGTTGAGCTACGTGGTCAAAATGGCGGAGTTCGTCGGCGTTGAAAGCATTCATGACGGGTTGATCTCCTGCATCCAGCTATCATCAACGTCCAGATCGACAGGCTCTAGGCCAAGCTCACGCTCCATTTGATCCAGCTCGATACGTAACCGGGCCACTTGCTGAGCGCAGGCATGGTGCAGTTCGCGAGGCGCGTCTTCCCAGTCCAGTATCTCTACCATCACTGAGCGTAGTGGTAGCAAGAGGCTTCGCGCCTTAACGCCTTCTGCCTCCAGCCGTTTAGAGAGTTCGCCTACACGCTGATCAGGTGTGAGGTTCTGGCGACGATGAAGCTGTTCTTCCAACTCGGCAATACGGTTGGATTTGTCTTGAGTAACGCGGCGCGATGCTTCCAGTTCTTGCCGACTTTCCTCCGCCTGCTGACTTAAAGCTTCCTTCTCTTTGGCGTGCCGAACGGCCATATCTTCGATCAGTTCAACAAGGGCATCTTTGTCGCCTACCTGAACCGCCTCACCCTGAATAATCAATTCGCGCTCTTCATCTGGAAGCTGACGAAGTTTGCGTAGTTCGCGGTAGCCAGCACCGATGGATTTAAGGCTCGTCATCGCCTCTTCTCCAAGCACTCGCAAGTTCAAGAGATCCTCATCAACTTTGCTAGCAGTGGTGCCGAGCATCTTGCAGAATCCTGCCCAAGTCCCAACGTCGGCAATTTCTTCACCCTCTGGAGAAATGTCGGTTCTTCCCTTAAGTGCCCGATATAGCTTGTTTTTCTTGATGTTATCGAGCTTGCTCAAACTCACGACGTTGGTAAGTTTTGAGATAGAGCGGTGCGCCTCGATCTGTCCTAGTAACCGATTCATCTGATCGCGCTCAACGCTATAACGCGCCAGCTCAGCCTTCTCTGCTCCTTCGATCAAAGCGCGCTCCTCTAGCTGCCGCTCGCCTAGATCGGCCTGCGCCCCCTGATCCTGCAACTCCGTATGCGTCTGTGGTTGCTTAGCCATGCACCAACTCCTCACCTGTTACATCTTGATACTCGCGGCGCACCGCCTGCACTCTTTTGAGAGCGTCCCGCTGGTAGGCATGGGCCACGCTGGCCAGCCGGGTGGCCACTCGCCACTGAGGCTGCTTGCTACCAGCTACAGGAACTTCTACCACCCACCCATAAGCCTCTAACGTTTTCATCAGTCGCCAAGCGGTGGTGGGGTTAACCTTCGCCGCAATGGCGATATCGACGAGCGGTTTGCCCTGATAGCCATCCGTTATCAGCACATCGAACAGTGTCAATGCCTTGCTAACAGATTGATTCATTTGGTCTCCCATGTTCACACTCCAGTCTTCCGGCGCCGTTTAAGCCTTTTGATGTAGCTATAGATGGCGCTCTCACTTGGGGCGCGAGAGCCAAATCGCGCCCTACACTCTTCAGCGATCTTTCCAACTGGCTCTCCACTGAGGCTATGGACGAACTCGCGTATCTCGGGATCTTTCTCTACCTTCAGCCGAGACCGACGTGTAATCAGTTCTTCGGTAGTGGAGCGGGGGGTGTCGCTTCCATGCTGTCCTGATAGCTCTTGCATAACCCCTCCTAAAACGGTCATCACCTCACTTTGGCTCAGTCCTTGAAGTGCCGTCAGCACTAATTGGTGACGCTGGTTCAAATCGGTTTCACTCATCATGACGCTTCCTCCTGGATGCCTATGCCCTTGGTCTCAAATAGCGCTACATTTGGCATGACATGGCTCCTCGCCCTTCGAAGTCGGCATAGATCCGGTTGTAGGTTTCGGCTCTTTTCTGAATCAGCGCCTGAAGTTCGCCAATGGTCAGCTCATTGACAGACTTTCCCGTGGCTTCAACCAGCCTTGCCAAGCCCGCTAACCAATGAGGGTTAGTCTCTGCAAGCGCGCCTACTTCATAGCCCACATCGGATAAATCGCTTTCGGTTTGCGACATCTGAAAGCTCATGACGTCATCTCCAGTTCTAATCCTGGTTGCAAATGCTTCTCCACGTTCTGGCGGTGCCAAGCCACGTCTTCCAACAGGCCGGTAAGCACAGCCAAGGCTTCATCGGAGCCTTTCTGACGCTCGTAAAACTCAACTAGCAAGCTCACGGCACCAGCAAACGAGGCTTGTAGCTCGTTCAGATCGGTGGCAGTTACCCGCTTTCCCGTCGGGATCTCAATGAGCATTTTGTTGGCCGAATGCCCGATATACCGAGTTACCAGGTCAATGCCGCAGGCAGCCTCGAAGGGGCGGATCAGGATTGCAGGCATACGACCGCTTTCAAGCCATTTGTAGAGCACCCACTTATTGGCAAGGCCCATCAGATCGGCGATCCGGTCAATGGAGTGGTTGTTTTTTTCGCGGGCAAACTGCATGCAAAGCTCCATGGCTTGGCGCAAAGAGCAGGGGCTGACCCGTTTCCAATTTCGTCTTGTCATTGCCCATCCACCTCAATTAAGTCATCCAAAAAGAGACTGGCGTTGCATCTACTACTTGCTCGCCATTCCTTCTAAGCTTTTTCAGAAGTTCTCTTTTGCCCTTTACTGACTACGCCAGAAGCTTCAAGAAGATCTTCCCGGAGCTTGGTGCCTTTTGGACCATTCCATGCACCAGCAAGGGCTGCACGCGCATTTGATGCACTGATGCCTCGGCCTTTACACCAGCTAGTCAGCGAAGTGCCTTGAGTGACAAACCCAGCTCTTACAGTGAGGTACAAATCAGGCCCTGGGGCATACCTGTTATCGTTCATAATGGGGTTCTCCTGTATGATCTTGGTGTAACTGGATGGCATATGTAAACGCCATATGGACAATGTAATCACGGTGACCACAGATGTCAACAAAAGACATGGATAATTCGCGCCTTGAGATTGAGATTCACGCTGTTCTAGGCAGGGTTGCAAAACTGACCCGCGTGAATACAGATGCAGCACTGGCAGAGGCTCTTGGCACCTCCCGGCAAGTCTTATCTGGATGGAAAAAAAGAGGCACGATCCCTTTTGACCGCCTGTGTGAGCTGGCTATTGAAAGAGATCTTTCCCTTGATTACATACTCATAGGAAAAAAGCATGAGGTCGTTTCTCAAGGGATTAAGAAGGGTATTTTTAATGAAGTATGGAGTGCCCTACGTTCAGAAGACTGTCAGTTGCACCAGCTAAGCGGAGACCTTCTGCTTGAGCAAGCCATCCTGATTTACAACCAAGTAGTTCAGATAACCGAGCCCTCGTTGAGAGAGCAAGCGATTGATGGATCTATAAGCCTATTAAACTCAATGAGTTATTACATTCAGGCTCAGGGCGTCAGGGATACGGCTCAAAAGAAGCCTGAGACGTTCAATCCCGATGAAGCAGAACGCTTCGCGAAGCAGCTTGAGCGTAGCGCGGAAGATGAAAAGCAGGCATTAGAGACCCGTGTATTACAAGGTCAATCTACCCACCAGGCAATCGAAGGGAGAGGGCATCAAGTAGCAGGGCGTGATTTTCAAAACCATGGAAATAATAACGATGGACGAGGCGGTAAGAAGTGAGCCTCGATAACCATCAGTCAGCAGTAAATCAAGATATCGGTGGTAGGGGCAATCAGGTAGCAGGCCGGGATTTCTATAACCAGGTGCAGGAGTACTCTCCACCGACCGATAGCCCCGATCTCCAGCCCTGCAAAATCTGTAAATGGCCTATCTCCGCCATAAATCCTGGCGTATGTGGTAAGTGCAGTCATAACTACCCCTTGGAGCGAGCCATTGCTGCCGAGCGTGAACGGAAGCAGTACTTACTACGCGGGCAATGCTTGATCTTGGCTATTGGAGCCGTGGTGCTGGTGGCAGCAACCACCAGCAACCGAACCTCACTCGACTTCCTGGATGCTATGGCTGTCTTTAGTGTTGCGGCAGTCGTCGCTTGGGGAGGATGGTGTTGGCTTCGAGCCTGGTGCTCAGTGAAGTGGAAGGGGCTTAAGCGACGCTGGAATGGCGAGGCACGCTAAAGGCCATTTACCCGCGCATTCAGCGCCACTTAATACTGAGCCACCAAAATGAAATCGGCTTTTCATTTTCGGATTCGGCAAGTCTTACTAAGACGGAGAAAAACCCACTTTATCTTACGGATGCCTTGGGGATTATCTTAAGAGGGGACAGCTGAATGTGAAGAGGGCGATCTTAGCTGCCCGCGTTGAAAGGTGTTCTTTGTCTCGGCGATGAGCGGCTTTAAATTATTAATTTTTAGCTCTTAAAAGCCTGATAAGACGATGCGTCATCTGTGCTCGGCCAGCCGAGCAAACAGCGGCATCAGTAGCGCGAAGAGTTCCGCCTGAGACGAAATGCAGCACTTGGCATAGAGCTGGCGACGGAAGACCTTAACCGTCTGGAGGCTGACATCCAGGTGAAGGCTGATGGATAGAGATGAGTGGCCTCTTAAAATAAACAAGGCCACTTCTGCTTGGCGTGGGCTCAGCCGAATACTGTGTTGCTGATTCAATGCTTCTCTAAGGCGTTCCTCTAGAGGCGCTGGCGCCGCTTTACTCACACCTTCAAAGCGATAATCTTGCCAGTGCTTTTTCAGTAGCGAGCTGAGGGTGTTTTCGTACTGATGCAAATTCTCAAGTTCACGCTTATTAAAAGGCTTGCCACTTGAGCGATCCCTACCAAAACAGGCGGTTATGGTGTCACTCTCGGTAACGTTGGCAAAAACTGCTACCTCGTCAAGTAGTGTGGTCTGCTGGTAGTAATTCTTATAGTAATGCGTGCGTCGAAAGTGATCGGGGGCTATGTCCTTCAATCGACGTATGCCCTGTACTTCATCTCTAAGGTGCTCGCGGTAAAATGGATCCAGCAGGTAATCTCCCCCTAGATATTGGCTATCCATCGGTAAGTAAACGACAGGGTCGGTGTATTCCCGATAGAGTACCGCCGGTCGGTGTTCGCCGTGATAAGCGATGATTATTAGATTATCGAAGGCTGCGAGTCGTTTCACCAATCTAGAGAAGTGTTGAGGTAACGCAGGCGTTCCCAACGCCCTGATGGTATCGGCCAGAACCTCGTCATTTTCGCTTTGAGTCACTGCTTCCACATCCGCAAGTCCATACCACGCTAGGGTTATATACGATCCGATGAGCTGCCAATACCGTTCTAAAGAGGTTGGCGACTAAGCATCTCAGTCTAGCTGGACAGCTGTAACGCCAGCAACTGAGGGTTATTAGCCGACCATTAACGGTAGCAAGCTGGTCTAGCCTCGGCGGCTGGCTTGATCAACCACCTCTTCGTTTTGTGCCGACTCAGCGGACTGCCCGCTGTCGGTACCAACGTTTCCTGGAGATGGATCATGACGGATAACAATATCAAACTGGAAAGAACGCTATCCCTAAAAGCCGTGGTGCTGTTTGGCCTCGCCTACATGACGCCATTGATCGTGCTGGGCACTTTCGGTGTGATTGCCAGCACTAGCAATGGCGCCGTACCCACTGCTTACCTCATCACTACCGTTGCCATGCTATTCACGGCATACAGCTACGGCATTATGGCGCGTACTTATCCGGTAGCCGGGTCTGCCTAGCAGAGCTATCGACTCCCGGGTCGGCTTTATGGTGGGATGGAGCGTGCTGCTGGATTATTTCTTTCTGCCCATGGTGATTTGGTTGATCGGCGCTGCTTATTTGAATGCGCGCTTTCCTGAAGTGCCGAGCTGGATATTCCTGCTGGGCTTCATTGGCATCACCACTTTCTTGAATATCTACGGCATCAAGCTCGCGTCCAAAGTGAACTCGTTGCTGATGGTCTTCCAAATACTGGTGATCGCGTTCTTCGTACTGCTTTCAATTCGTCACGTATTTGCGACCGGTGGCACTGATGCGCTTTTTAGCCTGGGGCCGTTCTTGGGTGACGAGGCTGGTTTCACCGCGATTGCTGCGGGGGCAGCGGTGGCCGCTTACTCTTTCCTTGGTTTCGACGCCGTCACCACACTAACCGAAGAAACCATCGACCCAAAGCGCAATATCCCCAAAGCCATTATGCTCACCGCGCTGATTGGTGGCGGTATCTACGTACTAGTGGGTTACACCACCCAGCTGGTTCACCCGGGCAGCAGTTTCGTAAACTCTGACTCCGCCGCCTTTGAAATTGCCACCACCATCGGTGCGGATCTCTTTGGCGCTATCTTTCTGGCCGGGATGGTGCTCGCCCAGTTCACGTCTGGCCTGGCCGCTCAAGCTAGTGCCTCTCGGTTGCTGTTTGCTATGGGACGAGACGCGGTATTGCCGTCTAAGCTGTTCGGTGCGCTGCACTCGCGCTTCCATACGCCAGTGTTCAATATCGTGTTAACGGGCGCCATTGGCATTATCGCCTTGTTCCTCGATGTATTATCGGCTGCCTCGTTTATCAATTTCGGTGCCTTCATCGCCTTCACGATGGTTAACCTGTCAGTGATCTTTCTGGTGAGCAAAGACGCCGACGCAAAGCGCCAGTATGGTGTGATTAGAGGGATGGTGGTGCCGCTTATCGGTGCTTTGGTTAACCTTTGGCTGATGAGTAAACTGGATATCAACGCCTTTATTCTTGGGCTGATCTGGCTGTCCATCGGTTTCGCCCAGTTGGCCTACCTGACCCGATTCTTCCGTCGCGAGCCGCCGGAAGTGGCCTTTGATGAATCAGACCCCGAGTCAGCAACCGCCCCATTAAAAGCGCCCCTTTAAACGGAGATCTACCATGTCCAGATATTTGCCTGTCCTTGTGGTGCAGGAAGCCTCGCGGCCGCACGGCATTGACTCCGAACTGCTGGACTTCGAGGCTGAGCTGGCGGTACACCTGAGCGACTTCGGTGCTGATTTTGAACAGCCAAGAATGGTGGTTTATCCAGAGCTACATTTATGTGGTGCCACGGGTACGCCGGAGCAGCGCAAGGAGCAACTGGAAGCTGCTGCTGAGCCTATCGATGGCCCCCGTCACCAGCACTTGTCACGAATCGCCCGTAACCTGGGAGTATGGTTGCTGCCCGGCACGGTATGCGAACGGGGAGAGGACGGGCATCTGTACAACACCGCGCCGGTGTATTCGCCCGAAGGTGAGCGAGTGGC
>TARA_R110000796_G_scaffold243424_1_pt1 | contig 10571 bp, 7 predicted proteins | sample TARA_R110000796 | Tara Oceans TARA_R110000796 (sample SAMEA4397815) | marine metagenome | biome: Polar Biome; feature: [SRF] surface water layer (ENVO:00010504); material: water (ENVO:00002006), including particulate matter (ENVO:01000060) such as... | depth 5 m | reverse complement strand
CCTACCGATTTTTTCTTCATACATCATGTCTATATTACCTCCAAAGCTACAAGGGCAAACCAGACGAGACCGACTGGAACACCCACAAAAATGTTAAAGTTAAGAACTGGGCATTTAACCCCTGTAATGTCGTTGTAAAGTCCAACCATTTTTTCACCTTTCTTTTTGTTATTAATTATCATCACATATATAATATACACTTTTTTACACAAATGTACAACTATTAATACACATAAATAGCACTATTTTTTGATAAATATTTCCTTGCAAATAATTACAATTTTGTATACAATTCCGTAAAACAACAATTATCTGGAGATAAAAAATGACATCAGTTGATACTGAGATTGTGAGCGTTAAATATCCGAAGGGTCGTAAAAGCCTAGCGGTTGATGTAGACACCTACAATATGCTGCAAGACATTTGCAACGCTGAGAGAAGGTCTAAGATAGATCAGCTCAAAGTGCTTATTGAAAAAGCGCATGGTGGGCTGACCGCACAAAACGAGACAAATTAATGTTTGGCAAAAGAACCAAGAAGAAACAGGAAGCTGTTTCTTACCAGATAGAACACCCTAAAGAAATATTGGATCTGTTCAGTCGATTGACATTGCACCATCAAGTTGCATTGCTTCGATTGATTTCACGAAACATGATTCTTGATATTGGTGAAGAAACCATTATGGGTTATGAAATGAATTATGAAGTCGATGGTGCTTTCATCAAAGCCAACGCAGACGAAGACTTATCCGAGGCTTCCGATACCACCTAATTGTTGTCGCATAGCGATCTCTCGATCTTTCTCATCTGGAAGAATCGTAGCTGAAGCCATTTGCATTGGGTCAAGATCTGGCTCAAATGCTGGTGTCGCTATGTCTGGCATTTCAAAGTCTTGTATTTGAGTTTGTAAATTCTGTTGATCTGATTGTTGTTGATCAAATTCTTTTTGTAGTTGTTCGCTACTAAATCCTTCTTGCTCTGATTTTATAGCTGCGTTCCTTTCATCTATGCTGGTTAATAAATTATCCAATCCTTCCTCACCGCCTCTAATAAATGTTTGTAGTCCTAAGTACATCGTGGGATTTATTGTGTCCAGAAACTGTCTAAGTTCAACAGCTTTCTTAGGATTAATCATGGCTTCAATTAAAAGTTCTTCATAAGACTCTTTTTGAACAGACATTACTTTTCCAGTTACATCATCAAGTCCTTTAGTCAACAACCTTGGAACAAGATTGATTGCTCCAAGAGCAAGCTGTTTAGACTTGCTTAATACACCAGCTCCTTCAGATTCTATAATTCTACTTAATGTTTGTAGAGATTCTGTTGGAGAAGCAGAACGAGTAGAAATAAAACTCATTGCTTGCATCATTTCAACCAAGTCAACAAAGTTATTTAACTCATCTGGCTCCATAATGGCTTCCCAAGTTTTGGCTCTTTTACCCCTAGTCACCGCTTCATCAACTGCTCTTGTTGAAGCATCAGAACCGATGTCTCTGGTTCCAGCCTGTGGAAGAACATCGCCAATCTGTCCCCTTATTCCAATGGATTGTAAAAACTTATTTGAAACGCCCAGAGGATTAACTTGAGATGCTATTGCATCATCAAACTGTGTTTGTAACCAAGCCCCTTTTAGGTTCTGCCAGTCTTGCGCTCCACTTCGTGTAACTCCATCTGCATCGACAAACTCAGCCTGCAAGAGTCTCTTTAAATCTGTTATTTCTTTAGGGCTTGCAGTTCCCTTAAACATTCTGTCGGCTAAACGAGTGGCTTGAGCACCACCTCTTTCAGAAGCCTTTGCAAAAGCATTAACAATGCTTTTTTCTAATACTTGCAAATGACCTTTTGTTGGATCGTAAACATCGGTTGCCAATTTATACAAAGGGTTTGCTTCTTTTAGCCGACCAGATACTTGAGATCTAATCTGAGACACCTCTCGCTTAATAAACTGTTGGTTGTCTTTTGTTAAACCTTCTATTAAAGGTCTAAAATCTTGAGACAAACTGTTGTGTAATCCTTCGGTGGTATTTTTTAGTTGCCCTGTGTTTTGATCTATTAAAGAATTTCTAACATCTTGCAAAGATTTTCTGAGCTTCCCTTTAGTGTTCTTGTCTGCCAGTTTATCATCTAAACCTTTAACTAAGTCAGACACATCAATACTGACATCTGGCATGTCAAAAGAATCTTTATATATTAAAGATGCTCTTTCTTGTCTTTTTTGAGACAATTTTTTTAATACCGCATCGGATGCTTCTGCAACATCCAAAGACGCATCCAAAGAAGTTTTGCCTGTTAGCTTGTCTCTTACTCCTTCTCTTACATATTTTCCAGATCCTATTTCTCCAAAAAACTCATCTGCGATGTCTTGTACTTGCAGGTTTCTGTCATGGTAAAAATCCCATAATTTTTGAGAAGTAGGTTGTTTGCTCAAATAATACTGCAACTGCGTTCCTTTGGTTGCCATCATCTGTGCTTCTGGTCGAGTAAGCGTTATGTCATACTTGTCTTGTGTAAAGCGTATTATTTCATCTGCATCATTACCGCCCTCATGGATAATGTTTTGTAATTGTTTTCTGCCATCTGCACCGGGAAATCTTTTAACAACACCTTGTGCAAAGGCTGGAAAACCTTTTGCTGGAGCACCAAAAGGAATGCCACCAGCAGCGCTAGACCAAGATAAATCATTGATTAATTTTGCAGTTTCCATTTCTGGTCCATCCAACATTTCAGATATTCCAGCTCTCATGCCATACATTGCACCACCTAAAGCAGCAGTTCCACTTACACCACCTGCTATTGCACCGGGTACTCCAGCAGTAGTTCCACCAGCAATTAAACCACCTGCACCACCTATAACCTCAGAAAGAAACTGCAAGGTTGGAAAGACAGTTCCGCCCACATCTTCAGCATCCATTCCAAATCCAAAAATATCGTATTCTTGAAACTCTTTTTTATATTTTCCAGTTTGTGGATCTCGATAAGCCATATCACCATCTTTGTCGATGTAGTAGTAATCAACAGGATCTATGCCTTGGCTTTCGGATTCTGGAAATCTTTTGTTAGCCAACCATCTCAGACGAGATGTTTCATCATTGCTTAAACCAGAAAGAAAAGCGTCATACAAGCCAGAAGTTTCAGATGCTTCTTGTTTAATCTCTGCTGGGCTTACTAAAGAGTCTTCGCTGACTTGAGCCATTATTCATCCTCTTCTTTGTCTTCTTTGTATAGCTTTCCATCTGGTCCTCTATAGAGAGGGACTCCATCACTATTATCTCCTTCATAAACAGAGCCATCTGGAACACCTGCCATACTTTTGGTTACTTCCAGAGCTGGAGTATATGTACTGTGTTTTGCTCTGATAGAGCCAGCAGCATTTAATCCTTCTTCTGTGGTTTGTGAAAAAATCCTGTATGCCTCACTGTCTTTGTCCAATCTTTCAAGGTTTTCTTCCAGAGACAAATTCTCATCATAATCATTTGCACTACCAGATCCGTAATCAAACAATGGATTTCTCTTGTGAAAATCAGCTAAAAAAGTTGTATATGCACTGGCAATCTCTCCAACGCCTTTTTCTTCTTTCATTAACTTGTCAAGCTCTGCACCCCATTCTTGAGAAGCCTTCAGCGTCTTATCATTTATTCGCTGGGTAATGTCTATAATTTCTAAAAAACCTGCTTTATTATTACCAAGGGTAGCCGATGCCTTTAAAAACATATCCATCTCCCTGTTAGAAATAGCACCCTTGGTTTGTCCAACCAAACCCATTGCAAGACCTGTGCCCACAGAGTTTACAGCAGTCTGTGCTGCAAGAGTATTTTGATCTATTAAATCACCAAAACCCAACTGTGTAATAATACCGCCAATTCCTACTTGCCAAAGAGCTAAAGGTCCAAAATCTTCATCTGTAAGTTGGTTTGCGTAATATCGAGCAGCTTCGATCTTGTCTAATGTTTGCGTTGCGCCTTTTGCCTCATCTGCCAAACCTTTGTACCCAGCAACAATTTCATCTGATAGCGCTTTGGTTATATCGTCATACTGTTTATTTGTACCAGACATATCAACCAATGGCGTTTTTATGGTTCTGGCTTTATATTTTGCTGGATTAGACATAATTGTTTTAAACAAATTACTACTCTTATCCATCACTGTCTCAATGACTTCGCCAGTCGCAGGGTTGGTGTATTGTATATCAATCGTTTTAATCTCTTTATTGGTATCGCCCATCATTTTCAAACTAACTTGTTGCAGATAATCTTCAGCTTTTCTTTCATCTTCCAAAGCCAGTTGCGCTGCTTGCATTCTGACTTGCTGTAATTCTTTTTGATAATTCTCTTCTTCTTTCTTTAAACGCTCAGAAGCCCTTGTAAAACCTACACCCAGTCCTTGATAAGCTGAAGCGCCACCAGTGTTTGGCGTGGATAATAAACCAGCACCTAGCTCACTGGCTAAATCAAAAAAACTCATTTTCTTTGATTGTGGAACCAATGACTGTAAACGATTTTGATATTTTGTTAAGTTGGTGTCGAAATCACCGCCCATTGCAGTTATTTGTGCTTCTCTTTTTGCTCGTTCAGCTTTAGATTGAATATCAAGCGCTTCTTGAAGGGTAGCCAACCGATCATCTGGAGACATTCGATCATCAGCACCATCTGCTAAACTTTGAGGGAATGGACCAATCCTTGACGAAGGAAATGCTGGACCCTTAATCGTTATTTCTGGTCTTCTGCCTTTAGTAGTAATCTCTGGAATAAGGCTATTGTCAACACCAGTTGGGTTTTTGTAAATGTCAATAGCCATTAGATCGTGTAAGGCGTTTGCTGTCGTTGATTGTTTCCTTGGTTAAAGAAGTTGCCCAAAGCTCCTAGTGTGCTTAAACCAACGCCCAGTCCAGCTTGTAATGCACTAGGCTGTGGAGCGTAGGTTGTTGATGTTTGTTGTTGACCGCTTGGCACTGTCTGAACAAAAGGCAACAGCGATTGATATTGAGCCAATGGCGCTTGTTGTGCTTGTAAAGCGTTTGCTCTTTGAGCTTCTAGTTGTTGTTGTGCCAACTGTTGTTGCATCCCACCAGTTCCTAGCAATTGATTTGCACCAAATGCACCAGCTTGTTGTGCTTGTGCTCCAAGATTCTGTAAGTTACCACCCAAGCCCATTTGTGCTTGAGCTCTTTGTTGTCCGATCTGTGCTTCTAAATTGCCCATGCCAGTTAAAGCACCGCCCAATGTTTGTGCGCCAGTAAATCTTGCGCCACCTAAACCAGCCAATCCAGATGAAGCAGCTCTTCTGGCTGCTTGTTGTCTAGCAAATTCGCCCACTCCCATTTGCTGTGCTTGAGAGAAGCCTTGTGAGCGTATTCCAGACAATGCTTGACCAAGACCCCTACCCAGCGCTTCTCTTCGTTCTGAAGCGCCCAAACGAGCCCTAGAACCAAACGCTGACTCTCCACCTGTCTGTATGTCTCTAGCTCGTTGTGCCATGTCTTGCATGTCGCCAGCTTCCATAACATCTTCAATGGTTTGCTGAACGACACGATCTTCGTAAGGGTTGTAAAATTGTTGTGCCATTGATGGATCGTAAGCACCAGTGGTTTGTCTTAATAATTGTTCTGATTCACCTAAACTTCTTCCAAGTCCACCAATGCCTTCTTGTACAGCAGATAAAGCCTGTTGACCAAATCCTTTTGCACCTTCTAGTCCAGTTCCTAGTTCTCCTATAGATGCACGATAAGCAGATTCTGCATCACTCAAATAAGGCTGTTGTATTCCAGCCTGCTGTCTCGCCATTTCCATGGCTCTCAATTGATCTTCTGACAGCCCAGCTATTTCTTGAGGAACGACTCTGGGTCTTCCTTGCTCGTCAAAAAAAGTTCTTTCGGCTGCTCTAAAAGCACCGGGGATGAAACCGCCTTGACCATCCAAACCAAACAACAACTCTCTGGTTAATGGATCAACGCCTGTTTCAATACGATTTATGCCACTGACATAAGGATCTTGTGTCTGAGCTAAACTAGCCATTCGCTCTACTCCCAAATTCATCCATCAAGCCATACATTAATTGCGTTCCACGCTCTCTGTCTTCGCCAAGGCTTGGAACCAAGCTAATGATTCCACCTGCATTCTTCTCCATTACATAATCGCCAGCACCTCTGACAGCTTGACCTGTCATAACAAACTCGCCATCTGAAAGCATAGCTGGCACATCATCGCTTGTTTCTGTGCCTTCGCCATTAATCTTTCCATTCATTCTTTCAAAATCTTCCATTGCGACATCACCGCCCTCGGCATAAGCCATGGGTTTTAACATGCCACCCATGTTGTAACTTGAGATTTCACCACCCATTGCTCGTTTTCTCATGCCACGACCTCTTCTTCTGATCTTTTCAGTAATGCTTGATAAACCTTTGGGTTGCATCGTCAGCATTTTAGGTGCAATCGCTGGCATCATTGCTTCTCTTGTCATGGAGAAATCTGGCATAGGCATAGGCATAGGCATATCCTCAATTCTAGGTGGTCTTGGATCATCTACAATTTTTGGAATATACTCAATACTGGGTGGTCTTTGCTCTCTCAAACGATCTTTTAACTCTTTAAGACGATTAGAAATCTCTTTATTTTCAATAATCTGTCTTGGCATTTGTTGTATATCTTTGATAGGTGGTGGATATCTTTTAATTGGTGGAGGAGCGTCTAAGAACGGGAGCTCCATACCGCCTTCGAAAATAGGAGGATCCATAATTGGATTACCTTGATCGTCATATAGATATTTTGGACCAGCAGTGCCCAAAGGATATTCACCATATCCTCTTCCACCCATTGTGCCCACTCTACCAGTTAATGGCATCATAGATGGCACTGCTGATGGCGTTTGCTCAATACTAGGTGGTCTTTGATCTCTAATAGAAGACATAAGGCTTTCTGGAATATTAATATTCATTGGCGCTTGTGGCAATGGCATCATAGATGGCACTGCTGTTGGCTGTAACACTCTCATTGGAACGCCTCTGACTTCACCGCCATAAGCAGCATTCATTATTGGTTTTCCACCAGAGAGCTCTGGTATCGTGCCTTGTGGCAATAAACCAAACTCAACTGGGTTTGGTGCTTCTAGTCCTCGTCTTCTAGCTATCTCAGCTTCTATATTAAATCTTCCTGTTGGACCCATTGCTGTCATTGGTGTGATCGGCACTCCTTTCATGTTCTTAGTGTCTTCGTAAGCCAACTTGCCTAAACTAGCAGCTAAAGCTCCAATTCCAGCATTTTTCAAGAAATCTCCACCGCTACCGCCAAATAAGCCACCGCCACCTTGACCGCCAATGAGTCCACCTAATCCTTGTGCCATTCTGGAGCCAGCTTGTTGTGGTTGTCCATAAATTGGAGCACCTGTTGCTGGATCTGTGCCGATGATTTGTGGTTGACTATAAACATCTCTGCCAGCCCCATAAGACGCAAGCTGTGCATCTATCGCTGCAACTTGTTCCATGTCTCCAGAAGCCATAGCAGCTTCTCTACCAGCCTCCAAGCTCCTCACAGCAGTTGAGCTAGGATCTGCACCCATAATTCTTTCTAGTGGACCACCACCAAATAAACCAGATCTGGTCGTTAAAGCGCCTTGTATACCACCAAAACCACCAGCAGTTCCGCCAGCAATTGATGAGACACCGGGTATGCCGAGGCTACTAATTCCACCCATTACAGTGGATCCAAGTGAGCCTAACCCAGAAGCCAAACGAGGCGCAACTTTGGCAATTGCGCCAGTAATGCCACCGCCAATACCACCCAGAACACCGCCCAATGCGGTTCCAATACCGGGTATAAAAGCTGCAACAGGGGCTACTTTCTTAACAACCTTGCCAATGCCTCTAATTAATTTTTTGAAAAAACCATACTCTGGTAAACCAGTTTGTGGATTTAATGATGCAATACCAGAACCAACGACACGCTCTTCTGGATTAATGTTGTAATCCATAAATTTACGCTCAAGCATTGACTCCAGCTCTGGATCATCCATGAGCATCTGTGGAGGAATAATGGTATCGCCCATTTCTGTGTGAACTAAAAACTGATCTTCGCCAGTTCCCATTTCTTGAATTTGTTGAGCCTCAAGACCCATTGGAGCATTTTCTCTGATTTGAGCGCTTTCAATCTCCATCAACAAGCGATTTCTTTCATCTGGAGTTAGTTCATCCAATGGACTTATATTAGGTTCAAAATTTGGATCGAGTGGCATAGGCATTGTCTCGACAGGAATATTTGGATCGCGTGGCATATTCTGCATACGAGGTTGTATTGATTGTCTAAACATTTCCATTTCTCTGTTTGAAATGGCTCCGCTTCCTATGCTTGGTCCAGCAGTTGTCTTACCAAAGTTGTCTATTCTTCGTTGTAATTGTTCGCTTATTGCCATAATTAACCTATTGTAACTGTAACGCTTCCTATACTAAATGTAGCACCCAATCCAACTGGATATGTTTGATGGCTGTATAAATCTCTTAGGGCATTACCATCAAACGCTTGGTGAATCTCTCTAGTAGTATTAAATATTATAGCACCAGTTGCAAATTGTAAGGTATCTATTTCATCATCGTTGTAACTGGGCACTCGATCTGGGTCTACAGCGCTTAAATTGATCTCTAGGACACGAACCAGCCTATTGTAAAGCTCTGCGGTGACTGTTCCTGTCTCAGCAAGTGGTAAACGAGTAGGTAATAACTTGCTCATCTTCTGCCAGAAGGCTGAATATCGAGGCGTGTACTACCCAATCTCCACTTATAATCTTTGCGATCAGAGTCTGTATTATCATCGTCTGACTCGAACCGAAGCACAAACTGCCGACCCCTAGAACGAACATAGCTTTGATTGGTGGTCGATGTTATTTGATTTGTAGACGATGTAGACAGGCTTTCTCCATTGAAATTCCTGTTTTTCAACACAATATTCACAGCACCATTGGGGTTTGTTCCAGTTTCTTTCACAAACTTAATGTCTGGAATGATTCTTTTAATAAATGCAAACTGCTCGCCATCCCCAAAATCAAGATCCGCAGACTCAATATAAACATTATCCATGGGCTCAGTGTCGTTGTTGTAACCATTCTCATGTTCGTATAAATAATAAGCACTAGACGACACGCCAGTTGCTTGTGGTTTGTTTTGTATGCCACCATCCACCCAAGCATGACGAACCAGAGATCCTATTGACCAAAGGTTTTCCTCGTAATTGTACATCGCGTATCGTGATATTTCTTTGGTTCCATCTTCTACCGAAGGGTAAAAAAACCATACTTCAGAAAATTCAGAGTTAAGAGCGACATGACATTTAAAAGACTGAGATTGATCTAAGTCTTCAAATACATACTCTTGCACAGAACAAGGTATCTTCTGCACCGCACCATTGTAGAAATAAAAACCTTGCTTGCTCATGTAAAAAACACCACTGGGTGCATTAATACAGGCTTTTGGACCAATCAATCCAGCACCTTCGTTGATTAAATTGACCGCAAAAGTCAATGGCGGTCCAATAAAGTTCATAGAATATAAAGATGTATCGGTCCAGATCAAGACTTCTTGCCTTGCTTTTATACCGCCAACGATGTGTGAACCGCTTGATAATCGAAGAGATCCAGCAGAATTAGTTGTCTTGGGTTCAAACTCAATTGAGTTTTCTTGATCTGAAAACGCTATAAACATTGGATCAATTGTACCAGTTCTATCGTTGCTGGAATCCAATGGATCAGCTCCCAATACAATTAAATGTCGATCTGTTTCAGATGTAATAACTTGCAAGCCAAGGGTTGGTACTTTGTTTGCACCAGATATGCCACTCAAAACCACTGCTCTTGTTGACAAACCATCGTTTTCCACCCATTTATAAATACCGCCAGCTCTGGGATTAATAATTAAGTCTTCACCAAAGTTATCGTGTGTCCAAAGTCTTAACTGATTTGTAGCATCAAGGCTTCCACTGGAGCCAAAAGCCGATGAGCCAAACCCATCAATGCCCCAACCAGTGCCTTGCACATAATCATCTAGCCCGACATTAATTTGATACAGTCCATCAACGCCAGATCCACCATTTCCACTGTCACTGCTGTTTGCTAATACAGGGTTTCCATCAGTGTCTTTTGCTTCTATGGTGTAACTATTTGCATTTACAATCGTTGCTATTTGATACTCTTGATTTAACACCGATGCAGTAATCAAACCGCCAAGCGAAACAGCACCAGATATAGTAACAAAATCATTTTTTACAGCGCCATGGGAAGAGTCAGTTACTGTAATTGTTGCATCGTCATTTGCAACTTTTGCAAAAGTAATGCTATTGGTGCTGGTTTTTCTAATCGGTGTTATGTCGTTGTAAGACCCACCAGACTCAATGTAATATTTTAAAGTTGTGCCTATACCAGTGTATCGTGTACCAGCCAGAGAAACCCATTGATGTAAGGCTCTTGCAATGCCTAAGAAGGCAGTTGTCGAGTATTTTAACCAACCACCAATCTTTTCAGCTCTGTTTTTTCTAAAGCGTATAAAATTAGCATCGACCCAGCCACCTTCGTTGCTGTAATCGGTTTCTTCTTTAT